>Ga0070741_10003089_pt1 | contig 42347 bp, 46 predicted proteins | sample Coa_R1_4_FD_66440 | JGI IMG/M metagenome (GOLD analysis project Ga0070741, IMG submission 66440) | Surface soil microbial communities from Centralia Pennsylvania, which are recovering from an underground coalmine fire - Coalmine... | ecosystem: Environmental > Terrestrial > Soil > Unclassified ... | reverse complement strand
CGCGCGCGCTGCTCGTGCCGCGCGACGACTGAACGCGCCCCGGCCCGCGCTCGTGGAGGCGCACGCCGACGGCACGCCGCGTCGCGTGAACCGGCAGGACGTCGCGGCGCTCCGCGAGGAGTGGCGCGTCGTCGACCGCTGGTGGACGGAGGAGCCGGTGCACCGCCGGTACTTCGACCTCGTGCTCGAGACGGGGGAGAACGCCGTCGTCTACCACGACGGCGACGCGGGGTCGTGGTTCACCCAGCGTGCGTGAGCGCGGCGCTAGTCGCCGCGGTAGCGGCGGATCCCGGCGACGAAGCCGGCGTCCGGCGCGTGGAAGTTGAGCACGCGCGCCGTACCGCCCGCGCTGCGGAAGCCGTGCCGGGCCCCCGGAGGCGCCGCGATCACCGAGCCCGGGCCGAGGCGGACGGTCTCCTCGCCGGCCGTGAACTCGACCTCGCCCTCCAGCACGAGGAACGCGTCGACGTGGTCGTCGTGCGTGTGCGGGTCGACGAAGAACGACTCCTCGAAGGAGATGTCGATCACCGACAGCCCGGGCAGGTCGACGCGCACCGTCAGCGTGCGGTCGGAGCGCTCGAAGCGCTCCCCGTCGCCCGGGCGGCTGATCACCGGATCCACGGCCTCATCCTATGAGCTACGTCGAGCTGCACGCGCACTCGGCGTACTCGTTCCTCGACGGCGCGTCGCTGCCCGAGGAGCTGGCGGCGCGCGCGGCCGAGCTCGGCTACGAGGCGCTCGCGCTCACCGACCACGACGGCGTCTGCGGCTCGCTCGAGTTCGCCCACGCCGCGAAGCACCTCGGCGTGCGCCCAATCACCGGCGCCGAGGTCACGCTCCGCGGCGGCTCGACGGAGCAGCAGCGCAGGAGCGGCGGCGAGACGCACGTCACGCTCCTCTGCGAGACCCAGGCGGGGTACGCGAACCTCTGCCGCATCCTCACCGACGCGCATGCGCGCACCCGCCTTCCCGGACGGGAGCGCGACCTCGAGCCTGCAGGAACGACGCTCGACGTGCTCGAAGCGCACGCGGACGGACTCGTCGTGCTCTCCGGCTGCGCGCGGCACGGCGTGGCGACGGTCGACCCGAACGCGGCGGCGCGGCTCGCGCGCGTATTCCGCGGTGCGTTCTACGTCGAGCTGCAGCGGCCGTTCGAGCGCGGCGACACGCGCCGGAACGCACGCCTGGAGGAGCTCGCCGGGGTGCTCGGCGTGCCGACGGTCGCGACGGGCGACGTCCACGCGCACAGCGCGGAGCGGGCGCGGCTGCAGGACGTGCTCGTCGCGATCGGGCACCGGACGTCGCTCGACGGCTGCGAGCGCGAGCGCCGCGGCAACCACGAGGCGGTCCTGCGCGCGCCGGAGGAGATGCTCGAGCGACTGCCGCGCGAGGCGGCGCTGCGGGCGCGGGAGGTCGCAGAGCGGTGCGAGTTCGACCTGACGCAGGAGCTCGGCTACCGCTATCCCGACTTCTCCGACCGAGACGATCCGGCCGACGTCCAGCTGCGCGAGATCTGCGAGGCGCGCTTCGCGGAGCGCTATCGCGCGTCGAGCGCGATCGGTCGCGCAGCGCGCACGCGGCTGCGCGAGGAGCTCGCGCTGATCGCGAAGCTCGGCCTCTCGGGGTTCTTCCTGCTCCACTGGGAGGTGCTCGAGCTCGCGCGCGAGTGCGCGCTCGAGGTGCGCGGCGCGGGCAGCCCGCGCCACGCACTCCCGCCGGGGCGGGGGCGCGGCTCGAGCGTCGGCTCGATCGTCTGCTACCTCACGGGGCTCTCGCACGTCGATCCCGTCGGCGCCGGGCTGTCGCTCGGGCGGTTCATCAACGACGAGATGGTCGCCGTGCCCGACATCGACCTCGACTTCCCGCGCGACGTTCGCGAGAAGCTGATCGTCCGGGTCACGGAGCGCTACGGCCGCGAGCACGCCGCGCTCGTCGCGAGCTTCGCGACCTACCGCAGCCGCGGCGCGATCCGCGACGTCGGCAAGGCGCTCGGGCTTCCGCCCGCGGAGCTCGAGCGGCTCACGCGCGTCACCGACGGCTGGGACGCGACGCGCATCGGCGACGAGCTCGCAGGCGTTCCCGGCGCGCACACCGGCCCGCGCTGGGACGCGTTCCGCGAGCTGACGCGGGAGATCGCCGGGCTGCCACGGCACATCAGCCAGCACCCCGGCGGGATGGTCATCTCGACGCGGCCGCTCGTCGACCTGGTCCCGGTGCAGCCGGCGGCGATGCCCGGCCGGCAGATCTGCCAGTGGGACAAGGACAGCTGCGGCGACGCAGGCTTCCTGAAGATCGACCTGCTCGGGCTCGGCATGCTCTCGGCGGTCGAGGACGCCGTCGACCGGATCGCGCGGCTGCGCGGCGAGACGATCGATCTCTCCCGCATTCCCCTCGACGACGCGGGGGTCTACGCCGAGATCCAGCAGGCCGACACCGTCGGCGTGTTCCAGATCGAGAGCCGCGCCCAGATGCAGAGCCTGCTGCAGACGCGGCCCGAGAACCTCGACGACCTGACCGTGCAGGTCGCGCTGGTCCGGCCCGGGCCGATCCAGGGGAAGGCGGTTCATCCGTACGTCAAGCACCGCCAGGCGAAGCGCGAGGACCCGTCGTTCGAGCCGCCGGTCGAGCACGAGTCGCTGCGCGAGCCGCTGCGCGAGACGCTCGGCGTCGTCGTCTTCCAGGACCAGGTGCTCGACGTCGCGATGGCGGCGGCCGGGTTCTCGATCGGCGAGGCGGAGGGCCTGCGACGGGCGATGAGCCGCAAGCGGAGCGAGGAGGCGATCGAGGCGTGGCGGCCGCGGTTCGTCGCCGGCGCGACGGGTCGCGGCATCGACGAGGAGACGGCGAACGCGATCTACGACAAGGTCGCGGGCTTCGCCGGGTTCGGATTCCCGAAGTCGCACTCGGCCGCGTTCGCGCTCCTCGCCTACCAGTCCGCGTGGCTGCGGCGCTACTACCCGGCGGAGTTCCTCTGCGCGCTCCTCAACGCACAGCCCATGGGCTTCTACCCGCCGTCGTCGCTCGTCCGCGACGCCCAGCGCCGCGGCGTCACCGTGCTGCCGCCCGAGATCAACCGGTCGGAGGCGCAGTGCGCGATCGAGGACGGCGGGGTGCGCATCGGCCTCGCGTACGTCCAGTCGGTCGGCGAGGAGGATGCAGGCGCCGTCGTCGCCGAGCAGCCGTACCGCGACCTCGGCGGCCTCGCACGCCGCGCGGCGGTGAAGCAGGGCGTGCTCGAGGCGCTCGTCGCCGCCGGCGCGTGCGACGAGTGGGGGCCGCGACGGCAGCTTCTGTGGCGGCTCGGCGTCACCTCACGCGGGGAGGCCGCGGGCGGCGGCGCCCGGCAGCTCGCGCTCCCCCTCGAGCCGACCGCCGCGATCCCCGACCTGCCCGAGCAGACCCCGTGGGAGCGGATGCTCTCCGACTACCGGCACACGTCGATCTCCGTCGGGGTGCATCCGCTGCAGCTCCTCCGCCCGCACCTCCCGCCCGGGGTGGCGACGAGCGCCGATCTCCCCGAGATCCCGCACGGCACCCGGATCGAGCTCGCGGGGATGGCGGTCGCCCGGCAGCGGCCCGCGACCGCGAACGGCATCGTCTTCATGCTGCTCGAGGACGAGCACGGCCAGGCCAACCTCATCGTCCCCTCCCGGGTGTACGAGCAGCACCGCGCGATCGTGCGCGGCGAGCCGCTTCTCCTCGCGCGCGGCAAGCTCGAGCGCGTCGGCCGGAACGTGAACCTCCTCGTCTCGCAGCTCGTCTCGCTTGGGCCGCTCGCCCGGCAGGCGGCCAACGAGGCGGAGGTGACGCTCGCACTCCCGCGCGCTCACCACTTCGGGCACCGCTAGGAGGCGCCCGGCCGCTGCCTGTGCGGACTGTCGTGGTGGGAGAGGTTGTACGCCGAGTTCACGAGGCCCACGTGCGTGAATGCCTGCGGGTAGTTCCCGAGCAGGCGACGTTCGTGCGGGTCGTACTCCTCGGCGAGCAGCCCGAGGTCGTTCGAGACGCCGAGCAGCCGCTCGAAGAGCGCCCGTGCCTCCTCGTCGCGTTCCTGCAGCAGGAGGCAGTCGACGAGCCAGAACGAGCACGGCAGGAAGACGCCTTCGCCTCCCTCGAGCCCGTCGACCTCGTTTTGCTCGCGCGTCCGGTACCGCTCCACGAACCCGTCGCGGAGCAGGTGCGTGCGCACCGCCTCGATCGTGCCGGCGACCCGGTCGTCCGAGCAGGGGAGGAAGCCGACGAGCGGGATCAGGAGGGTCGACGCATCGAGCTCGTCGGACCCGTACGACTGCGTGAACGAGTTCAGCTCGACGTTGAAGCCCTCGCGGCACACCTCGGCGTGGATCTCGGCGCGGACCTGGCGCCACCGGTCGACCGGGCCCTCCTGGCCGAAGCGCGACACCGCGTCGATCGCCCGGTCGAATGCGACCCACGCGAGCACCTTCGAGTGCGTGAAGTGGCGCCTCCCGCCGCGCACCTCCCAGATCCCCTCGTCGGGCTGGTCCCAGGCGCCCTCGAGGAAGTCGAGCAGCGTGCGCTGCAGCGCCCACGCGTGCTCGTCGGTCTCGAGTCCCTGCACGCGGCCCTGGTGGAGCACGTCGACCACCTCGCCGTACACGTCGAGCTGGAACTGCGAGTGCGCCGCGTTGCCGATGCGCACCGGCTTCGACCCTGCGTAGCCGGGCAGCCAGTCGAGCTCGTGCTCGGCGATCCGGCGCTGGCCGCCGATCCCGTAGAGGATCTGCACCTTCGCCGGGTCGCCGGCGACGGCGCGGAGCAGCCAGTCCCGCCACGCCTGCGCTTCGTCGAGGTATCCCGCGTTCATCAGCGCGTACAACGTGAACGTTGCGTCCCGCAGCCAGCAGTAGCGGTAGTCCCAGTTGCGCCCACCGCCGATGCGCTCCGGCAGCGACGTCGTCGGCGCGGCGACGATCCCGCCGGTCGGCGCGTACGTCAGCGCCTTCAGCGTGACGAGCGACGTGCGCACCGCGTGCCCGTACTCGCCGTCGTAGGCGCAGCCGGACATCCAGTCGCCCCAGAACTGCTCCGTATCGCGCAGCGCCTGCTCGGGGTCGACCGGCTCCGGCGGCTGCTCGTGCGACGGGTACCACGTGAGCACGAACGGGACGCGGTCGCCCGCGGCCACGCTGAACTCGGCGGTGTGCGTCATCCCCTCCGGCTCGAGCCGCACCGGCGTGCGCAGCGTCACGGCGTCGGGTCCGGCGATGCCGGCGAGCGTCCGCTCGTCGAGGCGCAGCACCCACGGGACGACGGCGCCGTAGTCGAACCGCAGCACGAACTCGGTGCGCATCCGGACGGTGCCTTCGATCCCCTCGACGATCCGGACGATGTCCGGCTTCCGCTCGCGCGGCGGCATGAAGTCGAGCACGCGCACGCGCCCTTCCGGCGTCCGCCACTCGCTCTCGAGCACGAGCGTGTTGTCGCGGTAGCGCCACGACGCCTGCCCGCCGCCGACCGGCGCGATCAGCCAGCGGCCGTGGTCGCGGCCGCCGAGCAGCGCGGCGAACGTCGAGCTCGAATCGAAGTACGGGAAGCACAGCCAGTCGACGGAGCCGTTGCGGCCCACGAGCGCCGCCGTCTGCAGGTCGCCGACGAGTGCGTAGTCCTCGATCCGCTCCGCCACGGCTACCGGTTCTCGAGCTCGAGGTCGAAGGGGCGCAGCCGCCGTGCGACCGCGCGGTTGAACTCGCGGAGGTACGGCTCGGGATCCTCGAGAGTCGCGGCGTAGTGGTCGCGGAGGTCGGCGAGGATCTCGGTGCCCGTCTCGACCGCGTCGACGTAGTCGCCGTACAGCTCCTCCGCCTCGTCGCGGTCGGCACGGTCGTAGGCGGCGAGACGTTCGCGCACCTCGTCGATGACGTCCCGGTGGTCGCGGGCGAAGAGGTCGAGCTGCGCGTCGACGACCGCGGCGAAGCGCCGGCGCCCGAAGATCACGCGAGTTCCCGGTAGAGGTCGAGGTGCGCCGCGGCGGCCGCGTCCCACGTCAGCTCGCGCCGCGCGCGCTCCGCCCCGGCGCGCGCGGCGGCGAGCGCGTCTGCGTCCTCGAGCAGCGATCGCACCGCCTCCTCGAGCGCGTCGAGGTCGCCGGGCGGCACGGCGCGCCCGGCGCCGTACGCGGTCACGGGCTCGGCGAGGCCCGCCACGTCGTAGACGACGGCGGGAACGCCTGCGCCGAGCGCCTGCAGGAGCGCGCCGGACTGGTCGAGCTCGGCGCGGTACGGGAACAGTGCGACCGTCGTCTCCGAGAGCGCACGGTCGAGCTCCTGTTGGGACAGGTACCCGAGGCGCCAGTCGACGCGCTCGGCGTCGCGAAGACCGTCGAGCGGCATCGCGGGATCGCCCGCGACGACGAGGCGGGCCGACGCGATCCGGCGCGTCACCTCGATCGAGTCGGCGAGCCCCTTGTACGGGCGGATCACACCGAGCGCGAGCAGCGTGCGTCCGTCGTCGGCGCGCGACGCGCCGCTCGGGTAGACCGGGTGCGGGATCACGCGCGCGTCGACGCCGAGCTCCGAGAGCAGCTCGCGCCCTCGCTGCGAGTGGACGACCACGCGGTCGAAGCGTGCGAGCGCGCGCCGCCACAGGTCGCGGCGCGACGCGGTCCGGCGCGGCAGGAGGTCGTGCGCCGTGAACACCGACGGGGAACGAAACCGCAGTCGCGCGTCGACTTGCGGGAGGGCGAGCCACTGCACGTGCAGGACGTCGGCCCGTGCCCGCGCGAGCGACGCCGCGACGGCGAGGTGCTCTGCCGCCTTGAGCGGGAGGCGGAGCCGCGACCGCCGGAAGAGTCGGGACGACACGGGATACCACCGCTCGCTGCGGCGGTAGCCGGCGGGCGCGGGCGCGTCGCCGAAGCGGAAGCGCGAGGTGAGCAGCTCGACGTCGGCGCCGGCCCGCGCGAGCGCCGCAGCGAGCTCGTGGTCGTACCACGGTGTGAACGCCGGCGGGTCGGCGAGCAGAACGCGCACCGAAGTAGCGTAGATGCGTGCTCGTACGCACCTGGAACCTCTTCCACGGCAACAGCTTCCCGCCGCGGCGCCGCGCGTTCCTCGAGGAGATGGTGGAGCTCGCGACGGCCGACGACCCCGACGTGCTGTGCGTGCAGGAGGTGCCCGCCTGGGCGCTCGCCGGGTTCACGGCGGGGGCCGTCGCGGCGCGCCCGACGCTCGGGCCTCTGCCGATCCCGGCTGCGCTCGGCCGGAGGCTCACCGTCCTCCACCACGGCGTCCTCCGTTCCGCATTCGCCGGCCAGGGGAACGCCGTCCAGGTGTCGCGGCGGCTCCGAGTCCTCTCGCACGGCTCGCTCGAGCTCAACCCGCGCCGTTTTCGCGACGCCGAGGCGCGCGCGCTCGGGCTCGGGCTGCTTGCGCGCCTCGCCTGGGCGAAGGAGCGGCGCGTCGTGCAGGGTGTCAGGCTCGCCGCCGAGGACGGCCGCACCTTCTTCGTCGCGAACCTCCACTGCACGAGCTACCGCCTCGACGCGCGGCTTGCCGAGGCCGAGCTGCGGCGCGCCGCCTGGTTCGCGACGAGCGAGGCGGAGCCGAACGACGTGGTCGTGCTCGCGGGCGACTTCAACCTCGGGGCGGGAGCGCAGGCGCTGCGCGAGCTGACCGGCGACGAGTGGGGGTTCTCCGCCCCGGGCCCCGGGATCGACCACGTGCTCGTCCGCGGCGCGGCTTCGTCGCCGGCGCGCCGCTGGCCGGACGCACGACGGACGCACGACGGCGTCGTCCTCTCGGACCATGCACCCGTGGAGGTCGAGATTGCGTGAGCGTGGGCGCCCATGAGCTGGCCCAGCGAGCGGGCCCGGTTCCCGGTCCTCTCCCAGTTCGCGTACCTGAACGCCGGCACGTTCGGGCCGCTGTCCCGCGAGACGCTCGACGCCACGGCGAGGCTCCGCCAGTGGGAGGCGGCGCACGGCCGCGGCGGCCGGGAGTACTTCGACGCCATGCTCGAACGGCGTGAGTCGGTGCGCGAGCTCCTGGCCGCGCAGCTCTCGGTGCCGCCGGCGAACGTCGCGCTGACCGACTCGACGACCGAAGGGGTGCACGTCGTGGTCGTCGGGCTCGGTCTCGGCCCCGACGACGAGGTCGTGACGACGGACGCTGAGCACTTCGGGCTGACGGGCCCGCTCGCCGCCACCGGCGCGCGGCTGCGGATCGCCCGCGTCCGCGACGCGCGTGCCGCGGACATCTTCGAGCTCGTGCGCGAGCAGGTGACGCCGCGGACGACGCTCCTCGCGCTCTCCGCCGTTTCGTGGGTGGACGGCAAGGTCCTGCCCTGGCGCGAGCTGCGCGCGCAGACGGGGGTGCCGGTGCTCGTCGACGGCGCGCAGTCGGTCGGAGCCGTCGAGGTCGACGCCGCGGCGGCGGACTTCTACACGGTGAGCGCGCAGAAGTGGCTGTGCGGTCCCGACGCGACGGGAGCGTTGTACGTGCGCGACCCCGAGGCGCTCGAGCCACGGCTCGTCGCGTACCCGGGCGCGGAGACGTACGACATCGCGGCAGGGACGTGGCGGCCGAAGGAGGGTGCACGCCGGTTCGACACGACGTTCACGCCTGCCTCGTCTCTCGCCGGTCTCGAGGCGGCGCTGCGGGACCTGCCGGGCGGCCGGTTCGAGCGCGCACGTGAGCTGACGGAGCGATGCCGCGAGGCCCTCCTCGAGGACGGGCACGAGGTGGTGACGGAGCCGGGACAGGGGACGCTCGTCGCAGTCCGCTGGCCGGGCGATACCGCCGAGACCGTCGCGCGCCTCTACGAGCGCGGCGTCGTCATCCGCGAGCTGCCCGCGACGGGGCTCCTGCGCGCCTCGGTCGGCTGGTGGAACGACGGCAGCGACCTCGAGCGGCTCGTCGAGGGACTCGCGGCCGTCGCATGAGGCGGCTCAGCGGCCACGCCAGATGCCTGTGATCGGGCGCGCGCGCCTGCTCGCACCGAGCGGCGGGACACCGAGCGCGTCCTCGATCGTCCGCAGGAGGCCGTAGTGGCCGGTGGCCGCGGTGAAGCTCGCGTGGCGTCGCACTGCGGTTCCGGCGGCGAATGCGAAGACGCGGCCGCCGCCGCCGACGCCGGTCGTCCCCTCGTCGAAGATCACGAACACCGCCGTGGCAGGGAGGTCGAGGAACGGCGGCAGGAACCGAGCGAGGAACACGTCGGCGACGGAGAGCGGGCAATCGTGGCCGTCGTCGCAGAGATCGGGCGCGACGAGCGCGAACGCGGGCAACCGCCGCGGGGTGAGCGCAGCCAGCGCGTGCACGTGGGCCTCCTGGCCGCGGAAGTAGAGGAACGGCATGTGCTTCTTCGCGAACCGAGGTGAGCCGGGGTAGCCCTGGGCGTAGCCGCCCCAGCTCCGTCCGGCCCGCGAGAGGAGCGTCCCGAGCGAAGGGCCTGCCACGGCGCAGTCGGTGCAGTCGTCGCTGATCCCGTGCGTCGACCCGGACACGAGCGCGAGGTAGTTGGGGAGGCTCGGATGCGCGACAGCCGCGTAGCGGGTGAGCTCCGCGTACGTGTGCGCATACCCGTTGAAGTGCCGCGCCTCGGAGCTGCCCGCGACGTCGCCGCGCTCGCGGTTCTCGAAGACGACGAGGATGACGTGCCGGAGCCGCGGCACGCGCTGCGGCTGTGCCGCACCCGCGGCCGCGACGGCGACGAGCGCCAGGAGGAGGGTCAGGCCGCTTCGGACCGGAGCCCCAGCTCGCCGGCGATCGGCTGCAGCGCCGCGATCACGTTCGCGATGTGCTCGTCGAGGTCGAGCTCGAGCAGCTCGGCGCCGTGGTAGACGTCCTCGCGCGAGACGCCCGCGGCGAACGACGGCTGCTTCAGCTTCTTCTTGACCGACTTCGGCTCGAGGCCCTCGAGGCCGGTCGGGCGCACGAGCCCGCACGCGTGCACGAATCCGGACAGCTCGTCGCAGGCGAAGAGCGCCCGCTTGAGCGGCGTGTCGCGCGGGAGGCCGAGGTGGTTCGCGTGCGACAGGATCGCCTCGACCACCTCCTCGGGATAGCCCTCCTCGCGCAGGATCGCCGCCCCGTCCTGCGGGTGCTTGTCGAGGGTGGGGTGGATCTCGTAGTCGAAGTCGTGGAGGAGCGCCGTCACCCGCCAGAGCTCCTCGTCACCGCCGAGCGCGGCAGCGTACGAAGCCGTCGACGCCTCCACGGCGAGCGCATGGCGGAGCAGCGCCTCGCTCTTCGTGTAGCGCGTGAGCGTCTCCCACGCCTGGGCCCGGTTTGGAATCACGGCGGAGCTAGCATAGTGCCCTCCGTGTCCACGACTATCGTCAGGCCCACGGCGGATTCGTTCGTCATCGAGGGAGGCTGCCCGCTCTCGGGTCGCGTCCGCGCGAACGGCAACAAGAACGGGGCGCTTCCGATCCTCGCCTCGTGCCTGCTCACGGACGAGCCGGTGCACCTGACGAACGTGCCTCGCATCCGCGACGTCGAGACGATGCTCGACCTGCTCGCTCAGCTCGGCGCCGAGACGCAGTGGATGGGACCGAACGAGGTGCGCGTGCACGCGGCGGACGTCGGACACGAGGTCGACGCTCGGCTCGCGAGCCGCATCCGAGCCTCGTTCCTGCTCGCCGGGCCGCTCCTCGCCCGACTCGGCCGGGCGAGCGTCCCGCCGCCCGGCGGCGACGTGATCGGGCGTCGCCGGCTCGACCCGCACATCCACGCCTTCGCGGAGCTCGGCGCGGCGATGGACCTCGGTGACCGCTACGAGCTCTCGGGCTCGCTACGAGGCGCGCACGTCCACCTTGACGAGGCGTCGGTGATGGGGACGGAGAACGCGATCATGGCCGCCTCGCTCGCGCCGGGCCGCACGATGATCTCGAACGCCGCGAGCGAGCCGCACGTGCAGGACCTGTGCCGGTTCCTCGTCTCGCTCGGCGCCCGGATCGAGGGCATCGGCTCCAACGTCCTGCACATCACGGGGGTCGACCGGCTCGGAGGCGCCGAGCACGCGATTGGCCCCGAGCACATCGAGGTCGGAAGCTTCCTCGGCATGGGCGCGGTCACCGGCGGCGACATCACCGTCGACGGCATCGTCCCCGACGACCTGTGGCCGATCGTCCCCGTCTTCGAACGGCTCGGGATCGAGCTCGAGCTCGGTGCCGACTGGGTGCGCGTCGCCCCCGGGCAGAGGCTCGAGGTCCGCGACGACCTGGGCGGAGCGATCCCGAAGATCGAGGACGGACCGTGGCCCGCCTTCCCGGCCGACCTCACCTCGATCGCCGTCGTCGTCGCGACACAGGCGAAGGGCACGGTGCTCGTGTTCGAGAAGATGTTCGAGAGCCGCCTGTTCTTCACCGACAAGCTCGTGTCGATGGGCGCGCGAATCATCCTCTGCGACCCGCACCGCGTCGTCGTGACGGGCCCGGCGCAGCTGTACGGTCAGCGGATGTCGAGCCCCGACATCCGCGCCGGGATGGCGATGCTCATCGCCGCCCTGTGCGCCGAGGGCCGGTCGACGATCGGCGACGCGTACCAGATCGACAAGGGCTACGAGCGGATCGACGAGCGTCTGCGCGCGCTCGGCGCGTGCATCGAGCGCGTCGAGGCGTAGTCGGCCCGCGTGACCGAGACGCCTGCGAACGTGCGGATCGCGCTGGCGCGCGAGGGCTCGGCCGCCGTCGCGACCGGCCTGCCCGTGCTCGACCACCTCGTCGCGCAGCTGGCGGTCGCGGCGCGCCTCGATCTGACGCTCGAGGTGGCCCCCGGCACTGCGGGCGAAGAGGTGGTCGGCGCGGGGCGCGCGCTCGGGAGCGCGCTCGCGGCCCGCTTCGAGGCCGGCCGCGGCTGGGCGGTCGTCCCGGCGGACGAGGCGCTCGCGCTCGCGGCGCTCGAGCGGGCGGACGAGGGTCGTTTCGTGACGAATGTCGACTTCTCCGACGAGCGGGTCGGAGGCGTCGGCACCGACGTCGCGTCGCGGTTCCTCCACGAGCTCGCGCACGCGGCCGGGCTCAACCTGCACGTGCGGCTTGTCGAGGGCACCGATCCGCAGCACGTGCTCGCCGCGATCTTCAAGGCCGTCGGCGCAGCGCTCGGCCAGGCCTGCCGACCCGTCACCGACCCGAAGGAGGTCACGTGAGCAAGGAGGTCATCCGCACCGAGGCCGCGCCCGCGCCGTTCCAGGGGGCGCCGTACTCGCAGGCGATCAAGGCGAACGGATTCGTCTTCGTCTCGGGGCAGCTCTCGCTGCGGCCCGGCGACAAGGAGCTCTCTGCCGGCGACATCGCATCGCAGACCGAGCAGGTCTTCGCGAACCTGCGCGCCATCCTCGAGGCAGCGGGCAGCTCGCTCGACCGGCTCGTGAAGACGACCGTCTTCCTCCAGAACCTCGACGACTTCGCGGGGATGAACGAGGTGTACGCGCGGCATGTCGGCGGGTCGCCGCCGGCGCGTTCGACGGTCGAGGTGGCGAAGCTTCCGTCCGGCGCGCTCGTCGAGATCGAGGCGATCGCCCTCGTCTGACGCCGTCGAGGCATATGTCCGGTCGCTGGGGCTGGACGCGTACGTCGTCGGCGGCGCGGTCCGCGACTCGCTGCTCGGAATCGAGTCGAAGGACGCCGACTTCCTCGTGCCGCGGGTCGACATCGCGCGTCTGCGCGAGCTGCTCGCGCCGCACGGCCGAACGGAGGAGCTCGTGGTCGCCGGCCGCACGGTCGGCGTGCGCTTCCGTCCCGCGGACAGGGCGCTTCGGAGGCTCGTGCGGGCGGGCATCGAGCTCGCGCCGCCGCGGCGCGAGGTATCGACCGGGCCCGGCCGTCACGACTTCGAGATCGTGGTCGACCCCGAGGCATCCGTCGAGGAGGACCTGCGGCGGAGGGATTTCACGATCAACGCGATGGCGCGCCGCCTCGCGGACGGCAAGCTCGTCGATCCCTACGGCGGCCGAACGGATCTCGAGCGCCGCGTGCTCAGGACGGTGACGCCGGCGAGCTTCGCCGAAGACCCGCTGCGGCTCGTGCGCGGCCTCCGCTTCGTCTCGCAGCTCGACCTCGATCCGGACGAGGAGACGCTGCAGCAGATGCGCGACGAGGCGGCCGGCGTCGCGCTCGTCTCGGCTGAGCGGATCGGCGGCGGGATCGCGGCCGACGGCATGGGCGAGCTGTCGAAGCTTCTGCTGGGCGCGCAGCCGGCGAAGGCGCTGCGGCTCGCACGCGACACCGGAGTGCTCGTGCACCTTCTCCCGGAGTTCGAGCGCGCGGTCGGCTTCGACCAGGAGAGCCGGTACCACGGTATGTCGGTCGACGAGCACACGTTCTCGGTCGTCCAAGCTGCGGCCGACGCGAAGGCGCCGCTGCGCGTGCGGCTCGCCGCGCTCTTCCACGACCTCGGCAAGCCGCACGTCGCCTGGCGCGGCACCGACGGCCGTCTCCACTACTACGCCAAGCGCGGCTACTCCGACCGCAGCCACGAGCAGGTGGGCGCAGAGCTCGCGGACACCGCGCTCGCGCGGCTGCGCTATCCCACCGAGCTGCGCAAGCGCGTGGTCCGGATCGTCCGCGGCCACATGCTCGACACGCGCCGGAGCGATCCGCTGCGGGCGCGCAAGCTTCTCGCACGGTACGGAGACGACCTCCTGCGCGACCTGCTCGCGCACAAGGAAGCCGATCTGCGCGGCAAGGGCGAGACACCGCCCGCCGATGATCTCGAGCGCCTCCGCCGGTTGCGCGCGGCCGTCGAGCGCGAGCGCTCGAACCCGCACCGGTTGCGGGACCTCGCGATCGGCGGAGACGATCTCGTCGCGCTCGGCATGCGTCCCGGACCGCGCATCGGCGAGACGCTGCGCCGGCTGCTCGACGAGGTCGTCCAGGACCCGTCGCTCAACACGCGCGAGCAGCTGCTCGCGCGCGCCCGGAGGCGGCCGCGGTGATCTCCTGGCAGGAGGCCGGGTACGTCGTCGCGTTCACGACCCGCGAGGGTGGCGTTTCGTCCGGTGTCTACTCGTCGCTGAACCTGACCGTCGGCACCGGCGACGCGCCGGACGCGGTCGAGCGGAACCGACGCCTCGCCTGCGACGCGCTCGGGCTCGATGCGTCCAGCCTCGCGTTCAACCGGCAGGTGCACTCGCCGACCGTCCACCGAGCCGGCGCCGGCCGCCGGGGCCTGCCGGGCGACGGCCTCTGGAGCGACGAGCCGGGCCTGCCGATGCTCGCGATGTCGGCGGACTGCCTGCCGATCGCGATCGCGCGCACCGACGGCCCGCGCGCGCTCGCGGTGCTCCACGCCGGCTGGCGCGGGCTGTCCGAGGGCGTCGTCGCCGCGGGCGCGGCCGCGCTCGGCGCGGGGGAGAAGGCGGCGGTCGTCGGGCCGGCGATCGGGCCGTGCTGCTACGAGGTGGGAGACGAGGTCGCGTCGCTCTTCGACGCCGACCTGACCGTGGGACGGAGGCTCGACCTGTGGGCGGCGGCCGAGCGGGCGCTGCGCGCCGCCGGAGTGGCGCGCGTCGACCGGGTCGACCTGTGCACCCGCTGCCATCCCGAACGCTTCTTCTCGCACCGGCGGGACGGCCGGGCGCGCGGCGTCCAGGGGGTGATCGGTGCCGTCGCCTGACCTGATCCGCGAACGCCTCGCGCAGGTCCAGGCGCAGGTCGGGGACGGCGTCACCGTCGTTGCCGCCACCAAGTACGTCTCGTTGCGCGACATGGCGGCACTCGTCGACGCCGGCGTGCGAGACGTGGGGGAGAACCGCGCGCAGGATCTCGAGGCGAAGCACGCCGAGTACGGCGACGCGTTCCGCTGGCACTTCATCGGTCATCTCCAGTCGAACAAGGTCAAGGTCGTGAACCGCATCTGCGTGCTCGTCCACTCGCTCGACTCGCTCTCCGCGGCGGCGCGCCTCGAGGTACCGGCGCTCGTGCAGGTGAACCTCGCGGGCGAGGAGACGAAGTCCGGCGTCGCGCCGCACGAGCTTCCCGCGTTCCTCGGGTCCGACGTGCGCGGCCTCTCGACGATGCCGCCGGCCGCGTCGGCCCCGGAGGCGTCGCGGCCATGGTTCGCGCGCCTGCGGGCGCTCGCGGAGCAGCACGGCCTGCGGGAGCTCTCCATGGGGACGACCCAGGACTACGCCGTCGCCGCCGAGGAGGGCGCGACCTACGTCCGCGTCGGGGCGGTGCTTTTCGGCGACTGATCTAGTATTTGCCGCAAATGGCGCTCGGAGATCTCTGGTCGCGCACCCTCGTCTACTTCGGGATCGCCGAGGAGGACGACGACTGGGACGACGAGGACGGGTACGCCGCCGAGGAGAGCCTCGAGCAGAGCTACCGCGAGCGTCCGAACGTCCGCCGCCTGACGCCGCGCCGGCGCTCGCACGAGTTCGACGACTGGACCGACTCCGAGTCCGACCAGCCGACGGCGCGCGCCGCCGCCGTGCGTCCCTCTCGCGTACGCGAGATGCGGCCGCAGATCGAGGCGGTGCCGACGCCGCCGGGCGTTCGCGTGCACCTCGTCCTCCCGCGCAGCTTCAACGACGCGCAGCAGATCGCCGACAAGTTCAAGCAGGGGATCCCCGTGATCCTCAACCTGCAGGGCGCGGACACCGAGCTCTCCAAGCGCCTGATCGACTTCGCGAGCGGTCTCACCTATGCGCTGAACGGCGGCATGCAGCGCGTCGCCGACAAGGTCTTTCTGCTGACGCCGCGGAACGTCGAGGTCTCCGCAGAGCAGCGCGCCCAGCTGCTCGAACGCGGCGGCTTCTTCAACCAGGCGTAGGAAACGGCCCTCCGGGCGCGAAGGTGCGCCGGATGGTGCTCGACGCCATAACCGAGGTCGAGCTGTTCGTGGACGTCTTCATCGGCGTCTACGTCCTGGCGATCCTCGCGTACGTGCTCACGTCGTGGGTGCAGCTGCCGTACTCGCTGCGACCCGTTCAGCGGTTCCTCTACGACGTCTGCGAGCCGTACCTCCGGCTCTGGCGGCGGATCCTGCCGTTCAGCGCCGGCCCGATCGACCTGTCGCCGATGGTCGCCGTCTTCGCGCTGATCGCGTTCGACCGCATTGCGATCGCGATCCTCGAGCGCCTTCACTAGGAGGAGATGGATGCGATACACGCCCGTTGAGCTCAGACACGTGAACATCGGCAAGTCGTTCTTCCGCGGCTACAAGCGCGCCGACGTCGAGCGCCTGCTCGACGACGTCGCGGACAGCTTCGAGGAGGTGTGGCGCGAGCGCGGGGAGCTCGCCGACAAGCTGGAGGACGTCGAGAAGGCGCTCGGCGACCTGAAGCAGCGCGAGCAGCTCCTCGCGACGACGCTCGTCGCGGCGGAGAAGACCGCGGCGGAAGCCGTCGAGCACGCGAAGCAGAAGGCGGAGCTGATCGTCGCGGAGGCTCACCAGGAGGGACGGTCGATCACCCGTGCGGCCCAGAACGAACGCGAGCGCCTCTTCGCCGAGGCGCGGCGCGTCGAGACGCTGCTGCGGAGCGCGCTCGGCATGGTCGAGGAGACGCGTGCGGCCCCCTCGGCGGACGACGGCGCGCCCGAGATGCCGCTCGAGGACCTCTGGCCGAACAGGCAGGACACGAGCGAGTTCGAGGCGATCGACCCGGAGGCGGATCTGTCCGGCCTGCCGCAGCTGCCGCCGGTGCAGCCCGTCACGCCCGAGGACGGCGACGACGAGCCGCCGGCCGCCGGGCGCGACTTCACCTGGGAGTAGTCTGGCCCCTGTGAACGGCCGCCTGCAGCTGCGGGTTTCCCCGGGCGCCGCGCGCTCGGCGGTGGTCGGACGCCACGGCGACGCCTGGAAGCTGCGCGTCGCCGCACCGCCCACGGACGGTCGCGCGAACGCCGCCGTGGTGGCGCTGCTCGCATCGACGCTCGGCGTGCCGGAGCGCGACGTCGAGATCGTTTCCGGCCACGGCTCCCGGGACAAGATCGTCGCGCTGACCGGCATCGACAACGACGAGATCGAACGGCGGCTTGCGGAGCGGGCCGCGAGAAAGGACTCCGAGTGAGCACGATCGACACCGACGTCTTCCGCAAGCGCCTCGAGGAGGAGCGGGAGCGTCTCACCGGCGCCGTCGAGTTCCTCGAGCGCGAGAACCCGGGAAGCATCGACGACGAGCTGGGCGAGATCGGGACGGGCACGTCGGACAACCACCTCGGCGACACCGCGTCCGCCACCTTCGACCGCGAGCTCGACGAAGGCCTGGAGGAAGGCGCGCAGCAGACGCTCCGCGAGGTCGAGGCGGCGCTGCAGCGGATCGAGGAGGGCAGCTACGGCGTCTGCGAGGTGTGCGGCGAGCCGATCGGCGCCGAGCGGCTCTCGGCGATCCCGTGGGCGCGCCTCTGCATCGACGATCAGCGTCGGGCCGGTTGAGCAGCCCGCTCGAGCCCATCTCCGTCGCGGAGCGGTCGCTCGCGGCCGGCGCCTGGCAGTGGGCGGGGCTCGCCGCCGTCGCGACCGCCGCCGTCGCCGCGGACCAGGCGACGAAGCACGTCGTCACGAGCACGCTCGGGCTCGACGACTCGGTGCACGTCGTCGGCCCGCTCTCGATCCACCACGTCCAGAACTCCGGGATCGCGTTCGGGCTCTTCTCGAGCGCGACCGCCGTCGTCACCGTGGTCACCGCCGTCGCCGTGGGCTGGATGCTCCTGTTCTTCGCCCGCTCCGGCTCGAGGCACCCCGTGCTGCCGGCGGCGCTCGGGCTGCTCATCGGCGGCAGCCTCTCGAACCTCGTCGACCGGATCCGGCTCCACCACGTGACCGACTTCATCGACCTGAAGTGGTGGCCGGCATTCAACCTCGCGGACAGCTTCATCGTCGTCGGAGTCGCGATCCTGCTCGCGGGGCTCGTCGCCGCCGACCGTGCTCCGCGCCCACCGCGCCGCACGCTCGACGTCGCCGCCCGGTGAACCTCCGCGTCCCGTCCGAGGCGGCCGGCGCACGACTGGACAAGTTCCTGGCCGAGCGGCTGGGCTCCCGGGCGGCGGCGGAGCGCGCGGTCGCAGCGGGGGCGCTCGTCGACGGCGTCCCGCGCTCGAAGAGTCACCGCCTCGAGGGCGGGGAGGAGATCGCGCTCCCGGAGGAGCGCGCGGCCGCTCCCGTCGCGCCGCCGCCCGAGCCGCGGATCGCGTGGGAGGACGAGCACCTGCTCGTCGTTGACAAGCCCGCCGGGCTCGTCGTTCATCCCGGAGCCGGCCACCGCGGCGACACGCTCGTCGACGCGCTGCGCGGAAAGATTGCGGGCGGCGACGACCCGGAGCGGCCCGGCGTCGTCCACCGGCTCGACCGCGACACGTCCGGGCTCCTCGTCCTCGCCCGGACAGAAGAGGCCCACCGCCGGCTCGCGGAGCTCGTGCGCGGCCGCGAGCTCGAGCGGAGCTACCTCGCGCTCGTTCGCGGCCGCCCGCGCTCGCGCGCCGGGCGGATCGAGGCGCCGATCGGCCGCGACCGCGGCGACCCGACGCGAGTCTCGCTCGAGACCGACGCGCCGAAGGACGCGGTGACCCACTTCGAGGTCGAGTCGCTCCTCGACGAGTACGCGCTCCTCCGGGTGCGGCTGGAGACCGGGCGCATGCACCAGATCCGGGTCCACCTCGCTGCGATCGATCTCCCCGTGGCGGGCGATCCCGTCTACGGCACCGCGGCCCCCGGCCTCTCAAGGCAGTTCCTCCACGCGGCCGGGCTCGGGTTCCCGCACCCCTTCGGCGCCGGGCGTGTCGAGGCGCGCTCGGAGCTGCCGGACGACCTGGCGGCGTTCCTCGAGTCGCTACGATAGAGCCGCTTTCCGTCCCCTCGACCCGGCGGGGACGCCACGGTGGACGGTGGTCGCGCCCTGCGCGCGGCTTCCACCCTGGGCCCGCCGGCAGCCCAGCATTCAAAACCGCAGAAAGGGGCTCCCATGCCCGTCGTTTCCATGAAGGACCTCCTGGAGGCCGGCGTCCACTTCGGCCACCAGACCCGGCGCTGGAACCCGAAGATGAAGCGCTTCATCTTCACCGAGCGCGGCGGCATCTACATCATCGATCTCCAGCAGACCCAGAGCCTGCTCGACGACGCCTACAACTTCGTCCGCGCCATCGGCGAGCGCGGCGGCTCGGTGCTGTTCGTCGGCACGAAGAAGCAGGCGCAGGACGCCGTCCGCGACGAGGCGAGCCGCGTCGGCATGCCGTACGTGAACCACCGCTGGCTCGGCGGTCTGCTGACGAACTGGCGCACGATCTCCGACCGGATCCAGCGGCTGCACGAGCTCCGCTCGCTGAAGCAGGAGGCCCAGCTCGACCTGCTGCCGGCGAAGGAGCGCATCTCGATGGAGGCCGAGCTCGAGAAGCTCGAGGCGAACCTCGGGGGCGTCGCCGACATGCGCCGCCAGCCGGACGCGATCTTCATCGTCGACCTCCGCAAGGAGCAGCTCGCCGTGCGCGAGGCGCAGCGGCTCGGGCTGCCCGTGATCGCGCTCGTCGACACGAACTGCGACCCGGACGAGGCCCACTACGTCATTCCCGGCAACGACGACGCGATCCGCTCGTGCAGCCTCGTGATCCGCGCGATCGCCGACGGCATCGAGGCCGGCAAGCAGAAGGTGACGACGGGAGAGCTGCGCGGCGGGCGGAACGGCGGCTCGGAGGCCGCCGCCGCCGAGGCGCCCGCGGCGCCGAGCGCCGAGGAGGTCGCCGAGGCGCCCGAGTACGAGCAGACGGCCCCGGCCGAGACGACCGCCGACCCCGCGCCGACGACCGAGGAGGCCTGAGTGACCGAGATCACCGCCGCGATGGTGAAGGAGCTCCGCGACGCGACGAGCGCGGGGATGATGGAGTGCAAGCGTGCGCTCCAGGAGACGAACGGCGACTTCGACGAGGCCGTGAAGCTCCTCCGCGAGAAGGGGATGGCCTCGGCCGCCAAGCGCGCAGACCGGGCGACGAGCGAGGGCAAGGTCGGCGTGATGCTGCGCGACACGGCCGGCGCGATCGCCGCGGTCGGGTGCGAGACCGAGCCGGTCTCGAACAACGACGACTTTCTCGCGTACGCGGAGAAAGTCTTGACGACGGTGTTCGAGGGCGGCGACGCAGCCTCGCTCGAGGACGAGCGGGTCGAGCTGTCGGCACGCCTGGGCGAGAACATCCAGGTCGTGGGCGCGAAGCGGATGGACGCGGGCGACGGCGAGGTGCTGCAGTCGTACGTGCACGCACCCGCGAACAAGGTCGGCGCGCTCGTCCGGACGAAGGGCGGGGACCCGCAGGTCGCGCGCAGCCTGGCACTCCACCTCACGTTCGCGCGCCCCACCTACGGGACGCGGGACGAGGTGCCGCAGGAGCTCGTGGAGGCCGAGCGCGAGATCCTCCTGAACTCCGACGAGGTCAAGTCGAAGCCGGAGAACGTCCGCGAGAAGATCGTGGAGGGGCAGCTGAACAAGAAGTTCTACGGCGAGTCGGTGCTGATGGAGCAGACGTGGTACCGGGCCGACGAGTCGACCGCGACGGTCGGCAAGTACCTCGCGGAGCAGGGGATCGAGCTCCTCGACTACGCCTGGTACGCCGTCGCGTAGGACGGCGGTGGCCCGCTTCGTCCGCGTCCTGCTGAAGCTCTCCGGCGAGGCCCTGATGGGCACCCGGGACTACGGCCTCGACCCGCGCGTCGTCGACGAGCTCGCGCGCGAGCTCGTCGACGTCCGCGCGGACGGCCTCGAGATCGCGATCGTGATCGGCGGCGGCAACATCTACCGCGGCATGTCGGCGGCCGCCCACGGCATCGACCGCGCGACCGGCGACTACATGGGGATGCTCGCGACGGTCTTGAACGCGCTCGCCGTGCAGGAGGCGCTCGAACGGAACGGCGCAGACACGCGCGTCCTCTCCGCGATCGAGGTGCAGGAGGTCGCGGAGCCGTACATCCGGCGCCGCGCGGTGCGTCACCTCGAGAAGGGCCGGATCGTGATCTTCGCCGCGGGGACGGGCAACCCGTACTTCACGACCGACACGGCCGCTGCGCTGCGGGCGCTCGAGATCGGGGCGGAGGCGATCCTGATGGCGAAGAACGGGGTCGAGGGGGTGCTCGACGGCGACCCACGCGAGAATCCGGAGGCAATGCTCATCCCCGAGCTCACCCACTTGCAGGCGATCGAGCGAGGGTTGAAGGTGATGGACACCACGGCGCTCTCGCTCTGCATGGACAACCGGCTGCCCATTCACGTCTTCGAGCTCGCTCCCGGCAGTATTGGGCGGGTGACGGCAGGCGAACGGGTCGGCACACTCATTTCCACCCCCGAAGGAGACGAACGGTGATCGAGAACTTCATCGGCGACGCGACGCAGCGGATGGACAAGTCGGTCGAGGCGACGCGCGAGCACTTCAACTCGGTGCGCACCGGCCGGGCGACGCCGGCGCTGCTCGACCGGATCACGGTCGACTACTACGGGACGCCGACGCCGCTCAAGAACCTTTCGACGATCAGCGCGCCCGAGCCGCGGATGCTGACGATCCAGCCGTTCGACCCGTCGTCGATCAAGCAGATCGAGAAGACGATCCAGGAGTCCGACCTCGGGCTGCAGCCGTCGAACGACGGCAAGCTCATCCGCCTGCCGATCCCCCAGCTGACCGAGGAGCGGCGGAAGGAGCTTGTGAAGGTCGTGCGTCAGATGGCGGAGGAGGGGAAGGTCGCGATCCGGAACGTGCGGCGCGACGCGATCAAGCATCTGGAGGAGCTGGTCCGCAACGGCGATGTCGGCGACGACGAGGAGCGCGCCGCCGAGACCCGCGTGCAGAAGCTCACCGACGATCACGTCTCGAAGATCGACGAGCTGCTGAAGCACAAAGAGGCCGAGATCATGGAGGTCTGAGGACCTCCTCGTGCGCCTCCTCTCCCGCATCCGCACGCTCACCCGGGTCCGGCCGCTGCCGGAGCCGGAGCTGCCCGAGGTCGCGCAGTCCGTGGCGATCATCATGGACGGCAACGGCCGCTGGGCGAGCCGCCGCCGGCTGCCGACCGCAGCCGGCCATCGCGCGGGGGCGCGCGTGGTCCGCCGGATCGTCGAGTCGTCGATCGACGTCGGGATCCACGATCTCGCCGTCTTCGCGTTCTCGACCGAGAACTGGTCGCGGCCGCCCGAGGAGGTGGACGCGCTGATGGAGATCTTCGGCGAGACGATCGAGCGCGAGCTGCCCGACCTCGCCGAGCAGGGCGTGCGCGTGCGGTTCATCGGCCGTCGCGACCGCGCACCCGAGGACCTGCAACGGCGGATGCAGGCGATGGAGGACCGGACGGAGCTGAACGCACGGCTGAACCTCTGGGTGGCGTTCGACTACGGCGGCCGGGCCGAGCTCGTCGAGGCGGCGCGGCGGCTCGTCGAGAGCGGCGTCGATCCGCAGGAGATCGACGAGAACGTCTTCGCGGCGAACCTCTACGCACCCGACCTGCCGGACCCCGACCTGCTCATCCGCACGAGCGGCGAGCTGCGCATCTCGAACTTCCTCCTCTGGCAGCTCGCCTACTCGGAGCTCGTCTTCGTCGACAAGCTCTGGCCGGACTTCGACGAGCGCGACCTGCGCCACGCCCTGGCGGAGTACGCGTCGCGGCGTCGAAGATTCGGCGGCCGATGAGTAACTGGCTTTCGCGCATCCTCGTCGCGCTCGCGCTGCTGCCGGTCGTTCTCGGCGCCGTCTACCTCGGCGGCTGGTGGCTCTTCGCCGTCGTCATGGTCGCGGCGATGGTCTCGCTGCACGAGTACTGGCTGCTCTCGCGGCCGCTTTCGCCGCTCGCGCCGGCAGGCTACGTCGGCGCTGCGCTCGGCCTGCTCGGCGCGGAGCTGTCCGGAATCGGCTGGATGGTCGGCGGCGTCCTGACGAGTCTCGTGCTCGCGTTCCTTCTCAAGGCGATCTCGGAGGCGCGCGCGGCGGCGACGGGCGCGATCAGCGCGACCGTCATGGGCGCCGCGTGGATCGGCGGCGGCCTCTCGTTCCTGCTCCTGACCCGGGCGCTCGACCACGGGCGGCTCGCGCTCCTCACGGTGCTGCTCGCGGTGTGGGCCGGCGACACGTTCGCGTACTTCGGCGGGCGGCTCCTCGGGCGACACAAGATGGCGCCGGCGACCTCGCCGGGGAAGACGTGGGAGGGCTTCGTCTTCGGGACCGCGGCGACGATCTTCGTCGCGTTCGTCGCGCTGTACAAGCAGGATTTCCTGACGATCCCGCAGTCGATCGGGCTGGGCGTCGTGCTCGCGCTCGCGGCACCGATCGGCGATCTCTTCGAGTCGCTGCTGAAGCGCGACGCGGGCGTGAAGGACAGCGGGAGGCTGCTCGGCGGGCACGGCGGCATGCTCGACCGCCTCGACGCGTTCTTCTTCGCCGGCCCCGCGGCGTACTTCGCGATCCTCGCCTTCGTCAGCTGACCCCTCGGGCCGCGGCTCGGGTCGCCGTGTCCCTTCGCCAAACGACGTGACGGAACTGCAACGGATCGTCCACAGGGCGGCGGCGTGACGTGGAACCGCCTGCGGCGGCGGCCCGTCCTTCGGCGCCGCGTCCCTTCGCCAAACGACGTGCCGGGACGCGCACGCGTGCGGCCGCCGCACGCGGGCCGCCGGGGGGCGGGCGTGGGCACACTGTCGCCATGACGCGCGTCGCGCTGCTCGGCGCCACCGGCTCGATCGGCCGGCAGGCGTTGGAGGTGATCGAGGCGAACGACGAGCTCGAGCTCGTCGCCGCGAGCAGCGGGACGACGCCGATCGACGGGCTCGCACCACTGACACAGGTCGGCGGCGACCCGACGGAGCTGCTCGAGCGCGCGGAGCCCGACGTCGTCCTCAACGCGACGCTCGGCTTCGCGGGGCTGCCGGCCACGATGTGGGCGCTCGAGCGCGGCGTGACGCTGGCGCTCGCGAACAAGGAGAGCCTCGTCGCGGCGGGCGACCTCGCGCTCGCCGCCCGCGAGCGCGGCGGCGGCGTGCTGCTCCCGGTCGACAGCGAGCACTCGGCGCTCTACCAGTGCGCCCTCGCCGGGGACGCGGACGCCGTCGTCCTGACGGCGAGCGGCGGCCCGTTCCGCGGCCGCACGCGGGACGAGCTCGCCGACGTCACCGCGGAGGAGGCGCTCGCGCACCCGACCTGGAACATGGGGGCGAAGATCACCGTCGACTCGGCGACGCTCGCGAACAAGGGCCTCGAGGTGATCGAGGCGCACTTCCTCTTCGGCCTCCCGTACGACCGGATCGAGGTCGTCGTCCACCCGACGTCGATCGTCCACGGGATCGTGCGCTTCCGCGACGGCGCGGCACTCGCGCACGTCGGCTACCCGGACATGCGCGTGCCGATCTCCTACGCGCTCACCTACCCGCGCAGGGCGGCGACGCCCGTGCCGCCGCTCGACCTGACCGCCGGGCCGCTGGAGTTCTTCGAGCCGGACCTCGAGACCTTCAGCATGCTGGCGCTCGCGCGTGACGCGGGCGAGCGCGGCGGTACGTTTCCGTGCGCGTACAATGCCGCGAACGAGGTCGCCGTCGCCGCGTTCCTCGCTGGGCGGATCGGGTTCCTCGACATCGCCGCGCTCGTCGAGGAGGCGCTCGGCAACGTCGACGGCGCCCCGGCGCGCGACCTCGACGAGCTGCGCGAGGCCGACCGGCAGGCGCGCACGCTGGCGGAGCGGGAATGGGCCTAGTCGCCGCGATCGTCGGGCTCGTCGTCCTCGTGATGATCCACGAGGCGGGCCACTTCTTCGCCGCGCGCGCGGTCGGCATGACGCCGAGGAAGTTCTACCTCGGGTTCGGCCCGCCGCTCGTGAAGGTGCGGCGCGGCCTCGTCGAGTACGGGATCGGCTCGCTGCCGCTCGGCGGCTACGTGAAGATCCCTGGGATGAACCGGCCGTCGCCGGGCGACCTCGCGGCGACGCTGCCCTCCCCGGAGCGCGAGCGTCTGCGCGCCGAGCTCGCGCGACTCGACGTGGCGATCGAGAACGGGGACGACGACGGGGCGCGCGCCGCTCTCGACGAGCTCCGTCCGTCGCTTCGCGGGCAACGGATGTTCCAGGAAATCGAGTGGTCGCTTGCGCCGGACGCGTACTGGCGCCAGGCGACCTGGCGCCGCCTGACCGCGATCGTCGCCGGTCCGGCGGTGAACCTCGTGTTCGCGTTCATCCTCTTCACCGGCCTCTACATGGTCGCGACCGTGAAGGAGACGAACGTGATCGGCCGCGTCCTCGCCGGCACCCCGGCGTCGTCGGCGGGCATCCAGCAAGGCGACCGTGTGTTCTCCGTCGCGGGCGCACGCGTGCAGCCGAAGGAGATACCGGCGCACATCCGCGCCACGCAGGGACGGCCGTTCCGGATCGTCGTCGATCGCGGCGGCAGGCGCGTCGTGATCGGGCCGCTCCGCGCGAGGATGACCGACGGCGCGTACCGGATCGGGATCGCGATCGAGTCCCGCACGGGCCCCGGCGAGTCCGTGCCCGCAGCAGCCGGCGACGCCGTGCGGCTGACGTGGGGGATCACCGCCGACACCGTCCGCGGCATCGCCCACCTCGCCACCGGCCGCGACACGAACCAGGTCTCGAGCTCGGTGGGGATCGTCCGCGTCTCCGCGCAGGCCTGGCGCGACGGGCTGCGCGACTTCCTGTTCGTGCTCGGGCTGGTCAGCCTCGCCCTCGGCCTCCTCAACCTGCTGCCGGTGCTGCCGCTCGACGGCGGCCACATCGTGATGGCGCTCGTCGAGAAGGTCCGCGGCCGCACGTTCCGGCAGGCCGTCTACGTCCGCTACTCCGTCGTCGGGCTGACGATCTTCGCGATCCTCATGTACCTCGGGCTCCGCAACGACCTCTTCGGCGGCGGCGGCTGAGCCGCCAGTACCCTAGGGACGTGGCGAGCGAGAGGTTCGTGACGGTCGGCGGCGTCCGGATCGGCGGCGGCGCGCCCGTCGTCGTGCAGTCGATGACGACCACGAAGACGCACGACGTCCCGGCGACGACCGCGCAGATCGCGGAGCTCGCGAGCGCCGGCTGCGAGATCGTCCGCGTCGCCGTCCCGAAGACCGAGGACGCGGAGGCGCTCGGCAAGATCGTCCGCTTCTCGCCGGTGCCGATCATCGCCGATATCCACTTCAACGCGAGCCTCGCGCTCAAGGCGATCGAGCAGGGCGTCGCCGCCGTCCGCATCAACCCGGGCAACATCGGCGGCCCGGACAAGGTCGAACAGGTCGTCCGCGCCGCGAAGGCGAAAGGCATCCCGATGCGGATCGGCGCGAACTCGGGCTCGCTGCCGAAGCACCTCGAGGAGCTCGCACACAGAGACCAGGCAGAGGCGCTCGTCGAGGCGGCGCTCGAGGAGGTGCGGCTGCTCGAGGCGCTCGACTACCGCGACTTCAAGATCTCCGTCAAGTCGAGCCACGTGCCGACGATGATCAGGGCCTACCGGATGCTCGCCGAGCGCGTCCCGTACCCGCTGCACCTCGGCGTCACCGAGGCCGGAACGGTGTTCAGCGGCTCGATCAAGAGCGCCGTCGGGATCGGGACGCTGCTCGCCGAGGGCATCGGCGACACGATCCGCGTCTCCCTCTCGTCGGATCCTGTCGAGGAGCCGAAGACCGCGTTCGAGATCCTGAAGGCGCTCGGCCTCCGCGAGCGCGGTCCGGTGATGATCGCCTGCCCCTCGTGCGGCCGCGACAACGTCGGCGTGCACACGCTCGCCGAGGAGGTCGAGGCGCGGCTCGCCGCGTATCCGCAAGCCTTCGAGGTCGCGGTGCTCGGATGTGCCGTCAACGGCCCCGGCGAGAGCGGCGACGCCGATTTCGGCATCGCCGGCGGGCGCGACGTGGGCTTCATCTACGCGCACGGGCGCGTGCTGAAGAAGGTCTCGAGCGACATCCTGGTCGACGAGCTCTTCCACGAGATCGACCGATGGATCGCCGACGGCATGTTCCGCCCGAAGCGCCTGAAGATGGCGAAGCCGGCGGCGCTCGCGATGGCGGAGGCCTCCGCGATCCCGCTCGAGTAGCGGTTACCGCCGGACGAACAGGGAGACGCCGAGGGTCGACGGCCGCGCGCGGTCGACGCAGGCCGGCCCGGAGGTCGTCTCCGACCCGAGCGGCGCGACCACGGTCGCGCCGCCGAGCGTGAGCCGGATCGACACAGGGCCGCGCCGCCCGCACCAGTTCTCCCAGCGCAGCACGACGCTCGCCGGGCGCCTCGGCGCGATCGTGCGGCGAGGGGCGTTCTCCGCGCCGAGCCGGTACGGGACCTGCCGCAGCCGCACGGGCCGTCCCGCCACGAGCACCTGCACGTGCGGCCGCGCCGGCAGCCGACAGGCGCGGTCGGCGTACAGCCCGAGCGTGATCTGGAGGCCCTGGGTCGCTCCCTGCGCCGTCCAGTAGCGCTGGAGCGCGTCCGCGCGGCAGAACGGGGGAGGCGCCGCGGTGGCCACGACCTCACGGTAGCCTGCCTCGGCAACAGATGATCGCCCGCGCCTCGCACCTCTTCCTGCCGACGCTCCGGGATGCCCCGGCGGACGCCGAGGCGGTGAACCACAAGCTGCTCGTGCGCGGGGGGTTCGTGCGGCAGCTGACGGGCGGCGTCTGGACGTTCCTGCCGCTCGGCTGGCGCGTGCACCGGAAGATCGAGCAGATCATCCGCGAGGAGATGGACGCGATCGGCAGCCAGGAGATGCTGATGCCGGTGCTGACGCCCTTCGACCTCTGGCGACAGAGCGGCCGCGACTTCATCCAGGAGATCTTCCGCCTCACGGACCGCAAGGGCGCCGAGTACGTCCTGCCGATGACCCACGAGGAGACGGTCACCTACCACGCCCGCGAGCTGCAGAGCTACCGACAGCTCCCGCAGATGCTCTACCACTTCTCGATCAAGGAGCGCGACGAGCCACGGCCGCGCGCGGGCCTGATCCGGCTGCGCGAGTTCATCATGAAGGACGCGTACTCGTTCGACCGCGACGAGGCCGGGCTTGCGAAGCAGTTCGAGCGTCAGCGGGGGGCGTACGTGCGCATCTTCGAGCGCTGCGGCCTGCAGACCTACGGCGTGGAGGCCGAGTCCGGGATGATGGGCGGCAGCGAGTCGGTCGACTTCCTCGCACCGGCCGGGGCGGGCGAGAACACGCTCGTCACGTGCGAGAACGGCGACTTCGCCGCCGACATCGAGGTGGCGCGCAGCATCCCGCGCGCGCCGTCCTTCCCGGAGTCGCTCGCGGCCCCCGAGCAGGTCGAGACGCCGGGCGTGAAGACGTGCGAGGCGCTCGCCGAGTTCCTCGCGATCGACCTCGCGGCCACGACGAAGGCGATGCCGGTGACGACCGACGACGGGGTCGTCCTCGCGCTGATCCGCGGCGACGACCGCCTCGAGCCGGCGAAGCTCGACGCGGCGCTCGGCGTGCAGTCGCGGCCGTCGACCGACGAGGAGATCCGCGCCGCGTTCGGCGCCTCCGGCGGCTCGCTCGGGCCGGTCGGGTTCGAGGGCCGGATCGTCGCCGACGAGACGCTGCGCGAGGGGCAGTTCGTCGCCGGTGCGAACCGCGACGGGTGGCACCTGCGCGGGGTGGAGGCGGGCCGCGACTTCCGGCCGGAGTTCGCCGACCTGCGCGAGTCGGCGGAGGGCGACACCTGCCCGAGGTGCGGCGGTGCGCTCCGCTTCACGACCGCGATCGAGGTCGGGCACATCTTCAAGCTCGGCACGCGGTACTCGAGTCCGCTCGGGGCGACGTTCCTCGACGAGGACGGGCAGGAGCGGCCGCTCGTGATGGGCAGCTACGGCATCGGCCCCGCCCGCGTGATGGCGGCGCTCGTCGAGCAGCGCCACGACGACCACGGGATCATCTGGCCGGCGGCGGTCGCCCCGTACGACGTGCACGTCGTCGTCCTCTCCGGCGCCGAGGAGATCGGGGAGCAGGCGGCCGGGGCCCTCTCGGAAGCGGGCAAGGACGTGCTCCTGGATGACCGCGACCAGCGCCCCGGCGAGAAGTTCGCCGACGCCGACCTGATCGGGATCCCGACTCGCGTGACCGCAGGGAAGAAGAGCCTGGAGGACGGGGCCGTCGACGTCCGCGACCGTGCGACGGGGGAGGAGCGACGTGTGAACGTTGCCGACCTGGGCAAGGAGGCCTAGTCGTGGCGAAGCGTCGCAGGTATGCCTCGGAGCCGTTCGGGCCGGCGGTGGAGCGCCTGATGAACGACACCGGCGTCACCTATCGCGCGCTCGCCGCCCGCACCGGCCTCTCCGCCGGTTACCTCAACCACCTCGTCCACGGCAACCGGCCGGTGCCGTCGAACGACGTGGTGGAGACGCTCGCCGACGCCCTCGACGTGGAACCCGAGCACTTCCGGGAGTACCGGCTGCGCGTGATCTCCGAGAAGCTCGAGGGGATGCCCGAGCTCGTCGACCGGCTTTACCGCCGTCTGACCTAACCGAGGGGCCGCGCGGGCGTCTTAGCAACTGGGCCGGTGGGGTCCCGGCAAGCGACCACTGGGGGGTTAGGGGCCCCGCCGCGCCCAAGCTCGTCGCCCCGTTACCGTCACGCGTGATGGAGATCGGCGTGTACACGTTCGCCGAGGTCGCGGACCGCGATCCGGCGACGCGGATGCGGGACCTGCTCGAGGAGGCCGAGCTCGCCGAACGGGTCGGCCTCGACGTCTTTGGGGTCGGCGAGCACCACCGGCCCGACTTCCTCGTCTCGGCGCCCGCCGTCGCCCTCGCCGCGGTCGCCGCACGCACCGAGCGGATCCGCCTGACGAGCGCCGTCACCGTCCTCAGCTCCGACGACCCCGTCCGCGTCTACCAGGAGTTCGCGGAGATCGACCTGCTGTCGGGCGGCCGCGCCGAGATCATGGCGGGCCGCGGCTCCTTCGTCGAGTCGTTCCCGCTTTTCGGGTACCCGCTCGCCGACTACGACGAGCTCTTCGCCGAGAAGCTCGAGCTGCTTCTCCGGATCCGCGAGCACGAGCGTGTCACCTGGCACGGACGCCACCGCGCGGCGCTCTCCGGGCTCGGGGTCTATCCGCGAGCCGTGCAGCGGCCGCTGCCGGTGTGGGTCGCCGTCGGCGGCACGCCGGGCTCGGCGATCCGGGCAGGGCGGCTCGGCCTGCCGATGGCCCTCGGCATCATCGGCGGGAAGCCCGCGCGGTTCGCGCCGTTCGTGGAGCTCCACCGGACCGCCGCCGCCGAGCACGGCCGGCCCGCGCCGGCCGTCGGGGTGAACTCGCACACGTACGTGGCCGAGACGTCGGAGCGGGCGGGCGACGAGTTCTTCCCGGCGTACGCCGCGATGATGAACCGCGTCGGGGCGGAGCGTGGCTGGCCGCCGATGGAGCGGCAGACGTTCGACGCGCTGCGGACGCTCGAGGGGGCGCTCGTCGCCGGCAGCCCGGACGACGTGGTGGAGAAGATTCTCTACCAGCACGAGGTCTTCGGCCACCAGCGGTTCCTCGCGCAGGTGAGCGTCGGCTCGCTGCCGCACGACCTCGTCCTGCGGTCGATCGAGCTCCTCGGCACCGAGGTCGCGCCTCGCGTCCGTCGTGCCCTCGCGGGCTGACCGTCCAGCAACCGTCCAACTCCGCCGCTCCGTACGGCACAAACGCCACAATTCACAGGTTGCCCGCGACTCCGAGACATCCGGAACGCCTGCGGCGGCTGCAGACCCTGACCGACGCGGCGCTCGCGCACCTTCGCCTCGACGAGCTCCTCGCCGCGCTGCTCGAGCGGACGCGCGAGCTGCTCGACGTCGACACGTGCGCGTTCCTCCTGCTCGACGAGGAGCGCGACGAGCTCGTCGCGCGCGCGGCGGTCGGAATCGAGGAGGAGGTCGAGCGCGGCGTGCGGATCCCGGTGGGCCAGGGCTTCGCAGGGCGCGTCGCCGCATCCCGAGAGCCCGTCGTGCTCCACGACGTCGATCACGGCGACGTGCTCAACCCGATCCTCCGCGAGAAGGGGATCAAGTCGCTGCTCGGCGTGCCGCTCGTCGTCGAGGGTGAGACGATCGGCGTGCTGCACGTCGGCACGCTGGAGCACCGGGCGTTTGCGACCGAGGAGATCGAGCTGCTCCAGCTCGCCGCCGACCGCGCGGCGATCAGCATCGAGCACGCGAGGGTCTTCGAGGCCGAGCGCGCTGCGCGCGAGCGGATGGAGGCCGTGCAAGCAGTGACCGACGCCGCGCTCGCGCACCTCGAGCTCGACGACCTCCTCGACGTCCTGCTGCCCCGGATCCGGGAGATCCTCCATGCCCACACCTGCGCCGTGCTGCTGCTCGACGAGCGGGAGGGCGAGCTCGTCGCGCGTGCGGCGCTCGGGATCGAGGAGGAGGTCGAGCAGGGCGTCCGCGTGCCGCTCGGCCGCGGGTTCGCGGGGAGGGTAGCCGTGCAGCGGAGACCGGTGATCCTCGACGACGTCGACCAGGCGGACGTCTGGAATCCCATCCTGCGCGAGAAGGGGCTCAAGTCGATGCTCGGCGTGCCCCTGATGGTGCGCGGCGACGTGATCGGCGTCCTGCATGTGGGGACGCTCGTCCACCGTCGCTTCACGCACGACGACGTCGAGCTGCTGCAGCTCGTGGCCGAGCGCGTCGCGCTCGCGATCGAGCGCGCGCAGCTGCACCAGGAGACGGTCATGCTCGACCAGCTGAAGCTGAACTTCGTCGCGATTGCCTCCCACGAGCTCCGGACGCCGGCGACATCGGTGTACGGCGTGCTGGCGACGCTCGTCGAGCGCGGGGACGCGCTCTCGGAGGAGACGCGGCAGCAGCTGCTGCAGACCGGCTACGAGCAGGGGGAGCGGCTGCGCCGGCTGCTCGAAGAGCTGCTCGACCTGTCGCGACTCGACGCGAGCGCGATCAACATCGACCCGCGGCCGATCGTCCTGCGCAGCGTGCTGGACGAGATCGCGCAGAAGGTCGTGCCGCCCGGGATACCGGTCACGCTCGCGGTCGCCCCGGACCTCGCCGTGGTCGCCGACCCGCTCGTGCTCGACCGGGTGGTCTCGAACCTCCTGATCAACGCGGTCCGGTACGGCGGCGAGCCGATCGTGCTCGAGGCGGAGCAGCGCGACCGGCATCTGCGCGTGGCCGTCGAGGACGCCGGCGGCGGCGTCCCGGACACGCTCGTCCCGCGGCTGTTCGAGCGGTTCGCGCGCGGCGACCACGCAACGGGCTCGGGGCTCGGGCTCGCGATCGCGCGCGGGTATGCGCGCGCGCACGGCGGCGACCTCGTCTACGTGCCGCGCGGACGCGGGGCGCGCTTCGAGCTGATCGTCCCGCAGTCCTAGACGGGCGTCAGGCGGCCGCTTCCGACGTCGAAGACGAAGCCGCCGACGCGGAGGCCGGGCAGGTAGCCGAACGACCTGATGCGCTCGACGTCCGCTCGCACCGCGGCCTGCTGGTCGGGGACGACCCCGAACGACAGGTCGCGCGTGTCGGGCCCCCCGGCCGCCGCGATCGCCTCGTGCAGCTCGTCGTCCGCCCCGCCGGTCATCCGGCAGTCCGTGTGCGCGATCACCATCACACGGTCGACGTTCAGGAGGTACGAGGCGACGACGAGTGTCCGCAGGATCTCGTCCGTGACGCGGCCGCCCGCGTTGCGGAGGATCTTCGCGTCGCCCGGGCGCAGCCCGAGCATGGCGAGTGGCTCGATCCGCGTGTCCATGCACGTGACGACGGCGAGGCCCTTCGCTGCGCTGCCGCGCAGGTCGCCCAGGCGGTAGCCGCGCGCGTAGGCGTCGTTCGCCGCCAGGACGTCCGCGAATGCGTCGAGTGCCACCGCGGCATCCTACGAGGTGAAGAACCGGCGCTTCGGTCCCTTCTTGCGCTCCCAGTGGACGACGACGAAGTAGGGGAGGCTCGCCACCCGCGTCTCGATCACCCAGAAGTTCACGTCGAGCGTCGCGCCGTCCTTGCGGCGTAGCCCGACCGTCCCGGTGCGGCGGGCGTCGCTGACGACCTCACGGAAGAGCTTGGCGCTGCGCTCGGCGTCGGCGGCGAGCTCGCGGCCGACCCGCATCGCGCCGATCTCGTCCCGGCCGTAGCCCGTCAGGCGGCAGAACGCCTCGTTGCAGGCGATGAACCGGCCGTCGTCGCTGAAGACGGAGACGGCGACGTCGGCGTGGTCCCAGGCGTCGCCGAGCAGCGTCTGGTGCACCATCGGGGCGATGTCCGGGCGGTCGATCTGCGGCATCGCCCTCCTCCGGCGGCGACGAAGTTCATTCGACACTATCGCGCCGGCCTCACGACGCCAAGAGGTCCCGAGGACGTTTGACAAGGGGTAGACGACGCATTTTGAATCCAGCGGGAGCGTAGGCTCGTGCAGCCGACGGACCCGATCGGGAGACGTGACATGAGGTGCCGGTTCGAGAACCACGACCTGCTGACCGAGCGCAGGTCGCAGATGATCGACGTGACCGACGACGTGCTCGAGGTCGTGGAGCGCTCGGAGGTGAGAAACGGGATGGCGCTCGTCTACTCGCCGCATACGACCTGCGCCGTCCTCATCAACGAACCCGAGGACGGGTTCCTCGGCGACTTCGAGGAGCTGCTCGAACGTCTCGTGCCGGCCGACGAGGGCACGTACTACCGCCACGACGACCTCACCGTCCGCACGCAGGGCGTCGAGGAGGACACCGCCGAGCACCCGAACGGGCACTCGCACTGCCGGTCCGGGCTCCTGTCGTCGTCGCAGGCGATCCCGATCGTCGACGGGCGCCTCACCCTCGGCCGCTGGCAGCGCATCTTCTTCTGCGAGCTCGACCGGGCGCGGCCGCGGAAGGTGCTCATCCAGGTCATCGGCGAATGACCGCGTCCGCGCCGAGCTTCCCCGCGGCCGATGCGGTGAGGGAGCGTTCGCGGACCGAGAACTTCAGCGTCGCCTCGCTCCTTCTCGGGGCGACCACGCGCCGCCACTTGCTCGCCGTCTACGACTTCGCGCGGCTCGTCGATCAGCTCGGCGATGCCGTCGACGGCGACCGCCTCGCGGCCCTGGACGAGGCGGAGGCCGAGCTCGACCGCGCCTTCGGCGGCGACCCGCGAACACCGGTCTTCCGCCGGCTCGCGGCCGTGATCCGCGAATGCCGGCTCGAGCGAGGCCCGTTCGCGCGGCTGATCGACGCGAACCGGCTCGACCAGCGGCGGCACGACTACGGAACGTGGGATGAGCTCGCGGCCTACTGCGACCTCTCCGCGAACCCCGTCGGCGAGCTCGTGCTCGGCGTCTTCGGCGTCCGGACGCCCGACCGGCTCCGGCTCTCCGACGACGTTTGCACGGCGCTCCAGCTGATCGAGCACGTCCAGGATGTCCGCGAGGATGCGCTCCAGGGTCGCGTCTACATGCCGCTCGAGGACCGCGAGGCGTTCGGCGTCGACGAGGTCGAGCTGACCGGAGAGGCCGCGACACCTGCAATCAGGTCACTGGTTGCGTTCGAGTGCGCGCGTGCCGACGAGCTCCTTCGCTCCGGCGACGAGCTCGTCGCCTCGCTCCGGGGCCGGGCGCGGCTCGCGGTCGCCGGCTACGTCGGCGGCGGCCGTGCGCAACTCGCCGCAGTGTCGGCTGCGGGGTACGACGTGCTCGCGTCGACGCCGGCGGCGACGGGCGCGGCGAAGGCGCGGGCCACCCTCCGTGTGCTATGTCGAACCGTATGAACCCGGAGGTGGAGCAGGCGTACGCGGAAACGCGCCGGATCGCGCGACGCTCCCGGTCGAGCTTCTACGCCGGGATGTCACTGCTGCCGGCCGACCGGCGCGAGGCGCTCTACGCCGTCTACGCGCTCGCGCGCCGGATCGACGACGTCGCGGACGGCGACCTCCAGCCGGGAGCGAAGCTCGAGGCGCTCGTGCGCCTGCGTGGCGACCTCGCCGCGATCGACCGATCCCACGACCCGGTCCTCGTCGCCGTCGACGACGCTTCTCGACGGTTCCCGATCCCGCTCGACGCATTCGAGGACCTCCTCGACGGCGCCGAGGCCGACGTGCGCGGCACGCGCTACGCCGAGTTCTCCGACCTCGAGCACTACTGCCGCTGCGTCGCCGGCTCGATCGGTCGCCTCTGCCTCGGCGTCTTCGAGACGTCGGACCGCGACAGGGCCGAGCCGCTCGCCGACGACCTCGGCGTCGCGCTCCAGCTCGCGAACATCCTCCGCGACCTCGCCGACGACCTCCGCGGCGGCCGCGTCTACCTGCCGGCTTCCGACCTCGAGCGGTTCGGGTGCCGGGTCGAGGGCGAGACGATCGTCGGCGAGCCGGAGCTCCTGATCGCCTTCGAGGCGGAGCGCGCGCTCGGACGCCTGCGCCGCGGCCTCGCCCTCGTGCCGCTGCTCGACGGCAGGAGCGCCCGCTGCGTGCTCGCGATGACGGCGGCGTACGGCCGGCTGCTCGACCGCATCGCCGCCGATCCGGCGCAGGTGCTCCGCGGCCGCGTCTCCCTGCCGGCGTGGGAGAAGCATGCGCTCGTCGCACGCAGCCTCGTGCGGAGGGCCGCATGAGCAACGCACGGATCGCAGTCGTCGGCGGCGGGCTCGCAGGCATCACCGCGGCCCTCGAGTGCGCCGACGCGGGCGCCGACGTGACGCTCTACGAGGGACGGCCGTGGCTCGGGGGCGCGACGTTCTCGTTCCGGCGGAACGGCTACCTCCTCGACAACGGCCAGCACGTCGCGCTCCGTTGCTGCACCGAGTACCGGCGGCTGCTTGCGACGCTCGGCACCGAGCGACAGCTGGAGCTCCAGCCGCGCCTCCGCATCCCGGTCGTCGACGCGGTTGGCCGGACGGCGACGTTCTCGCGCACCGGGTTGCCGGCGCCGCTCCACCTCGCGGGCGCGCTGCTCCGGTTCCGTCACCTCTCGCCGCTCGAGCGCGCCGCGGCGGTGCGGGGGGTGCTGGCCCTGCAGCGCCTTGACCTCGACGATCCGGGTCTCGACGACGTCGCCTTCGGGCCGTGGCTCCGCGCCCGCGGCCAGTCCGCGCGGGCGGTCGAGCGGCTGTGGAACCTGATCGCGCTTCCGACCCTCAACCTTCAGGCGGACGACGCGTCGCTCGCGCTCGCGGCGTTCGTCTTCCGGACCGGCGTGATCGACGAGTCCGACGCGTGCGACCTCGCCGTGCCGACGGTGTCGCTCTCGACCCTGCACGGGGACGCGGCACGCACCGCCCTGCGCGCCCGCGGCGTCCACGTCCGCCTCCGCACGAAGGTCGACCGCGTCCGCGCGGTCGGCGACGTCTTCGAGCTCGATCTGCGCGAGCGGACGGTGGAGGCCGACCGCGTCGTCGTCGCGGTGCCGCACCACGTGGCGCCGGGGATCCTCCCCGACGGCATCGTCGACGTCGCTGCGACGGAGCGACTCGGGCTCAGCCCGATCGTGAATGTGCACCTGCACTACGATCGCTTGGTGCTGGAATCGTCGTTCGCCGCCATCCTCGCGTCGCCGCCGCTGTGGGTCTTCGACCGTACGGCGTCGTCCGGCGCGGAAGGCGGGCAGCTGCTGTCGCTGTCGATCTCCGGCGCCGACGACGACCTGCCGCATTCGCGTGCGCAGCTCGTCGACCGGTCGGTTGCGACGCTTGCGCGAGCGCTCCCCCGTGCGCGTGCCGCGACGCTCCTCGACGCCACCGTCACGCGCGAGCCGGCGGCGACGTTCCGCGGCGCGCCAGGGAGCGCACGTCTGCGCCCGCCGGCGGCGACGCGGCTTCCCGGGCTCGCGCTCGCCGGGGCGTGGACGGACACCGGATGGCCGGCGACGATGGAGGGGGCCGTCCGTAGCGGTCGCGCGGCGGCGGCCGACGTCCTCTCGCGCCCGCTCTCGCCGGTGCGCCGGCGCCCGGGCTTGCCGAAGGAGGCGGTCGCATGACGACGGTCGTCGGTACGCCGTCGACGCCGCGTCTGCGGCAGACGCTCGACCGCGCAGTCGCTCAGCTCCTCGAGCTGCAGCACCCTGACGGCTACTGGAAGGGCGAGCTGGAGACGAACGTGACGATCGAGGCGGAGGATCTCTTCCTCCGCCACTACCTCGGCCTGCTCGACGCGCCGACGGCGGAGGCGACCGCGCAGTGGATCCGCTCGAAGCAGCGCGACGACGGGAGCTGGGCGACGTTCCACGGCGGTCCCGCCGATCTCTCGACGACGGTCGAGGCGTACGTCGGGTTGCGGCTCGCCGGCGACGATCCCGCCGCAGAGCACATGCGCCGGGCGGCGGCCGTCGTCGCCGAGCTCGGCGGCCTCGCCGCGACGCGCGTGTTCACGCGGATGTGGCTCGCGCTGCTCGGCGCGTGGAGCTGGGACGCCGTCCCCGTGCTGCCGCCCGAGCAGATGTTCCTCCCGGCGCGCGCTCCCCTCTCGATCTACTCCTTCGGGTGCTGGGCTCGCCAGACGATCGTGGCGCTCCAGATCGCGACAACGCTCGCGCCCGTCCGGCCGCTCCCGTTTGCGCTCCACGAGCTTCGCCGCGGCAGCGAGCCCCCGCCGCCCCTCGTCGACCGCCTGCTGCACGCCTACGGCCGCCGTCCGGTCCGACGGCTCCGGCGCGCCGCGCTTCGCCGCGCCGTCCGGTGGGTGCTCGAGCGCCAAGAGGACGACGGATCGTGGGGCGGCATCCAGCCGCCGTGGGTCTGGTCGCTGATCGCGCTCCGCGCGTACGGGTTGCCGCTCGACGCCCCGGCGATCGTGCGCGGCCTCGCCGGCCTCGACGGGTTCACGATCCACGACGACGCGGGCCGGCGGATCGAGGCCTGCCAGTCGCCGGTGTGGGACACGGCGCTCGCCGTGATCGCCCTGCTCGACGCGGGGCTCGAGCCGTCGCATCCGGCGGTGGCGAGCGCCGCCCGGTGGCTCGCGGCGCAGGAGATCCGCCATCGCGGCGACTGGGCGCGCCGCAGGCCGCGGCTGGCGGCCGGGGGCTTCGCCTTCGAGTTCGCGAACGACTGGCATCCCGACATCGACGACACCGCCGAGGTCGTGATGGCGCTGCGCCGCTCGGGTGTCGGCGACGCCGCCGCCGGCCGCGGGATCGCCTGGGTGCTCGGGATGCAGTCGCAAAACGGCGGCTGGGCCGCGTTCGACGCCGAGAATACGAGCACGCTGCCGAACCGTCTGCCGTTCTGCGACTTCGGCGAGGTGACGGACCCGCCGAGCGCGGACGTGACCGCGCACGTGCTCGAGGCGCTCGCGCTCGAGGGCCGCGCCGGCGAGCCGGCGGCGCAGCGGGGGATCGCCTATCTCCTCGCGGAGCAGGAGGACGACGGCTCGTGGTTCGGGCGCTGGGGCGCGAACCACGTCTACGGGACCGGCGCGGCCGTGCCCGCCCTCGTCGCCTGCGGGCTCGGCGGCCACGCGAGCGTCGCCCGCGCGGTGGCCTGGCTCCGCTCGGTGCAGAACGAGGATGGCGGCTTCGGCGAGGACCTCCGGTCGTACGTCGACCGCGAGTGGCGCGGCCGAGGCCACTCGACTGCCTCCCAGACGGCGTGGGCGCTGCTCGCGCTCGAGGCCGCGGGTGTCGCCGACGAGACCGTGGAGCAGGCCGTCGGCTTCCTGGCCGACACGCAGAACGAGGACGGCTCGTGGGACGAGCCGTGGTACACGGGCACCGGCTTCCCGGGCGACTTCTACCTCAACTACCACCTGTACCGGCAGGTGTTCCCCGTGTCCGCGCTCGGACGGCTCGCGCGCAGGGAGCAGGCGCAGTGAGCGGCGACCGCCTGCTCGTCTTCACGCCGCTGCGCGTCGAGGAGGCGTGCCTGCCGAGGTCGATGCGCCGGCGCGCGCGCGTCATCCGCACGGGCATGGGCCGCGACCGCGCACGGATCGCCGCGGCGCGCGGCCTGGCCGTGGACGATGCCCTCGGGGTCGCCGTCGCGGGTCTGTGCGCGGCCACGTCGCCCGACGTGCGCACCGGCGAGGTGCTCCTCGGCTCCGAGCTCCGGCGGCCGGGAGCCGAGCCGGTCGCCGCCGCCGGGAGCCGTGTCCTCGCCGCCGCCCTCCGCAGACGCGGCCTCCGGCCGCGGACGGCGACGATCGCGTCGGTCGACGCGGTGGCCGGCCCCTCCGAGCGGCGCTTCCTCGCCGCGCAGGGAGTGCACGGAGTGGACATGGAGTCCGCCTGGCTCGCCGACGCCGCCGACGGACGCCCGCTCGTCGTGTTGCGCGTCGCCGTCGAGGAGGCGGGGCAGGAGCTCGTCGACCCGCGCACCGCCGTGGCAGGCGCGCGCGCCCTGCGGGAGCTGCGTCGCGCGGCGCCGGTGCTCGAAGAGTGGCGCGCCGCGCTCCGGCATCGCCGCATCCTGCTCGCGGCGCCGCGCTCGTTCTGTGCCGGCGTCGACCGCGCGATCGAGATCGTCGAGCTCGCGCTCGCCCAGCGGGGCGCGCCGGTCTACGTCCGCAAGCAGATCGTCCACAACGAGCACGTCGTGGCGGACCTCGAGCGCCGCGGCGCCGTCTTCGTCGACGAGCTCGACGAGATCCCACGCGGTGCGACGACGGTCTTCTCCGCACACGGCGTCTCGCCGGCCGTGCGCAGCGAGGCGCTCGCGCGCCGGCTCGACGTGATCGACGCGACGTGCCCGCTCGTCTCGAAGGTGCATGCCGAGGCGCGCCGGTTCGCCGAGGGCGGCAACACGGTGCTGCTGATCGGCCACGACGGGCACGAGGAGATCGAGGGGACGAGGGGGGAGGCGCCCGAGGCGACGGTGCTCGTGCAGGACGTGCGCGACGCCGAGCGGGTGCAGGTTCCCGACCCTGCGCGCGTCACCTACCTGACGCAGACGACGCTCGCCGTCGACGAGACGGACGAGATCGTCGACACGCTGCGTCAGCGGTTCCCGGCGCTCCGGGGACCGGGGTCCGACGACATCTGCTACGCGACGACGAACCGCCAGGCTGCCGTGCGGGAGGTGGCGCGCCGCTCCGACGTCGTGATCGTCGTCGGCTCGCGCACCTCGTCGAACTCGCTCCGCCTCGTCGAGGTCGCCGAGCGCGAGCACACGCCGGCGTACCTCGTCGACGACGAGACCGACGTCGACCTCTCCTGGCTCGCACGTGCCGCCACCGTCGGTGTGTCGGCGGGCGCGTCCGCGCCGGAGTCCGTGGTGAGTGGCTTGATCGACGCCGTGGCCGCACTCGGCGGCGCGGACGTCGAGGAACAGACGACGACGACGGAATCCCTGCGGTTCCGCCTGCCGAAGGAGGTCAGGACGTGAGCATCCCGCTCCGCCAGAGCATGGTGATCGGCCGCTACCTGCTCACGCAGAAAGTGAAGCGGCGCTCGAAGTTCCCGCTACTCGTCGAGCTGGAGCCGCTCTTCCAGTGCAATCTCGCGTGCTCCTTCTGCGGGAAGATCCAGTATCCGGAGCACATCCTGCGCAAGCGGATGCCGGTCGACCAGGCGGTGGCGGCGATCGAGGAGTCGGGTGCGCCGATGGTGTCGATCGCCGGCGGCGAGCCGCTCGTGCATCCGGAGGTGCACGAGATCGTGCGCCGCCTCGTCGACCAGAAGCGTTTCGTGTTCCTCTGCACGAACGCGATCCTGATGGAGAAGCGACTCGACCGGTTCGAGCCGTCTCCGTACTTCTCGTGGGTCGTGCACCTGGACGGACTGCGCGAGCGGCACGACGCGTTCGTCGAGCGCGAGGGCATCTTCGACAAGGCGGTCTCGGCGATCCGCGTCGCGAAGGAGCGCGGCTTCCGCGTCAACACGAACACGACGTTCCTGTCGACCGACACGCCGAAGACGGTGCAGGACGTCCTCGACTTCCTGAACGACGAGCTCGAGGTCGACGGGATCCAGATCTCGCCCGCGTACGCGTACGAGAAAGCGCCGGACCAGGATCACTTCCCCGGCGTGACCCAGACCCGCGCGCTCTTCCGCACGGCGTTCGCCGACGGCGGCCGCAAGCGCTGGCGGCTCAACCACACACCGCTCTTCCTCGACTTCCTCGAGGGCAAGGTCGACTTCGAGTGCACGCCGTGGGGCATCCCGAGCTACTCCATCTTCGGCTGGCAGCGTCCCTGCTACCTGATGGGCGACGGGTACGCGGCGACCTACAAGGAGCTGCTCGAGACGACCGACTGGAGCGCGTACGGTCGCGGCCGCGACGAGCGCTGCGCGAACTGCATGGCGCACTGCGGCTACGAGCCGACGGCCGTGCTCGCGGCGACGTCGTCCTTCACGCAGTCGATCCGCGCGATGGCGGCATCCAGCCCGCTCAGCGTCACGGCACGCCGGGCACGTGGGCGCCGGCGGGCGGCGGCACGAGCGGGCTGACGGAGATCCGAACGGCACGCTCACACGGTCGAAACAGCCGCGGCGTACGTTCAGCGCCGTGAGGATCCTGCTCGGGGCCGGTGCGGCGGTCGCGGTCGCGGCGGCCACCGCCTTCGCCGGGTTCACGCCTGCGTGGAGCTATGTTCCCGCGCCGCTGCGCGCGCAGCTCGCGACGCGGAGCGGCGGCAGCCTCTACCTGCCAGCGCGGGCCCCTCTTTCCTATCGCTACCGCTCGGGCGCGGTGGTCGCAAACGGCGTGCTCACGGTTCCGTTCACGAACCGCGTGCGCGTGCGCCAGGGTGTCTGGCGCTGGACGAGCGCGACGTTCGTCTGGCACGTGCGGCGGCTGCCCGCCGGCACGGCGTGCACCGCGTGGGCCACCAGGGACAAGACGCTCCAGGTCGACGGCAACAAGGTGTACTGGTCGCAGGGAACGGACGGCGGCACCGCCTGGCGTTGCGTCGTCGACAGGCGGGGACGGTCGCTCGTCCTCAGTGCGTCGGCGGCCGCGAGGCTCGGAGACGTCGGGCTCGCGGTGACCGTCGCGAGCGGCCTCGACGTCGCGGCCCGCACGAACGCACCGCGCGCGTCGATCGTCGTGACGCCGTCGACCGTCCGCCGCGGCGGCACCGTGCTCGTGCGCGGTCTCGCACAGGGCTGCACGTCGGGCGACCAGGTGACGCTCATCTCACGCGCCTTTCCGCCGGCCCACGAGTTCGCGGGCGTTCCCGCGGTGTTCGCGCAGGTCGGCGCAGCGGGGCGCTTCTCCGCGACGACGCGGATCCCGTCGACCCGCCGGCCCGGCACGTATTCGGTCACCGGCCGTTGCGGCGGCGGGAACCTCGGCGTCTCGGCGCACGTGACCGTCACGCGCTAGAGGCGCGTGACGGAGACGAGCCCGTTCGCTCGCTCACTCCTTCACCTTCCAGTCACCCGGAATGGTTTGCCGTATCACTCTTCCGAGGGTGGGCGGACACCGCAGATGCGGCTACATCGTGATCACATGTTCCCTGCCAAGGAGAATTCGATGGATCGTTTGCGGGCGCGTCTCGCCCAGGATGAGGGTTTCACCCTCATCGAGCTCCTGGTCGTGATCGTCATCATCGGCATCCTGCTCGCGATTGCCGTCCCGTCCTACCTCGGCTTCCGCGATCGCGCGGCCCAGAAGTCGGCGGACGCCGACATC
>Ga0070741_10003088_pt1 | contig 42351 bp, 41 predicted proteins | sample Coa_R1_4_FD_66440 | JGI IMG/M metagenome (GOLD analysis project Ga0070741, IMG submission 66440) | Surface soil microbial communities from Centralia Pennsylvania, which are recovering from an underground coalmine fire - Coalmine... | ecosystem: Environmental > Terrestrial > Soil > Unclassified ... | reverse complement strand
CGTCCCGAATGGCTCGCCCGGAAGCGTCATCGTCTGCGTGATCCGCCCGTCGGCGACGTCGACGTCGTGGACCGTGACGCCCGGCGCCGTCCCGTCTCCGGCGCTCGACGACACCGTCCACACGCGTCCGGGTGTCGACGACGGGAAGATCGCGAGCGCGCCGCCGAGCTCGACGACGGACGAGCCACGCGCGCTGTACGCGTGGCCGTAGCGCAGGAACACGACGCGGTCGCCCACCGCGAGCGGTCGGCGACCCGCGTCGTCGGGGATCGGCGCGAACGAGTCGTCACCCTCGTAGTTGCTCACCGGCGCGGGCAGCGCCGCGCGGGCCGTGGCGCCCGTGTCGAGGTTCACGGTGTCGAGGGTGTCGGGTCCGACGGCGACGAGCTCAAGGCCGGTGCGCGTGCCGAGGACGGGACGGTCGGCGACGATGGTCGTCGTCGTCGGCTCGGGTGCCGTCGCGCGTCTCGGTCCCTGTCTCGGGCCGGGCACGGCGACGAGCGACGCCGTCCCCGTGCCGATGCGCGTGCGGAGTGCGTGCGTCGCGCCGGTCTCGGGGACCACCGCGACGAGCCGCGGTCGGCGCGATCCCGTGTCGAGCACGAACAGCGTACGGCCGTCGGGCGACCACGCGACCGCGTGGAGGTCGAACGCGCGGACGCGCAGGCGTTGGGCCGCGCCGGTGTCGAGGTCGACGACCACGACCGAGCGGTCCGGACCGACGACCACGAGATCACGCCCGTCGCTCGAGACGCGCCCCAACAGCTCGGTGTTCATCGAGACGCCCGCCGCGAAGTAGGGGGACAGGAGCGGCGCGAGCGCGGGCTCGGCAAAGGAGCGGTCGGCGCCGCCGTCGACGTCGGTGACGACGAGCGGACAGCGTGTCGCGTCACACGCGCGCACCCACGCGACGCGCGTCCCACCCGCACCGATCACCCGGCCGTCGCGCACGAGCGTCGTGTCGCCGTCGAGCTCGTGGAAGCTCCACCCCGCGGTCACGAACCCATCTCGCAGCGCGGCGAGGGGCGACGGGTAGAGCGTGTCCCCGCTCGGTTCCTCCACGACGTGGCCGTGTACGTCGACCGCGAAGAGGTTGCCGCTACCGCTCTTGGCCAGGACCACATGACGGCCGTCGGGCGCGGCGACGAGCGCGTCCGCGCTCGTCGCGACCGGAACCGGCGTGCCGGCAAGGTCCGCAGGCACCAGGTACGTGGAGAGGACGGGGGAGTTCGGCGTGGAAGGGAGGGCGGCAACGAGCGCGTCGTGGGTCGCGAGCGTCAGGGTCACAGGGCCCGGTTGCGCGAGCGCGTCGTAGCGCGCGGTGCGTTCGGCACCCGTGTCGACGTCGACGCGCCGGAGCGTCGTGCCATCCGCGGTCACCAGCGCGGTGCCCGTCGCGAAGGGGAGCAGCGCGTGATGCCTGTGGTGCTCCGCGCGCACCGTCACGAGCGCGGCGACGGCGACAACTGCCACGACTGTCAGCGCGGCGATCGCATGCATGCGCCGCTCGTGCCGCGGGTGGGTGAGTGAAGGCGTGCGGGCGGCGGACGCGGGCTCCTCGCCGTCGAGGTCGATGACGACGAGGTCGTCGTCCTCCCCGCCGTGCGTGCCGCGCACGCGCCGGATGGTACGGCGCGCTACTCGACCGCGCCGTCGGCGCGGAGCTTCTCCTGCTCGTCGGGCGACAGGCCCAGCAGGTCGCCGAGGACCCAGTCGTTGTCCTGACCGAGCGTCGGGCCCGAACGGTCGTAGCCGCTCGGCGCGTCCGAGAGCCGGAACCCGTTGCGCTCGTAGAGGCCCGGCCCCATCACGGGGTGCGTGAGACGCACGAAGTGGTCGCGCGCTGCGATCTGCGGGTCGTCGTGGAGGTCCCCGAAGTCCTGGACCGGCACGGCCTCGATCCCGGCCGCCTGCAGCCGATCGGCGACCTCCTCACGCGTACGCGTGCGCGTCCACGCGGACACCGCGGCCTCGACCTCGTCGATGCGCACGCGGCGGGCGTCGAACGTCGCGAGCGACGGATCGTCCACACCGATGATCTCCGCGAGGCGGGCCCATTCGTCGTCGGTCCACGCGGCGATCGCGACCCAGCGGTCGTCGCCGGTGCACGGGAACGCACCGTGGGGCACGGCGCGCGACGACCGGTTGCCGTCGCGCACACCGATCACACCGTCGTGCTCGTACGCGAGCAGCCACGGCGTGAGCGACCACATCGCGGCCTCGACCTGCGACAGGTCGAGGTACACGCCCCGCCCCGTGCGCGCGCGGTAGAGCAGACCGGCCGCGAGCGCGGTCGACACGAAGCGGGGCGCGAGCGAGTCCGTGATCGTCCCGTGCGGGCCGACGGGCTCGCGGTCGGGCCATCCCGTCAGCCAGTTGAAGCCCGAAAGCGCGGACCCCTGGCTGCCGAACCCCGGGTAGTCGCGGTACGGGCCCGTCTGACCGTTCAGGCACGCGCTGATCATGACGAGGTCGGGCTTCTCGCGTGCGAGCGTGTCGTAGTCGAGCCCGAACCCGCGCATCGCGCGCGGCGCGAAGTTCTCGGCGACCGCGTCGGCCCACTCGACGACCAGTCGCTTCACCAGGTCGACCGCCGCGGGGTTCTTCAGGTTGAACGTGACGTTGCGCTTGCCGACGTTCAGGCCGTCGTACATCGGCGCGCCCTCGAGCCCATGCGGGTTGTCGGGCCCGAGCGCGTAGACGCGCAGGAAGTCGGGCCGGCTCTTCGACTCCACGCGCAACACCGTCGCACCGTGCTCGACGAAGTAGCGCGTCGCGATCGGCCCCGCCGCGCCCGACCCGAACTCGAGGATGTTGACCCCCGCCCAGGCCCCGAGCCCGTCACCGCGTTGGGACACTTTGTCGGCCATACGCCGCGTTTCTGTCCCAACGCGGGAAGGGGGTCGGGGTTCGGCCGGGGCCGCGTTCCCGTCCACGCTGCGGACCGCGACGAACGAGCGCGGGAACCGCTCGTAGTCGCCGACCGGACCGAAGAAGTCGCGGGCCTCGAGCTGCTTGCTCGCGTAGATCTCTTTCGGCGAGTTCGCGGGCGCGAGCATCAGGTTCGTCTCGCACGCGATCTCGTACAGCTCCTGGCTCGTGTGGCGCGCGAAGTACTCACCGACCGCGCGCTCGATCGCGGCGAGCTCCTCGTCGGTCGCGGTGTTGGGTGCGAACTCTGACCAGTCGCGCTCGGTCATCACCGTCGCCTCGATCCCGTCCGCGGCGACGAGCTTCGTGAGCGTCTCGAGGCTCGGCACGCGTGCCTTGCCCCCGCGCAGGCCGAACGAGACGTAGCCGTCGAGCGTCGGCCAGATCTCGCGCGTACGGCCGATGTTCGCCCCGCGACGCGACCCCCGGAACCCGGTCTTCGGGTAGTTGGCGGGCGCGGTCATGTTCGCGATCAGGACGACCTCCTGCATCGAGAGGTCGACGCGCTGCGGCCGGCCCGAGGCGAGCGCGGTCAGCGCGGCGAACGCGGCCTCGGGGGCGGAGTGCGCATAGCCCGACGGCTCGGTGCAGCGCACGGGCGCGCGATCGGGATCGCCCGTGCAGAACATGTTCCCGCTCGCGGCCATCACGCCGAGGTCCGACGCCCGCCACGACGCGCGCGGCCCGTCGAGACCGAACGGCGTGACGCTCACCCACACGGCGTGCGGCGCCCGCGCGGGGTCGATGCGCCACGCCCCGGGGTGCGTGGGCGTGTCGACGACGACATCGGCACGCGCGAGCAGCGCGTCGAGCTCGGCGTCGTCGGGTCCGGAGACGCGCACGTTCTCCTTGCCCGCGTTCCAGGCCGCGAACCGGTGCGTCTCCACGCGTAGCGGGTCGCCCTCGGGCGGCTCGACCTTCACGACGTGCGCGCCGAGATCGCCGAGGACCCGGCTCGTCATCGCGGCCGGCTCGGCCGCGAGGTCGACCACGAACACGCCTTCGAGCAGTCGCTCGGCCATCACGCTCCCGTCTGAGCCTTTGGTCGCGCTCGCAAGCTCCCCGCTCGCGCAGCCCCTGGTCGCGCGGCGCGAGCTCGCCGCTCGCGCACCTGACGCGGGCGTCACCCTAACGCCGGTTCCACGACCACTCGGGAGCACGGTTCTGACGGTGCATCAGAGTTGACACGCGCGTCAGGGAACTCCACAATCGGGACGCCGCTCGACGCCGCGCCCCGTCTCCCGTCGGGCGCTCCGGCGGCGCTCGAGATCGACGTGCGAGATCGAAAGGACGTGCTCCATGTCGAAGTACCGCATCGTCGACGCGGACTGCCACATCCTCGAGCCGCCCGACATCTGGAAGAACCACCTCCCGAAGAAGTACCAGGACAAGGCGCCGCAACTCGTGAAGGACGCCGAAGGCGGCGATGCCTGGCAGTTCGCCGGCGCGGCCGCGCCCGACCCGATCGGACTGACCGCGACGCCGGGCATGCCGTTCGACCAGTTCCGGTGGACGGGCGTCACCTACGACGAGGCGCGCCCCGGTTGCTACAACGGCGCGGAGCGCCTGAAGGACATGGACGCGGACGGCGTCGACGCCGAGTTCCTCTACGCGCCGCAGCGCACCATCGGGCACTTCCTTGGCGACGAGGACGACGACTTCGTGCTCGCCGGCGTGCAGGCGTACAACGACTTCCTCTTCGACGAGTTCTGCGCGCCCGACCCCACACGCCTCATCGCGCTCGCGCAGATCCCGTCGCTCGGGATCGACAGCGCGGTCGACGGCCTCCGCAAGGCGAAGGCGCGCGGCGCGAAGGGCGTCGTCGTGTCGAACTGGCCCTCGGGCAACAACGCGGTCTCGACCGCGGACGACCCGTTCTGGGCCGCGGCATGCGACGAGGGGATGCCGATCTCCATCCACATCAACGTCGTGTCGCGCGCGCAGCGTCAGGCGCAGCGCAAGGCCGCGTCACAGGGGACGCAGAGCATCTACGGCGGGAAGGGCGAGGCCGCGAAGGCGAAGGCCGTCGGCGGTCTCGGCAACGTCTTCTCGATGGTGCCGGCGAACATCTCCCAGATGATCTTCACCGGCGTGTTCGAGCGGTTCCCCGAGCTGCGGATCGCGTGGATCGAGACGGGCGTCGGGTGGATCCCGCACTTTCTCGAGATGATGGACGACAAGTTCTGGCGCAACCGGTCGTGGGGCGAGCTGCCGATCTCCGAGCCGCCCTCGACGTACTGGTACCGCAACATGTGCGCCTCGTTCATCACCGACCGCTCGGGCATCGACCTGCGCCACAAGGTCGGCGTCGAGAACATGATGTGGTCGAGCGACTACCCGCACCACGGCAACGACTGGCCGCACTCGCGCAAGGTGATCGAGGAGACGATGGGCGGCCTCCCGAAGGAGGAGCGCGAGGCGATCATCGGCGGGAACGCGGCCCGGGTCTTCCACCTCGACGACGCGTAGCGCGCCGCGCGTCGCGTCTCAGCGTTCGACGGCGGGGACCTCGTCGGTGACGTCGTCGCGCGAGTCGGCCTTTCCGTGCTCGGCACGCTCGCGCTCGACGGCGGCGAGGGTCAGGCGTTGCAGCGTGCGCTGGTGCACGTACTCGACGATGCGACCGACGATCGGCAGGAGGTTCGCCGCCGACGCCGCGGCCTGGTTCTGGAACGCCTCCAGCTCGCCCGGCTGCCACGCCGGTCCGCGCTCACCGCGGAACAGACCGACGACCTGCGACTGCATCTGCTCGACGCCGACGACATAGATGGACACGAGCTCGACGACGATGTCGGCCGGCAGTCCGACCTTGCGCAGCTCGGCCGCCGCGCGCAGCACGTCGAGATCGGCGCCGTCGTACGCGTCGCGGCCGAACTCGCCCGGGTCCCGCAGCAGCCCGACCTCACGGAACCGTTGCGCGAGGTCGCGCTCGAGCCCGGACCGCTCCACGAGCGTGTCGAAGTCGTAGTCGGGCCCGGTCGAGCCGAAGATCCCGTCGATCATCCCGGGGCGGTCGGCATCGAGCAGGGCCCGGATCGCGGCGAGCGAGAAGCGGCGCTCCTGCAGGTCGCGGATGCGCTCGAGCCGCTCCAGGTGCTCGGGGCCGTACACCTTCGTCCGGCCCGAGCGGGCGGCCGGGGGAAGGAGGCCCTCACGCTGGTAGAAGCGGATGGTGTCGACGGTCAGGCCGGCCCGGTGCGCCAGGTCGTCGATCCGCCACTGCGTCTCGGCCACGGGTCTCATGCTCGCGCCCCGCACCCGCCCTGTCGGTGACTCCCGTCACGTACTTGACAGTACGGACTGTGAGAGTAAATACTTTCAGGGAACACGCTCACGTGCCGATTGTTACACAGTACGAACACACAGTGCTTGTGCACCGCAGCGCAAGCTGAACGAGGACGAACGAGCATGACCGCAGCCCCGACCAGCATCGAGACCCGCCGGGAGGCCGAGCGCCGCCAGCACGCCCTCACGTGGGTGGCCCGCCAGCTCGAGTGGGAGCAGGTCCTCAACGCCCTGCGGGCCCGGCGTTCCGCCGTCGCCCGTCAGGCCGCCTGACGACACCAGATCCGCGGCGCGCACCACGCGCCCATCTGTTCTCGACGCCGCCGCGTCGGGTCCGCGCGAACTCCCCCTCCCGCGACCCGGCGCCCGGCGTCGTCTCGCGTAGCGAGCGGAGCGGATGGAGCGAGGCGCAGCCGAGCGGAAGGAGCCGAGCGGGAGCGGAGCGATCGACGTCGCGTCGTGATCAGACGGGCGTCCAGCGGGGGAACGTGACGTCGCCCACCGGTTGGAACACGACCCGTACCGGCATGCCGATCTCGATCGTCGCCCGGTCGACCTCGTTGATCGCGCCGTCCTCGGCGGGGACGAGGTTCCCGACGAAGCGGATCCCCGGCTCCTCGTCGAGCGCGACGACCACGACGTTGTAGGGCGCGAGCGCTCCGTACGCGGGGAGCAGCGGCGGGTGCGCGACGACGTAGGACCACACGGTGGCGCGTCCCGACGTCGGCTCCCACCGCCGCTCCGTGGAGTGGCAGTACGGGCACATCGGCCGGGGCGGCATGCGGCGACGTCCGCAGTTCCCGCACACCTGCACGAGGAGCTCGTGACGGGCGCACCCCTGCCAGAACTCGGCTCCCTCGTCCCCCTCGAGCAGCGGGAGCACGAAGCCCGACTGCTGACCGGGTTGCACGGCGGTCACGTCAGCTCCTCAGGACGAGCGCGCTCGTCGGTACGCCCTCGCCGCTCGTGACGAGGCAGTTGTCCGTCCCCTCGACCTGCGCGGTCGAGGTACCGCGCACCTGCCGGACGCCCTCGGTGATCAGGTTGAAGCCGTGCACGTACGCCTCGCTCATCCCCGCACCGGACGTGTTCACCGGCAGCCGGCCGCCGAGCTCGATCGCGCCGTCGTCGGTGAACGGTCCGCCCTCGCCGCGCTCACAGAACCCGTAGCCCTCGAGCGACAGGATGATCAGCGGGCTGAACGCGTCGTAGAGCTGGGCGACCTTGATGTCGGCAGGCGTGAAGTCCGACGTCGACCAGAGCTTGCGCGCGCACGCCCACGCGGGGCCCCGCAGCGGGTCGTCGGTGAAGTAGTTCGTCATCGTCTGGTGCTGCGGCGGGATGCTCTGCGCGAACGCGTGGATGTACGCGGGCTTGTTCGGCAGGTCACGCGCGCGCTCCGCCGACGTGATCACCGCGGCGAGCGCGCCGTCGGTCTCGAGGCAGTTGTCGAAGAGGCACAGCGGCTCGGAGATCCAGCGCGCCTCCATGTACTGCTCGCGCGTCAACGGTCGCTCGTACATGGTCGCTGCCGGGTTGCGGTTGGCGTGCTTGCGCGCCGCGAGCGCGACGTTGGCGAGGTGGTCGCGCGTGCCGCCGTACTCGTGCATGTACCGACGGGTGAGCATCGCGATCTCGTCGACGGGGCGCAGCAACCCGAACGGTCGCGACCACTGGTGGTCGCCGCCGACACGCTGCTCGATCTGGGCCCACGGCCGGCTCGTCGCGGCCGCCCGCTTGCGGGCCCGCCACGCGACGACGATCTCGGCCTGGCCCGTCACGACTGCCATCGCGGCCTGCCCGACGACGCCGCACCCCGCGCCGCCGCCGAAGCCGATCTGGCTGAACCACGTGATCTCACCCATGCCGACGTTGCGGGCGACGTCGACCTCGCGGTTCTGCTCCATGGTGTACGACGCCAGCCCGTCGACCTCCGACGGCGCGATGCCGCACTCGTCGAGCGCGTTCTTGATCGCGATGCACGCGAGCTCGAGCTCCGACTGGGGGAGACCCTTGCCGAGGGTCGTCTGCCCGATCCCGACGATCGCGGTCTTGTCGGTCAGCGGCCCGCTCATGCCGGGCGCGCTTCATGCGTCGAAGAACCGCGCTCAGCACGGCTTGCCGACGCATGAACGATCGTCACCATCCCTTGAACTCCGTCGGGCGGCGCTCCATGAACGCGGCGACACCCTCCTTGGAGTCCTCGGTGCCGCCGACGAGCTCGACGTAGGTGCCCTCTTCCCGCAGGAACGCGCCGCGGTCGAGCGTCGACGCGTCCTGCAGGAGGCGCTTCGCCCAGCCGATCGCCTTCGTCGGGCCGGACGCGAGCCGCTCGGCCCACTCCTTCGCGGTGTCCTGCAACTGGTCGGCGGGCACGACCTTGTTGACGATGCCGAGACGCTCGGCGTCCGTCGCCGACAGGTCGTCGCCGAAGAACACGAGCTCCTTCGCCTTGTGCAGCCCGACGAGGCGGGGGAGCAGGTACGCGCTGCCGCCGTCGGGGATCAGCCCGCGCCGCACGAACACCTGGATGATCTTCGCGTTCTCGGCCGCGATCACGAGATCCGACGCGAGGACGAGCATCGCCCCGCCGCCCGCCGCGGTGCCGTTGAGCGCGCAGACGATCGGCTTCTCGCAGTCCTGCATCGTCTCCATCAGCTGCTGGAAGCCCGCCTTCATCATGTTGATGGCGGTGCCGGGGACGCGCTCGGGCGCGCCCTCGGGCTGCGGCGCGGGATCCGGGCGCACCGCGAGGTCCGCGCCCGTGCAGAAGTGACGCTCACCCGCGGCGGTGAGGACGATCGCCCGCACGGCGAGGTCGGCGTGCGCGTCGCGGAAGTGCTCGATGAGCCGGTCGCGCACGTAGTACGGGATGGCGTTGCCGCTGTTCGCGCGGTTCAGCGTCAGCCACAGCACGCCGTTGTCGAGCCGCGACAGGAGCTCCTCGTCGGCCTTGTCGCGCACGGCATCGTCGACGATCTTCATTGGTTCCTCTCGCTACTTCTTGACCACGAGTGCATCAAGGGCGACCGCACCGCGCGGCCGCACGACGAGCGGGTTGACGTCGAGCTCGGCGACGTCGCCGGCGAGGTCGAGCGCGAGGCGCTGCACCTTCATGACGACGTCGACGAGCGCGCCGACGTCGACAGGCTTGCCGCCGCGCACGCCTTCGAGCAAAGGGAAGCCTTGCAGCTCGTGCAGCATGCGCTCGGCCTCGTCGCGGTCGAACGGCGGGACGCGGAAGGTGACGTCCTTCAGGACCTCGACGAAGATGCCGCCCAGCCCGACCATCACGACCGGCCCGAACAGCGGGTCCTGGGAGACGCCGACGACGGTCTCGACGCCGCCCGTCACCATCTCGGACACGAGCACGCCGTCGATGCGCACGCGCTTGCCGCCCGCGCGCCGTGCACGCGTCATGAGCTCGTCGTAGATCGCGCGCACCTGCTTGGCGGAGTCGACGCCGACCTTCACGAGGCCGAGGTCGCTCTTGTGCAGCAGGTCCGGAGACGACACCTTCATCACCACGGGGAACCCGAGCGACTGCGCGGCCCTCACCGCGGCCGTCGCGCTCTCGCACAGCACGTCGCGGGACGACTTGATGCCGTACGCCTTCAACACCTGCTTCGACGCGTGCTCCGACAACCCGTCGCCCGGCTCCGCGTCGCGGAGGATCCGGCGCGCCCTCTTCGCCGCGGGCAGCGGCTCGGTGGGCGCATCGTCGAACGGCGACCGGTAGCGCTGCGCGAACCGCCAGTAGTCGACGTAGGCCTTCACGGCTTGCACGCAGTTGTGGAACGTGCGGAAGACGGGCAGTTGCGACTGCAGGAGCACGTCGCGGTACGCAGGCTCGGTGCCGACGGGCGAGCCCCAGATCACGAAGATCGGCTTGTCCGTCGTCTGCGCGACCGCGACGAGGTCGCGCGCCAGCGGTTGCGACATCGTCTCGAGCGCGCCGGTGATCGGGCAGATGATCACGTCGACGTTCGGGTCGGCGACGATGAGGTCGAGGATCTTGCGGCCCTTGGGTGTCATCACCGGCGGTCCGCCGCAGTCGACCGGGTTGCTGACGCGCAGGTACGACGGGATGAGTCCGTCGTGCAGGGCGCGCTGCGTCTCCTTCGTCAGCTCGGGCAGTCGCAGTCCCGCGGCCGCGGCCATGTCCGCCATGTGCGCGCCCGTCCCGCCGGAGATCGCGTAGATCGCGACGCCGGGCTCTCTGGTCGCGCTGGTCGCGCTCGCAAGCTCGCCGCTCCCGCGAGCTCCCTTCGCACCCTTCGGGCTGCTCCGGTCGCCGCCTGACAGCCACGAAGGCAGCTCGCCGTCGCGGGGGCGGGTCCTCGCGAGCGCGGCCGCGGTGTCGAGCAGCTCGTCGAGACCGTCGACGCGCGTGATCCCGAACTGCCGGAAGACCGCGGACGTGACGGCGTCGGAGCCGGTCAGGTGACCGGTGTGGGCCTTCGCCATCGACGTGCCCTCGTCGGTGCGACCGACCTTGACGATCACCATCGGCTTGCGCAGCCGCGCGCAGTGGTCCGCCGCGAGCATCAGCGTGCGGCCGTCCTTGAAGCCCTCGATGTACGCGGCGACGACACCGACCTCGTCCTGGTCGGCGAAGTACGCGGCGAAGTCCGCGAACTCGAGGTCGACCTCGTTGCCCGTCGGGGCCCAGTGCGTGAGCCGGATGCCGATCTCCTGCCCCTGGAACACTGGACGGCCCTGGTGCCCGCTCTGGGTCACCAGCGCGATCGACGGGCCCGTGAGATCGGCGCGGAACTCCTCGAACGCGTTGAGGTTCGTGTTCGGTCCGAGCAGGCGGACGTCGCCGCTGCGCACGAGACCGTCGAGACGCGCCTCGAGCTTCTCGCCCTCGTCACCCGTCTCCGAGAAGCCGGCCGCGAAGATGACCGCGAACTTCGCCTTGCGCTGCAGCACCTCCTCGAACGTGTCGACGGCCGCGCCCGTAAGGATGATCGCGAGGTCGATGTCGCCGGGGACGTCGAACACGCTCCGGTAGACCTTCTCGCCGTAGATCTCGTCGTGCTCGGGGTGGACGGGCACGAACGTCGCGCCGTGCTGCTCGGACCACGCCTTGAACTTGCGGGTCATCGCGCCGTTCGGCTTGCTGAGGCTCTCCGACGCGCCGATGACGGCGACGGTCTTCGGGTGCAGGAACGCGTCGATGTCGACGTCGCGCAGGGCGAGCGGCCGACCGGACACGTCCACCGGGGCGGCGCTGGAAGGCATGGCGGACTCCGGGACGGTGGGCGGAAGAGTATGACGCCGGAGTCAGCAATCTCGCCAACGGGTGCGCCGCTAGGGTTTCCGCCCTTCGCGCGGGTGAACGGGGGAGAAATCGGTGTCGTTGCGGTCCGTCGTCGTCGTCGGCGCGTCGCTCGCGGGGCTGCGCGCGGTCGAGACGCTCCGGCACGAGGGCTACGACGGCCGGCTCGTGCTCGTCGGCGCGGAGCCGCACCTGCCGTACGACCGCCCGCCGCTGTCGAAGCAGGTGCTCGCGGGCGAGTGGGGCCCCGAGCAGCTCGCGCTGCGCCGGCAGCCGTTCGACGACCTGGACCTCGACTGGCGCCTCGAACGGCGCGCGACCGCGCTCGACCTCGGTACGCGCGAGGTCACGTTGCACGACGGCGAACGGCTGCCGTTCGACGGCCTGGTCGTCGCGACGGGCTCGACGCCCCGCACGTTGCCCGCGACGCCGCCGTTGGCCGGTGTCTTCACGCTGCGCACGATCGAGGACTCGCTCGCGATCGCCGAGCTGCTCGACGGGCGCCCGCGCGTCGTGGTCGTGGGTGCGGGCTTCATCGGCGCGGAGGTCGCGGCGACGTGTCGCGCGCGGGGGCTCGACGTGACGGTGCTCGAGGCGTTGCCCGCGCCGCTCGTGCGCGGCGTCGGTCCCGTCATCGGTGCGGTCCTCGGCGCGATCCACCGCGATCACGGCGTCGACCTCCGCTGCGGTGTCGGTGTCGCGGCGATCGAGGGAGACGGGCGCGTCGAGCGCGTGCGACTCGACGACGGCACGACGATCGACGCCGACGTCGTGGTGGTCGGCATCGGCGTGGTGCCCGAGACGCGATGGCTCGAGGGGTCGGGTCTGACGCTCGCCGACGGGGTCGTGTGCGACGAGACGTGCCTCGCCGCGCCCGGCGTCGTGGCCGCCGGTGACCTCGCCCGCTGGACGAACCCGCGCTTCGGCACCTCGATGCGTCTCGAGCACTGGACGAACGCGACGGAGCAGGGAGTCGCGGCCGCGCGGCGTCTGCTCGCCGGTGACGGACCGGGCGACCCGTACGCGCCGGTGCCGTTCGTGTGGTCGGACCAGTACGACGTGAAGATCCAGGTCGTCGGCCACGTGACCGGTGACGACGACGTCGAGATCGTCCACGGCACGACCGCGGAGCGGAGGTTCGTCGCGCTGTTCGGCCGCGACGGCTGCCTCACGGGCGCGCTCGGCTGCAGCCGGCCGCGCCAGCTGATGCAGTACCGGCGGATGCTCGCCGACGGACCCACCGCGTTCGACGGCGCCGTCGCCCACGCGCGCGCTGAATAGCCGCTCGCGCGCGAGCCGCGCGTGGATCCGCGATCGCGCACGATGCCGTCGGTACACTGCAGGCCCGTGCTCCCGGACGCCGTGCAGGACTTCGGCACGATTCCCGTGATGCCGCTGCTGTGCGGCCGGTGCGGGAACGTCCTCGACGAGATGAGCGTCGACGTCGGACGGGGTTGGGTGTTCTACCGCCCGCAGCTCGTCCCGCGCGGCGCGCCGGCCCGGCGCAGCCGGTTGCGACTTCGTGGGCCGCGTCGTCCGTGGGTCGCGTCCGGTCGCGACCTCCCCGGTGAGGCGATGACGTACACGTGCGCGACGCGCGCGTGCCGTTCGACGTACCGGCTCACGTACGAGGACCTGCGCGTCGCGGTGCTGCGCTCCGTGCGCGCCGGTCGCTCACGCGTGCTGCTCGGCAGCGACGTCTGACGCGTCGCGACGCCTCGTTCCACCCCTTGCCCTCGCTGCTCGTCACGAACGACTTCCCGCCCAAGCTCGGCGGCATCCAGTCGTACCTGTACGAGCTGTGGCGGCGGTTGCCGCCCGCGGACACGACCGTGCTGACGACGCCGTACGACGGTGACGCGGCCTTCGACACCGAGCAGCCGTACCGCGTCGTGCGCACGAAGCAGACGTTCCTGCTGCCGACGCCGTCGCTCACGCGTGACGTCGACGCGCTCGCGCGCGAGCTGCGTGCCGACGTCGTCTTCGTCGATCCGATGCTCCCGGTCGGCGCGATCGGTCCGCGCCTGCGCGCCGCGCCGTACGCCGTCGTCGCGCACGGCTCCGAGATCACCGTGTACGGACGGGTACCCGTCAGCGGCGCGGCCGGCCGGTGGGTGCTGCGTCACGCGGCGGCGGTCGTCGCGGCGGGGACGTATCCGGCGCGACAGGCGGAGCGGACGGCGCGGCGCGCGTTGCGCGGCGTCGTGGTGCCGCCCGGTGTGGACGTCGATCGCTTCCGGCCTGCGGCGGACGCCGCCGAACGCGACTCGATTCGCGAGTCGTTCCCGTTGCCCGTCGCGCGACCGGTGATCCTCGGCGTCAGCCGGCTCGTGCCGCGCAAGGGGTTCGACGCGTTGATCGACGCCGTCGCGCGGCTCGACGACGAGGTGGTACTCGTCCTCGCGGGCGGCGGTCGCGACCGCGCCCGCCTCGAGCGGCGCGCCGCGGCGCGCGACGTCGCCGACCGCGTGAGGTTCCTCGGACGGGTCCCGGACGACCGCCTCCCCGCGCTGTACCGGGCCGCGGACGTGTTCGCGATGCCGTGCCGCGAGCGGTGGGGCGGCCTCGAGGCGGAGGGCTTCGGGATCGTGTTCCTCGAAGCCGCTGCGAGCGGGCTCCCCGCCGTCGCCGGTCGCAGCGGCGGCGCGCACGAGGCGGTCGCGGACGGCGTCACGGGTGTGGTGGTCGAGCCGCGCGACACCGCCGCGCTCGCGCGCGTGCTCGACGCCCTGCTGCGCGACGACGAGCGGCGTGGCGCGATGGGAGACGCGGGCCGGCGGCGCGCCGTGGACGAGTTCTCGTACGACGTCCTCGTCGGCCGGCTCGCGCCGCTTGCCGCGGGCGATCTCGACGTCGGTCCGCTGCTCGGAACGCGATGAGCATCCCGTAGCCTCTGCGGGGTGAGCGGGAAGCGGCGCCCGGCGGGCCGGCCGAAGCAACCGGCGACACGCACCGCGCCCGCGCCGGCGCGGGCCCGCACGCCGGGCGCGGCGCGGCCCGCATCCAAGACCGCGACGCAGCCCGTCCCGGTCGACGACCACCGCGGCGACCGGATCCTGGTCGCGTCGTGGGCCTCGGTCGGGCTGTTCGCGATCGTCGCGGTACCGGCCGCGGCCGGTCTCACGGCGTTCGACGACACCGCGATCGCGGTCGCGCTCGGTCTGTTCACGATCGGGTTGCTCGTGTGGATCTGGTCGTTCGCGATCGCAGTGGCCCGCACGACGCGCGGCGACAACGTCGTCGTGTCGAACCTCTACTTCCTCGCGGGTTCGGCACCGCGGCGCGTGCAGTGGCACCTGTTCGGCGCGCTCGCCGCGTCGATCGCCGTCGCGGCGGGGACGGCGGCGTCGAACCCGTTCGGGGTCCTCGTCCCGATGCTGCCGCTCGGGTTCAACGGCCTCTGGGCGGCGCGCCACGGTGTCTTCCCGCCGCGTCCGGTGCGTGACGACCGCCGTCGGGGCGAGACTGTCGCGTCCCCGGGAAGGAGGCGTGGTGGCCGACCAGGTGAGTGAGCGGATCCGGACGGACGCGTCGCCGGCGCGCTGCTTCGAGGTCGCGACGGACTTCGAGCGCTACCCCGAGTGGGCGCGGGACGTGAAGGAGGCCGAGGTCGTCGAGCGCGACGCCGAGGGCCGCGGCACTCGGGTCGAGTTCCGGGCCGCCGCGATGGGGCGGACGATCCGCTACGTCCTCGCGTACGACTACGCCGACGCGCCGGGCACGTTCTCGTGGACACTCGTCGAGGGCGACATGCTCCGCCGGCTCGACGGCGCCTACCGCTTCGAGCCCGACGGCGGCGGCACGCGTGTCACGTACGACCTCGCCGTCGAGCTGTCGGTCCCGCTGCCCGGGATCATCAAGCGGCGCGCGGCCGGGTTGATCATGGGCAGCGCGCTGAAGGAGCTGAAGCGCGAAGTCGAGCGCGCGTGACCGTTTCGGCCTCGCACGAGTGACACGGCACTAGCCTCCCGCCGGTATATGCGCATCCTGCTCTTCACGGGCAAGGGCGGCGTCGGGAAGACGACCGTCGCGGCCGCGACCGCGCTGCTCACCGCGCGCGCCGGTCTGCGCACGATCGTGTGCTCGACCGACCCCGCGCACTCCCTCGCGGACGCGTTCGACGTCCCGTTGGGCGACGCCCCGACGCCGATCGCACGCGGCCTCCACGGTCAGCAGCTCGACGCCCGTGCCCGGCTCGAGGACGTCTGGGGCTCCGTGCGGGAGTACGTCGTGACGCTGCTCGACTGGGCCGGTGCCGGTGCCGTCGAGGCCGAGGAGCTGTCGGTCGTCCCCGGGCTCGACGAGGTGTTCGCGCTCGCGGACATCCGTGAGTTCGCGACGTCGGGCGAGTACGACGTCGTCGTCGTCGACTGCGCGCCGACCGCGGAGACCGTGCGGCTGCTGTCGCTGCCCGACGTCCTGGGCTGGTACATGGACCGCGTGTTCCCGGCCACGCGCAGCGTGACACGCGCGGTCCGCCCGCTGCTGTCGCGCGTGTCGACGCTTCCGGTCGCGGGTGACGACGTGTTCGGCGCGCTGCGGCGCTTCTACGACCGCCTCGACGGCGTGCGCGACCTCCTCACCGACGGTGACGTGACGACCGCGCGCATCGTCGTCAACGCGGAGCGCGTCGTCCTCGCCGAGGCGCGCCGGACGTACACGTACCTGTCGTTGTTCGGGTACCACGTCGACGCGATCGTCGCGAACCGCCTGCTGCCCGACGCCGTTCGCGATCCGTGGTTCGCGACGTGGAAGGACTCGCAGGCCGAGCACCTCGACGCCGTGCGCGCCGCGTTCGTGCCCGTGCCCGTCCTGACCGCGGACCTCACACCCCACGAGCTCGTCGGCGCCGCGCGGTTGCGCGAGTTCGGTGACGCGCTCTACCGCGACCGTGCGCCCGAGGCGCGCCTGTCGACGGGCGAGCCGTTCCGCGTCGACGCGGTCGGCGACTCGCTCGTGCTGTCGATGCACCTTCCGTTCACCGAACGCGGTGACGTCGAGCTCGGCCGGGCGGACGGCGAGCTCCTGCTCGCGGTCGGGTCGTACCGGCGGGCGCTCGTCCTCCCGGACAGCCTGCGCCGCCGCGACGTCGTCGGCGCGCGGATGAACGGCGACCGTCTCGAGGTGGAGTTCGCGTCATGACGGTCCACGACGACGAGGCCCGCACACCGGCCTGCGACGCCTGCCCGCTCGGGTTCCTCGCCGGCGTCCTCCGTGACGCGCAACCGGAGACGACCGTCCACCTCCTCGCCGCGACGCGCGAGCTGCTCCTCGCGCTCGAGACCGTCGTGCGTGCCGCGGAGCAGCAGCTCGATCGGCGCACGGAGCCGGTCGGGGCAGCACCGGAGGCGCAACCGCGCGTGCGGCGCATCGACATCGCGTGACGCCGACCATCGGGATCGACGTCGGCGGCACGAACGTCCGCGGCGCGGTCGTGACGAGCGACGGTGAGGTGGTCCGCGAGCGTCACCGTCCGACGCCCGACGGCGAGCGCGAGCTCGTCGACGCGCTCCTGGGTGTCATCGCGGATCTCCGCGACGACCCGCCGGACGTCGCGGCCGTCGGAGTCGGCATCGCCGGGCTCGTCGACTTCGACGGCGTCGTGCACTACGCGCCGAACATCCACGGGATCCTCGGCGTCCCGTTGCGCGACGCGCTCACCGACGCGACCGGGTTGCCCGTCGTCGTCGACAACGACGCGAACGTCGCCGCGTGGGGCGAGGCCCGCTTCGGCGCGGCGGCCGGCTGCAACAACTGCCTGCTCATCACGTTGGGGACCGGCGTCGGCGGCGGGATCGTGACCGACGGTCACCTGTACCGCGGCGGCCACGGCTTCGCCGCCGAGATCGGCCACTTCCAGGTCGACCCCGACGGGCCGTTGTGCGCGTGCGGCGAGCGCGGGCACTGGGAGGCGATCGCGTCCGGCACCGCGCTCGGCCGGATGGCGCGCGAGGCGGCGGCCGCGGGCCACGCCCCGAGCGTGGTCGAGGCCGCGGCCGGCAACGTCGACGCGATCACCGGGTACCACGTGACCGCGGCCGTCCGTGCCGGGGCACCGGACGCGCGCGCGCTCGTCACCGCGTACGCGACGAACGTCGCGATCGGCCTCGCGGGTCTCGCGAACATCCTCGACCCGACGCGCATCGTCGTGTCGGGCGGGCTCATCGAGATGGGCGAGACGCTGCTGCGGCCGATGCGGGACGCGTTCACGGGACGGATCGAGGGCGCGGCACGCCGACCGCAGCCCGAGATCGTCGCGGCGACGCTCGGCGAGAAGGCCGGGATGATCGGCGCGGCCGCGCTCGCGATGCTCGCGTGAAGCGGCGCGCGGGATGAACATCGGGATCACGTTGCCGTCGTTCCGCGCGGACGCGGAGCCGGCGCTCGCGGTCGCGGCGGCGGCCGAGCGGTCCGGGCTCGACGGCGTCTTCGTGTACGACCACCTCTTCCGGACGGGCCGCGACGGCAGGCGGCGCCCCGCGCTCGAGTGCGCCGGGCTGCTCGGTGCGATCGCGCAGGACACCGCGACGATCGCGGTCGGGACGCTCGTCGCGCGCGCCACGTTGCGACCCCCGGCCGTGCTCGTCCACGCGCTCGCGACCGTGCACCGCATCGCAGGCGACCGGTTGATCGCGGGACTCGGCGCGGGGGACTCCGAGAGCCGACCCGAGAACGAGTCGTTCGGGCTCGGGTTCGGGACCGTCGAGTCGCGCGTGGGCGCGCTCCGTCTGACGGTCGAGGCGGCGCGCGAGCACCGGTACCGGGTCTGGGTCGGGGGCGAGGCGGTGAACGTCGGTCACGTCGCGGCGGAGTCCGACGGCTGGAACCGTTGGGGTGTGCCGAACGCGACGTTCGCGCGCGACGCGGAGCTGGTGCGCGAGATGGTGGAAGGCGTGGGGCGCGACCCGTCGCGATTCGACCTGACCTGGGGCGGGCTGGTCGTCGTCGCGGAGACGGACGCGGCCGCGGCCGCGAAGGCGGAGCGGTTGCAGCCGTCGACGGGAACGCTCGTGGGTGGCCCGGAGCGGGTCGCCGACGCGCTGCGCGAGCTCGCGCTGGTCGGCGCGACGTGGGTCATCCTCGGACCCGTCGACTCCGCCGACCCGGAGAACGCGTCGATCCTCGGCGAGGCGGTCGCCCCCCTGCTCACCTGACCGAGGCGTCCATGCGTCGCCGGCCGGGCGTGGAGCCAGGCGAGCGGCGCATGGACGATTCCCCGGGTCAGTGGTGGAACGCGGCGTCCGGTTCCGACAACGGCGCGGCCTGGCGCTCGAGCTCGGTGACGGCGTGGCGCAGGTCGGTGACGAGCTGGTCGCCGAGGTCGGCACTGAACCCGTTGCGGACCACGACGCGCAGCACGTGGACGTCGCCGAGCGCGGGCGGCAGGGGGTATGCGGGCACGAGCCAGCCGCGCTCGCGCAGCGCGCGTGAGACGTCGTAGACGGAGTAGCGCGTCACGTCGTCGCGGACGCGGAAGGCGAACACGGGGATGTGCTCCGCGTGCGTCAGGAGCTCGAACGGCCCGAGTGCGCCGATCCCGGACGCGATGCGGCGGGCGACGTCGCGCGTCGCGCGCTGCACGCGCTCGTACCCGTCGCGGCCGAGGCGGAGGAAGTTGTAGTACTGCGCGACGATCGGCGCGCCGGGGCGCGAGAAGTTCAGCGCGAAGGTCGCTTCCGAGCCCCCGAGGTAGTCGACCGAGAAGACGAGGTCGCGCGGCAGCGCGGCCTCGTCGCGCCAGACGATCCAACCGACGCCCGGGTACACGAGCCCGTACTTGTGGCCCGACGCGTTGATCGACGCGACGCGCGCGAGCCGGAAGTCCCAGTGCAGGTCGGGATCGAGGAACGGCGCGACGAACCCGCCCGACGCGGCGTCGACGTGGATCGGCACGTCCGGGCCGCCCGACGCCGCGAGCGCGTCGAGCTCCCGTGCCATCTCCGCGATCGGCTCGTAGCTCCCGTCGAACGTCGAGCCGAGCACGCCGACGACGCCGATCGTGCGCTCGTCGCAATGGTGCACGGCTTCCGTCGCCGTGAGGTGGCGGCGGCCGCGGGCGAGCGGGACGAGGCGCGGCTCGACGTCGAAGTACCGGCAGAACTTGTCCCAGCAGACCTGGACGTTCGCACCCATCACGATGTTGGGCCGATCCGTCGGCAGACCGACGGCGCCCCGCCCCGCCCGCCATCGCCACTTGAGGGACAGCCCCCCGAGCATCGCGGCTTCGCTCGATCCCGTCGTCGAGCAGCCGACGGCGGCGCCGCCTTCCTCGGGCGCGTTCCACATGCGGGCGAGGATGTTGACGCAGCGGCGCTCGATCTCCGCGGTCTGCGGGTACTCGTCGCGGTCGACCATGTTCTTGTCGGCGCACTCGGCGAGCAGCGCGGCGGCGTCGGGCTCCATCCAGGTCGTGACGAACGTCGCCAGGTTCAGCCGCGCGTTGCCGTCGAGCATCAGCTCGTCGCGCACGATCTGCGCGGCGAGCGACGGCGGCAGCTCCCCGCGGGGCAGCTCGTAGCGCGGGATGCCGACATCGGCGATGCCGGCGTACATCGGGTTGACCTCGAGCTGCGCGTCGCGGTCGTCGACGGGGACGCGGTGTGACAGGGGCATGGCGCTACTCCATGGTCGAGTACTGCGTCGTGCGGTCGTCGCTGTGCGCGCCGGCGAGTCGTCCCACGAGCTCGCGGACGTCCTCCAGCAGCGGGTCGATCGCGGGCGCGTTCCCCGCGCTCACCGTCGCGTGGAGGCTGTCCGGCGGCGTCTGGCGGTCGAAGAACCAGCCGCGCGTCGCGAGCGCGTCACCGAGCGCGAACGCGTCGAAGGAGCCCGGGTCGCGCGCGCCGAAGCACACGATCTGCGCGTCGGGCTCGCCGCGCACGTCGAGCGGATCGATCGCCCGGATCCCGCGCGTCAGCCGAGCCGCGGCGTCGAGCGCGCGCTCGGTGAGCCGTGTGTAGCCCGCCTCGCCGAGGTAGTGGAGGACGGCCCACGCGGCTGCGATCGGTCCCGCGGCGCGCGTCCCGAGCAGGTTGGGTGACGCGTAGAGGCCGCCGAGCCAGTCGTTGAACACGAACGTCTGGTAACGGCGGAGCTGCTTGGTGCGGTGCACGATCACCGACGCGCCCTTCGGCGCGTAGCCGAGCTTGTGCACGTCGGCCGAGATGGACGTCACGCCGTCGACGCGGAAGTCCCACGGCCGGACGTCGCGACCGAGCCGCTCCGCGAACGGCAGCACGAAGCCACCCATGCACGCGTCGACGTGGCAGCTCGCACCGACGCTCGCCGCGAGCCGCGCGATCGCGGGGATGTCGTCGATGACCCCCTGCGGGTACTGCGGTGCAGAGCCGACGACGAGCACGGTGCTCTCGTTCACGGCCGCTGCCATGGCGTCGACGTCGGCGCGCCAGTCGTCGCGCACGGGCACGACGCGCGTGCGGACGCCGAAGTCGTGCGCGCCCTTGTGGAACGCCGCGTGCGCGCTGCGGGCCAGGACGACCTCCGGCTCGGTGATCCCGCGCTCGGCGCGACCGCGCTCCTTCGCGGCCTTGACCGCGACCAGGATGCTCTCCGTCCCGCCCGAGGTCATGAAGCCCGCGGCGTCGTCGCCGCCGTGGACGAGGTCGGCGACGCAGCGCACGACGTCGGACTGCATCCGGGCGAGGCTCGGGAACGCGTTCGTGTTCAGTGCGTTCTCGCTGAGGTACAGGTCGTGGGCCGCACGCGCGACGTCGCGCACGTCCTCGCCGCCGTCGTACACGAGGCTGAAGCACCGTCCCGCGCGCCAGTCGACGTCGTGCTCGCGCATCGCGGCGAGCTCGCGCAGGACGTCCTCCGCGGGGATGCCGTCGCGAGGCAGCGCCACGTCAGCTCGCGGACCCGCGCCCGTACGCGGGGCGGTCGCCGAAGTACTCGCGGACGCGCTCCGGCGACGGTCGCACGAAGAGCCCCTCGGACTCCGCCGTCGTCGTGCCGTCGACCAGCAAGCGGGCGCGCGTCACGATCCGGCGCCCCTCGACCTTCTCGACCCGGCCCTCGACGCGCACCGGCCGCGCGAGCGGGGTGGGACGCCGGTAGCGGATCGTCAGCCGTCCCGTCATCCCCGCGTATCCCGCGACCGCGTTCGTGATGCCGAGGATCTCGTCGAACGTGAGCGCGACCCATCCGCCGTGCACGTAGCCGGGCGGGCCCTCGCACGCGACAGGGAATTCGCCGCGCGCGACGACGCTCCCGTCGCCGGCGACCTCCCAGCCGAGCGGTGGTGCGATCGGGCTCGCGTGCCCGACGACCGGGCTGCGGGGGAGGTAGTCGTCGTGGGATTCCGGTGGCGTCTCGCCGCTGCGTCCGTACGCGTGTCCGGCCTCGGCGCGCACGTGCTCCGCGACGCGCGTGATGTCGCGCGCCGCGGCGTCGAGCACGGCGTCGTCCACCGCGAGCGTGCCGAGGACCGCGTCGACGAGGTCACGCGCCGCGCCGGCCAGCCGGACCCGAGCTGGCGTCGCGAACCCGGCGGGCGCGGCACCGGCGGCGGTGTCATCGATGTCCACGAGGCGCGAGGTCTCAGCGGCCCTTGAAGACAGGCGGCCGCTTCTCGGCGAACGCGCGCGGGCCCTCCTTCGCGTCCTCGCTCGCGAAGACCTCCCAGCCGATCTTGTCCTGGATCGCCATCGCCTCCGCGTCGGGCAGGCCCTCGGTCTCGCGCCACGCGCGCAGGATCGCCTTCGTCGAGAGCGGCCCGCACTGCGCGACCTGCTCCGCGACCGCGCGCGCGGCCTGCAGCGCGGTGCCGTCCGGGACGATCCTGCCGATGAGGCCGATGTCGAGCGCCTCGCGCGCCGTCACCGGCCGTGCGCTGAGGAGGATGTCCATCGCGATCGTGTAGGGGATCTGGCGCGGGAGCCGGATCGACGAGCCGCCGAGCGGGAACAGGCCGCGCTTCGCCTCCCACACGCCGAACGTCGCGTTTTCGCCCGCGATGCGGATGTCGGTCCCCTGGAGCATCTCGGTGCCGCCCGCGACGGCGTACCCCTCGACGGCCGCGATCAGCGGCTTGCTGAGGCGGTAGTCGCGCAGGAGCCCCTTCCAGTGGAGGTTCGACTCCTCGGACATCCGGCGGCGGACGCGTTCGTCCTCCGAGGGCGTCCCCACCGCGACGAGGTCCATGCCCGAGCTGAACGTCCCGCCCGCGCCGGTGAGGATCGCGACCCTGACCTCGGGCTCCTCGTCGACGTACGTGAACCCGTCCGCGAGCCCGACGAGCATGTCCGAGCTGAGCGCGTTGCGCTTCTCGGGGCGGTTCATGGTCAGCGTCACGACGGGACCGTCGCGCTCGACGATGCAGTGCCGGGTGGAGATCTCTTCGAGGACGGGCATCGCGCGGCTCCTGGTCGACGGGCGGGCGGGGAACGGAGGGCCGACTCTAGGTTTTGGCGCCGCCCGCCTGCCGGGACGCCACGACCAGGTCGACGACCTCCGCGAGGCTGCGCACACGGGTGACGTCCAGCTCCGCGTGCAGGTCGAGCGGATCGAGGAGCACGGGCCGGATGCCGGCGGCGAGCGCGCCGTCGACGTCGGCACCAGGCGTGTCGCCGACGTGGATCGCGTGCGCGGCGTCCACGCCGAGACGCTCGAGCGCGACGTGGAAGATGCGCGGATCGGGCTTGGCGAAGCCGACGACGCTGGAATCGAGGATCGCGTCGACGCACACGCCCGTGCCCGCGCCGAGCTGGCACACGCGGCGCTCACGCAGCAGCGTCTCGACGGTGCCGTCCGAGTTCGACACGATCGCCAGCTTCACACCGAGATCCGCGAGCGCGGCGAGCGCGTCGACGGCGCCGGGAACGAGGCGTGTCCAGACGCTGCTACTCGCCCACTCCTGCATCAGCACGCCGATGGTGTCGACGAGCCGCGCGTCGTCGACGCCGCACGCGCGCGCGTACGCCTCGTGGTAGGTGGTCCACGTCGCGTCGTCGCCCTCGCGGAACTCGCGGATCGCGGCGACCCCGGCGTAGTGCGCGCGGTCGAACGCGTCTTGGTCGACCGCGACACCGGCCCGCTCCACCAGCGGGGCGAGCCGTTCCGGTGACGGCAGGAAGAAGACGCCGCCGACGTCGAGCAGCACTGCTTCGATCACGGACCGAAGCGTAAGTGAGCGAGCAGATCGAGCGACGAGATCGAGACATGCGGCAACCGGGTGGCGGGGCACCTGGGGCAGGGGCAGGGTCGCCTCCCGGTCGCCGCATACGTTCAACGCCGCTGCTCGCACCGATGTTCCACGCGCTCGCCCGCGTGCTCGGGTCGCTCACCGAGCACGCACAGAAGTCGCGGACGGTCACGTCGAGCCGGGCATACTTCCCCCGTGCGCGACCCCCGCGACGTCGTCGACACCGACCCCGCTCGTGCTGCCGACGGAGAGCCGGTCCTCGCCGTCGCGAACCTCGAGGTCGTCTACGGCGGTTCGATCGTCGCGCTGCGCGGGGTGAGCCTCCGGGTACGCACCGGGACCGTCGTCGCGCTGCTCGGCGCGAACGGCGCCGGGAAGACGACGTTGCTGCGCGCCGTGTCCGGGTTGCTGCCCGTCCATCGCGGCGAGGTGACACGGGGCACGGTGCTCCTCGACGGCGAGCGCATCGAGCGCGCCGCCGCGCCGCAGATCGTCCGGCGCGGGCTCGGTCAGGTGATGGAGGGCCGCCGCATCTTCGGGGAGCTGACCGTCGACGAGAACCTGCGTGCCGGCGCGTTCACGCGCAGTGACCGCGGCTCGGTGCGCGAGACGTACGAGTACGTGATGTCGTTGTTCCCGGTGCTCGCGCAGCGCCGGTCGTCGACGGCGGGCTACCTGTCGGGTGGCGAGCAGCAGATGCTCGCGATCGGTCGCGCGCTCATGGCACGCCCGCGGGTGCTGCTGCTCGACGAGCCGTCGCTGGGGCTCGCGCCGCTCATCGTGCAGCAGATCCGCGACATCGTCGCCGAGATCAACAAGGCGGGAACGAGCGTGCTGCTCGTCGAGCAGAACGCGACGATGGCGCTGTCGATCGCGCACTACGGCTACATCCTCCAGAACGGCCGTGTCATGAAGGACGCGCCGGCCGAGGAGCTGCTCGCCGACGAGGAGGTGCGCGACTTCTACCTCGGCGTCGGCGAGCGGGGGCGCCGGTCGTTCCGCGACCTGAAGCCGCGCCGCCGTCACCGTTGGAGCGCGTGAGTGACTGCCGACGGGCACACCGGCGCGCCGCTCCTGGTCGTGCGCGACGTGACCCTCCGCTTCGGCGGCGTGACCGCGCTGTCCGACATCTCCTTCGAGGTCGCCAGCGGCGAGCTCTTCGCGATCATCGGGCCGAACGGCGCGGGCAAGACGTCGATCTTCAATTGCCTCAGCGGCACGTACCGGCCGCAGACCGGGAGCATCCGTCTCGACGGTGAGGAGCTCGTCGGCCGGCGCCCGCCGACGATCGCGCACCTCGGCGTCGCGCGCACGTTCCAGAACATCGGGCTGTTCACGAACCTCGACGTGATCGAGAACCTGATGCTCGGGCGCCACCACCTGATGCGGACCGGGTTCCTCGCGGGGATGGTGTGGCTCGGTCGCGCGAGGCGCGAGGAGGTGGTGCACCGCCGCCGCTGCGAGGAGATCGTCGAGCTCCTCGATCTCGGTGCGTACCGTCGCCAGCCCGTCGGTCTGCTCCCGTACGGCGTCCAGAAGCGCATCGAGCTGGGGCGCGCGCTGGCGATGGAACCGCGGTTGCTGCTGCTCGACGAGCCCGTCGCGGGCATGAACCTCGAGGAGACCGAGGACATGGCCCGCCACATCGTCGCGATGCCCCGTGAGCTCGGCATCGCGACGATCCTCGTCGAGCACGACATGCACCTCGTCATGGACATCGCCGACCGCGTGATGGTCGTCGACTTCGGCGAGGCGATCGCGCTCGGCGACCCGGTTGCCGTGCAGTCCGACCGGCGCGTCATCGACGCTTACCTCGGGCAGCCGGGGTGACACCGGTGTCCACGACGACGACGGCCGCCGGCGAGGAGACGCTCGGCGGGTTGCCGGAGCTGCTCGCTCGGCGCGCGCAGAAGGCCGGCGGCACGGTGGCGCTGCGCGTCAAGCGGCTCGGCTACTGGCACGAGACGACGTGGGCCGAGTACGCGCGGCGCGCCGCGGCCGCCGGGCTGGGGCTGCGCGCGCTCGGCGTCGACGCCGGTGAGACCGTCGCGATCCTGTGCGGCAACCAGCCCGAGTGGCTGTTCGTCGAGGTCGGCGCGCAGGGCGTCGGCGCGGCCGTCGCGGGTCTGCACCCCGCGACACCGCCGGGTGATGCTGCGCGCCTGCTGCACCACGTCGGTGCCGTCGCACTCGTCGTCGCGGACGAGGAGCAGCTCGATGTCGCGCGTGCGATCCGCGCGGACGTCCCGTCGTTGCGCACGATCGTGGTCGTCGACACGCGCGGCATCCCGTCGTTGCGGGCACGCGCGGAGGTGAGCCTCGACGAGCTCGAGGCGCTCGGTGGCGGCTCCCGTGATGGCGCCGACGACGTCGTCCGCGCGTGGGCGGAGACGAGCGCGCGCGTCGCCGACAGCGCGACGGCGCGCATCGTGTTCTCGGCAGGCAGCGACCCGCCGCGCGCCGTCGCGCTGTCGCGGACGAACCTCGTCGCGACCGGTGTCGCGCTCGGCGACGTGCTCGCGCTCGGCCCGGGTGACGAGACGCTCAGCTCGCTGCCGTTGTCGTACGTCGGCGCCGCCGTCGTGGCCGGCCCGCTCGCGCTCCGCACCGGGCTCGTCGTGAACTTCGGCGAAGGAAGGGAGACGCTCGTCGAGGACGCGCGTGAGGTCCAGCCGACGTTGTTCGTCGCCGTGCCGCGCTGGTGGGAGGAGGTGCGATCGACGATCGAGCTGCGGATGGCGCGCGCGGACGCGGTGAAGCGGGCAGCGTTCCGGTTCTTCCGCACTCGTGGCGCGAGCCGCGCGCGTGCCGGTCGGCCGGTCGGACGCATCGGGACCGCGCTCGTCTACCGGCCGGTGCGCGCGAAGTTCGGCCTGCGGCGCGCCCGCGTCGCGTTGTCCGTGGGTGCACCGCTCGCGCCCGCCGTCGTCGAGTCGTTCGCCGCGCTCGGGCTCGCGCTGCGCGAGTGCTACGGCACCGTCGAGACGACGGGGTTCGCGACGTGCCCACGCACGGTGCCCGTCCGCCCCGGCACGGCAGGCCCGCCGCTGCCGGGGATGCACGTCCGCGTCGCCGACGACGGCGAGGTGCTCGTGCACGGCGCCGGCGTCTTCACCGGGTACGTCGGCGACGACGAGCGGACGCGGGAGGCGATCGACGCGGGCGGCTGGTTCCACACCGGCGATCTCGGACGCCTCGACGACGACGGCAACCTCGTCATCACCGACCGCAAGAAGGACGTCGTCGTGACCGCGTCCGGTGCCGCCATCGCACCGCGGTTCCTCGAGGAGCGTCTGATGCGCTCGCCCTACGTGCAGCAGGCCGTCGTCGTCGGCGACGGGCGCCCGTACGTCACCGCGCTCGTCGCGCTCGCGCCCGACGTCGTCACCGCGTGGGCGCTCGAGCACTCGGTGCCGTTCACGACGTTCCAGGACCTCGCGAGGTCCGTCGAGGTCCAGGACCTGCTGCGGGGCGTGCTCGACGACGTGAACCGCGACGTCGCGCCGCCGGAGGAGATCCGCGACGTGCGCGCGCTGCCCGAGCCGCTCGAGCAGTCCGCCGGCGCGTTGACGACGACGCAGCGCGTCCGGCGCGAGGCGGTCATCAGCGCGAACGCGCAGCTGGTCGAGGAGATGTACGGATCATGAGCTCATGACGAAGTTCCTCGAGCTGGTCGTGGCGGGCGTCGCCAACGGCGCGCAATACGCGTTGGTCGCGCTCGGGTTCGTCGTCATCTACCGCGCGACGGGGGTGATCAACTTCGCGCAGGGCGGGTTCGTCGTCCTCGGCGCGTACTTCGCGTACGACTTCCACCAGACGCTCGGCTTGCCCTTCTACCTGTCGCTCGTCCTCGCGATGGCGGCCGGCGCGCTGGTCGGCGTGATCACCGAGGCGACCGTCCTTCGCAAGCTGACCGGCGAGCCGCCGTTCGTCGTCATCATGATCACGATCGGGGTGCTGACGATCATCGAACAAGTCGTCCCGACGGTGTGGGGCGGCAACCCGCTGCCGCTCGGCGACCCGTGGGGCGTTCGGTCCGTCAAGGCCGGGAACATCAACCTCCGCGTCGCCGACCTGTGGACGATCGCGCTCGTGATCGTCGTCCTCGGTGCCTTCTTCCTGTTCTTCCGGTACTCGAAGCTCGGCGTCGCGATGCGCGCGACGGCCGTCGACCTCGAGGCCGCGCTCGCCCAGGGGATCAGCGCGCGACGCATCGTGTCGCTGTCGTGGGCGATCGCCGGGCTCGTCGCCGCGCTCGCGGGCGTCACCCTCGCGGGTGGTGGCGCGGGTGTGCGGCCCGACATCGAGCTCGTCGCGCTGACCGCGTTCCCGGCGATCATCCTCGGCGGCCTCGACTCGCCGGGCGGCGCGGTCGTCGGCGGCATCGTCATCGGGCTCGCGCAGTCGCTCACCGCGGGCTACCAGCCCGAGTACGCGTCGTGGCTCGGCCAGGGCTTCGACCTGGTGATGCCCTACGTCGTGATGGTGATCGTCCTCATGGTCCGCCCGTACGGCCTGTTCGGCCTGCGCCACGTGAGACGCGCATGAGCGGCGGCGTCTTGTCGTTCCGGGCGTTCGGCGCGGAGCGCCGTCGTCGCGCCCGGCGGCGCTCGATGCCGACCCGGCCCGCGGACCAGATCCGCCTGCTGCGGACGCGCTCGCAGGTCGTCCTGGTGCTCGTGCTCGTCGCCGCGTGGGTGCTGCTGCCGCTCGTGCTGCAGGACTTCTGGCTCGACGTGCTCGCCCGCTGCGGGCTCGCGGCGGTGGGAGCGATCGGGTTGAACCTGCTGACGGGGTACACGGGCCAGATCTCGCTCGGCCACGCGTTCTTCATAGGCTGCGGCTCGTACGTCGCCGCGTGGTTCGGCGTGCAACAGGGGTTGCCGCTGTGGGTGTGGCTCCCGCTGTGCGCGCTGATCGGCGCCGCCATCGGCGCGCTCGTCGGACCGTTCGCGCTCCGGCTGCGCGGTGACTACCTCGCGATCGTCACGATCGGGCTGCTCTACATCGGCGCGCACATCTTCACGAACTGGGACACCGTGACCGGCGGTCAGGCCGGGACCGCGACGGATGCGCCGGCGAAGATCGGCCCCGTCGACTTCGCGCATCTCGAGCTGTTCGGGCGCACGTTCACGCGACGGCAGGGCCTGTTCTACCTGGTGTGGTTGATCGTCGGGATCGTCGCGCTGCTCGCGGTGAACCTTGCGCGGACGCGCCCCGGACGCGCGATGCAGGCGGTGCGCGACCAGGACGTCGCCGCCGAGGTCATCGGTGTCAGCCTCGCGCGCTACAAGATCGGCGCGTTCGCCGTGTCGAGCGCGTGCGCGGCCGTCGCCGGCGGGCTGTTCGGGCTCGTGCAGCAGTTCGTCAACCCGTCGGACTTCGGGGGCGCGCCGGGCCTCGTCCTGTCGATCACGTATGTCGCGATGATCATCATCGGCGGCATCGGGACCATCCGCGGGGCCGTGCTCGGCGCGCTCGTCGTCGCGGGCCTCCCGCAGGTGATCCAGCACATCAGCGAGTCGACGAAGATCCCGTTCGTGCAGAGCGGCTCGGGCGGCTCCGGCTACCTGTCGGTGTTCGCGCTCAACCAGATCATCTTCGGGATCCTCATCATCGTGTTCCTGCTGTTCGAGTCGCGGGGGCTCGCGGCGTTGTTCGACCGCGCCCGTGCGTACTTCCGGGCGTGGCCGTTCTGACGGTCGCGCCCGGCACTTCGTCCTGTTGCGGGTGACCATCCGGTAACTCCGGCCCTGAGCTGGGTAGGTTCCCGTGCCGATCGTGTTCCGAGAGGGGGACGGATGGAGCGGATGGCTCGGTGGCGGCCGGGGGGTCGCATGGTCGCCGTGCTGGTCGTCGTCGCGATGGCGACGTTGGGGGCGTCGTGCCGGGGGAGCAGCAGCCCGAGCTCCAAGAGCAGCGGCAAGAGCGGCGCGCCCGCGACGACGACCGGCTTCGACGGCAAGACGATCACCGTCGGTGCGATCTCGCCGCAGACGGGCATCGCGTCGGTGATCGGGCTCGCGCTCACGAACGGGAACCGCGTCTACTTCGACGCGCTCAACGCCAAGGGCGGCATCGCGGGCAAGTACAAGGTCAACCTCGAGGTCCGCGACAGCCAGTACAACTCGAACGTCGCGCAACAGAACTACGCCGAGCTGCGCGACAAGGTCGTGATGCTCGCCCAGGTGCTCGGGACGGACATCACGAACGCGCTCCTGACGCCGATGCGCCAGGACCAGATGGTCGCGGCACCGGCGACGCTCGACGCCGAGTGGGTGCGCGACGCGAACCTGTTGCCGGTCGCCGCGCCGTACCAGATCGAGGCGATCAACGGCATCTCGTACTGGGTCGACCAGGGCGGCAAGGGCAAGACGTTGTGCCTGATCCGCTCGGACGACAAGTACGGCGACGCCGGCCAGGCCGGCGTCGAGTACGCCGCCAAGCACCTCGACTTCAAGCTCGGCAAGATCACGACGTTCAGCGCGGCGTCGACCGACCTGACCGCGCAGCTGCAACAGGTGAAGTCGGGGTGCGACGCCGTCTGGCTCGTGGCGCTCCCGACCGCGACGATCCCGCTGATGGGCCAGGCCGCGTCGCAGAACGTGAACCTGCAGTGGCTCGGTCAGGCGCCGACGTGGGTCTCGCTCCTCGCGCAGGGTGCGACGGGCGCGTACACGAGCAAGCACTACTGGCTCGCCGCGCAAGGGCCGCAGTGGGGCGACACGTCCGTGCCCGGCATGAAGCAGATGCTCGACGACATCCAGCGCTTCGACCCCAAGCAGGGTCCGGACATCTACTTCGCGTTCGGGTACGCGCAGGCGTTCACTGTTGCGAAGCTCCTCGAGAAGGCGGTCTCGCTCGGTGACCTCAGCCGGGCGGGGATCCAGAAGGCGCTCAACGAGCTGGGAACGGTCGACACCCTCGGCCTGGCCGGCACGTACACGTACGGGCCGCCCGCGCAGCGCGTGCCGCCCCGTGAGTCGACGATCTTCGTCGCCGACCCGACCGCGCCGGGCGGGTTGCGGGCGCTGAAGACGAACTTCATCTCCAGCGCGGCGCAGTCGTACCAGTTCCCGAAGTAGCGCGACATCGTTCACTGCAGGTTTGGGATGTGAGCGGGACGGGATCCCGCTCACGTCCCACACCTCGGTGGCCGCTCGCGCTGCTCGCGCTCGCGTTGTTCGCCGTCGCGTGCAGCGCGGGTGACCGTCGACGTCGAGCTCATCCCGGGCCGCGGGTGCACCATGAGGACGCAGTGAGTCCGTGGACCGAAAGAAGAACCGGGGGCTTCGGACCCCGGGGCTACCCTGGCCCGTCATGGAGTTCCGCCGGATCAACGCCCTGCCGCCGTACGTCTTCGGCATCATCGACTCGCTGAAGATGGAGGCACGCCGGGCCGGCGAGGACGTCATCGACCTCGGGTTCGGCAACCCCGACGTCCCGTCCCCGGGCATCGCCGTCGACAAGCTCGCGGAAGCTGCCCGCAACCCGCGCAACCACCGGTACTCCGCGACGCGCGGCCTGCCGAAGCTGCGGCTCGCGATCACCGACCTGTACCGGCGCAAGTTCGACGTGCAGCTCGATCCCGAGACCGAGGTGTGCACGACGATCGGCGCGAAGGAGGGGTTCTCGCACCTGATGTGGACCGTGCTCGCACCGGGCGACGTCGCGTTCGTGCCGAGCCCGTCGTACCCGATCCACATCTGGGGCCCGATCCTCGCCGGTGCGGACGTCCGCCACGTCCGCCTCGGGCCCGAGCAGGACTTCTTCCAGCACCTGCTGAACGCGTGGGAGGAGTCGTGGCCGCGCCCGCGCGTCGTCGTGCTGTCGTTCCCGCACAACCCGACGACGACGTGCGTCGACCTCGAGTTCATGGCCCGCATGGTGGACTTCGCGCGCGAGCACGACGTGCTCCTCGTCCACGACTTCGCGTACGCGGACCTCGGCTTCGACGGCTACGAGCCGCCGTCGATCCTCCAGGTACCGGGCGCGACCGAGGTCGCCGTCGAGCTGTACACGTTGACGAAGTCGTTCTCGATGGCGGGCTGGCGCGTCGGGTTCCTGCTCGGCAACCCGGAGGTCGTCGGCGCGCTCGCGAAGCTGAAGAGCTATCTCGACTACGGGACGTTCCAACCGATCCAGATCGCGTCGATCGTCGCGATGAACGAGACGCCCGACTACCCGCGGGAGGTCAACGCGATCTACAAGGGTCGTCGCGACGCGCTCGTCGACGGGCTCGCGCGCATCGGGTGGGACATCCCGAAGCCGCAGGGGACGATGTTCGTGTGGGCGCCGATCCCCGAGCCGTACGAGGAGATGGGCAGCCTCGAGTTCGCCAAGATGCTGGTGCCCGAGGCGAAGGTCGCGGTGTCGCCGGGCGTCGGGTTCGGTCCCGGTGGCGAGGGGTTCGTGCGGTTCGCGCTGGTCGAGAACGAGAAGCGCATCACCCAGGCGATCCGCGGCATCCGGAAGGCGCTCCCGAAGCTCGGGTGACGATGTCCATGCGTCGCTAAACGTCGTCAGACGACGACGAACGACGCATGGACGTCTGGGGTCAGCCGGTCAGGCCGTGGAGGCAGAACGAGACGGCCGCGTCGGCGATGCGGTCGACGGGCTCGTCGCGCTGGAAGAAGTACGCGCGCGTGAGCTGCTCGACGACGCCGACGACGGCCTGCGCGAGCACCTCGGGGTCCTGGTCGCCGATGCGCCCGTCGACGATGGCGTCCTTGATGTGACGGACGGTGTCGGCGATCGCGACCTCCTCGTTGCGGCGCAGCACCGGCGCGAACCGCTCCTCGGTCGCGGCGAACTGGAACAGCGTGAAGAAGTGGCGGTGGTCGCGGAACCACTCCATCGAGGCGCGGACGCCGCGCTCGATCCGCACGATCGGGTCGGGCTCGTCGCCGATCGCGGCCTGCTGACGCCGGCGGAGGTCCTGGTGGCCCTCGCGCAGGATCTCGGCGAGGAGCTCCTCCTTGCTCGAGAAGTACCAGTAGAAGACGCCCTTGCCGACACCGAGGCTCTGGACGATGTCGGCGACCGACGTCGGGTGGTACCCGCGCTCGGCGAACAGCGACGCCGCGCACGTCATGAGCTGTCGGCGCCGGTCGCGTCCTCGTTGCGTCAGCTTGCGCCGCATGGGCTCCTCCGCTCGGCCGGGGCAGGGTAGGAGGAACTTGACCGACGGGTCAACGCGGTTCGGGTACGGTCCGCGCGTGGCGTACTGGGCGCTGAAGGCGGTCCTCACCCCGATCCTGCGCCTCTGCTACCGCGTCCGTGTCGACGGGCGTGAGCACGTCCCCAGCCGCGGCGCGGTGATCCTCGCGGCCAACCACCGCTCGTTCATGGACTCGATCTTCCTGCCGCTCGTCGTGCGGCGGCGGGTGACGTTCGTCGCCAAGGCCGAGTACTTCGACTCGCCGCGCACCGCGTGGTTCTTCCGGTCGTGCGGCCAGATCCCGATCCGGCGCGAGGGCGGCAGCGCGAGCGAGGGTGCGCTGGCCGCGGCCACCGACGTGCTGCGCGCGGGCGGCGTGTTCGGGATCTACCCCGAGGGGACGCGGACGCGCGACGGCTACCTGCACCGAGGGCACACCGGCGTCGCGCGCCTCGCGCTCTCGACGGGCGCGCCGGTCGTTCCCGTCGGTCTCGTCGGCACCGACGAGATCCAGGCCACGGACGCGAAGCTCCCGCGCCTGTTCCGCGAGGTGCGCGTGCGGTTCGGCGATCCCATCGACCCGCAGCGCTACGCGTCGCGCGCCGACGACGGCGCCGGGCTCGCGCTGCGTGCGATGACCGACGAGGTGATGTTCGAGATCGCGTCCCTCTCGGGCTACGAGTACGTCGACACGTACGCGACGAAGCGGGCCGAGGACGTTCCCGCCGAGACCGCGATCGTCACGACGCTCGAGCCCGTGACCGACCCGGGGCCGATGCTGCCGTCAGTCGCGAACGGGTAACCAGCGTCGGCGCGTGCGAACGCCGTCGCGGCGGCGCTTCAGCCAGAAGACGATCCACACGAACACGAGCGGGACGCCCCAGATCAGGCTGCTGCGCATGATCGAACGTGCGACGGCCGGGCTGACCCGTCCCTTGCACCGCGGTCCGGGGCCGGCGACGTCGCCCGCGCCGAGATACCAGTGCGCGTGCCTCCCCGACGGGACGTGGGCCTCGAGCGCGTGTGGATGCGAGCCGGGCTCGAACACGGTCGGCGGTGTCACGCCGGGTGCGTCGACGAGCGCGTTCCACGTCCCGACGGGCACGGTCACCCGCTGGCCCGACGTGTTGACGTAGCCGAACACCGTCGTGTCGATGCCCTGCGCGGGGTCGTCGTGCGACGTGCAGGACAGCGTCGGCCGGACCGCGCTCGCGTCGGTCGACGTCGCGGGTGCCGCCGACGCGACCGAGGGCGCGGCGAGGAACGCCGCGACGACCGCGACCACGACCGCGAACCGTGACATCCCGATCCCATCGGCGGGTTCGGGACAAGCCTGAGGGCGTGGGCGTCAGGCCGGGCCCGACGCCCAGCCCCGCGACCGCTCGACGGCGCGGTGCCACATCTCCTGACGGGCGCGGACCTCGTCACGGTCCATCGACGGCTCGAACGTCCGGTCGCTGGCCCACGCGGCCGCGGCGTCGTCGGCGCTCGCCCACACGCCTTCGGCGAGGCCGGCGAGGTACGCGGCGCCGAGCGCCGTCGTCTCGGTCACCGCGCTCCGGCAGACCGGGACGCCGAGGAGGTCGGCCTGGAACGCGCACAGCACGTCCATCACGCTCGCGCCGCCGTCCACGCGCAGCTCGGCGAGCTCGATGCCGCTCGCGCGCTGCATCGACTGCACGACGTCGAGCGTCTGGAACGCCATCGCCTCGACGACCGCGCGTGCAAGGTGCGCGCGCGAGCTGCCGCGCGTCAGCCCGATGATCACGCCGCGCGCCTCGGGATCCCAGTACGGCGAGCCGAGACCCGTGAACGCGGGAACGAACACCACGCCGCCGGTGTCGGGAACGCTCGCGGCGAGCGGTCCCGTCTCGGACGCGTCGCCGATCACGCCGAGGCCGTCGCGCAACCACTGGATCGCCGCGCCGGTCACGAAGATCGAGCCCTCGAGGACGTATGTCGTCGCGCCGTCGACGGTCCAGCCGACCGACGTGAGCAGGCCCTCGGCGGGTGGCGGATGCGACGGCCCGAGGTTCACGACGACGAACGAGCCGGTGCCGTAGGTGTTCTTCGCCATCCCGGGCGCGAAGCACGCCTGCCCGAACAGCGCGGCCTGCTGGTCGCCCGCGATCCCGCTCACCGGGACGCGCAGGCCGCCCAGCTCGTCGCCGTCGCTGAGGCCGAAGCGCCCGCTGCTCGGTCGCACCTCGGGAAGGCAGGCGAGCGGGACGCGGAACAGTTCCGCGAGCTCGGCCGACCACGCGAGCGCGTCGATGTCGTACAGGAGCGTGCGCGACGCGTTCGACGGATCCGTCACGTGCACGCCTCCGGACGCGCCGCCGGTGAGCTCGAAGAGGATCCAGCTGTCGACCGTGCCGAAGGCGAGGTCGGCGTCGGCCTCCACGCCGCCCTCCCGGAGCAGCCACGCGAGCTTCGTCGCCGAGAAGTACGGGTCGAGCACGAGGCCGGTGTGCTCGCGCACGAACGGCAGGTGCCCGGCGGCGCGGAGCGCCTCGCAGTCGGCCGTCGTCCGGCGGTCCTGCCAGACGATCGCGCGGTGCCGCGGCCGGCCGGTGGCGCGGTCCCACACCACCGCGGTCTCACGCTGGTTCGTCACGCCGATCGCGGCCACGACCTCGCCCGTCCCGTGCACCGTCTCGACGACGTCGCGCAGCGTCGCGCGCGTCGCGTCCCAGATCTCGTCGGGGTCGTGCTCGACCCATCCCGGCCGCGGGAAGTACTGCGGGAACTCGCGGTACGACGACGTGCGGATCGCGCCGTGCTCGTCGATCGCGAGCGACCGCACGCCGGTCGTGCCGGCGTCGATCGCGACGACGACGGTCACGCGGTCGAGACGTCCGCCGCGGCGCGTGCGTCCTCTCGCGGCGCGCGGGGGAGCGCGTCGGCGACCGCGTGGCCGACGGCCCGGTCGCGCGGCCGGAACTCGAGTACGAGCTCGCGGCTGCGGCCGAGTCCGACCCGCAACTGCAGCAGCGGGTGCCAGGCCGCGACCGAGCGGAGCGTGAACGCGCCGAGCGGCTTCGCGAGCAGGAGGTCCGCCTCGAGGAGCGGCCGGCCCCGCCGCGGCGTGTCGAAGACGAGCAGCCGCCGGTCGGTCAGCGCGAGCAGGTAGACGGCGCGGCTCGTCACCAGCAGCGGGACGCGGGCGCGGCGGTCGGCCATCCACACCGCGGCACTGGCACGGGGCTCCTCGCCGGGCTCGAGCAGCGGGACGAGCGCGGACTCGACGGCGGCACGGATCCGGCCTCGGCGCACGCCCGAAGGGTAGCGGGGGCGAGCGCGCGCAGAGTGACAGCGCGCGGGCGTGCCGTCCGCGACGGGCAACATGACGGGTCGCGGAGGCGAGGACCGGAGGTGACCATGCGAATCGGTGTCCTGACGGGCGGTGGCGATTGCCCGGGGCTCAACGCCGTCATCCGCGCGATCGTGCGCAAGGGCGAGGGCATCTACGGCCACACGATCGTCGGCTTCCGGTCGGGCTGGCGGGGCGTGATCGAGGACGAGACGATCGACCTCGACCGCAATGCGACGCGCGGGCTGCTGCCGCGCGGCGGCACGATCCTCGGCACGTCGCGCACCAACCCGTCGAAGGTCGACAACGGTTTCGAGAAGGTGCTCGACACGTTGCGCGGCGAGCGGATCGACGGGCTCGTCGCGATCGGCGGCGAGGACACGCTCGGCGTCGCGTCGCAGCTCACCGACGCCGGAGCGAACGTGATCGGCGTGCCGAAGACGATCGACAACGACCTCGGCGCGACGGACTTCACGTTCGGGTTCGACACCGCGGTGCAGATCGCGACGGACGCGATCGACCGTCTCCACACGACGGCCGAGAGTCACGACCGGGTGATGGTCGTCGAGGTCATGGGCCGCCACGCGGGGTGGATCGCGACGTACGCGGGGCTGGCGGGCGGCGCGGACGTCATCCTCGTGCCCGAGGAGCCCTTCGACATCGCGCAGGTGTGCGAGCACATCCGGCGGCGACACAAGCATGGTGCGCGGTTCTCGATCGTCGTCGTCGCCGAGGGCGCGGTCCCGAAGGAGGGGCAGATGGCCACGCAGTCGAGCGACGTCGACGCGTTCGGCCACGTGCGACTGGGCGGGATCTCGAACTGGGTGCAGCAGGAGATCGAGTCGCGCACGGGCTTCGAGACGCGCGTGACGATCCTCGGCCACGTGCTCCGCGGCGGCACGCCGACCGCGTTCGACCGCGTGCTGGCGACGAGGCTCGGGATCGAGGCGATCGACGCCGCGCACGAGCGTGACTTCGGGAAGATGGTCGCGTTGCAGGGCACGTCGATCACGCGCGTGCCGCTCGCCGACGCGGTGCGCGAGCTGAAGACCGTCGACCCGAAGATCTTCGGGGTCGCGAGCGTCTTCTTCGGCTAGCGGGGACGGTTGCGCCGCGTACGATCGCCTGCGCATGGGAACCGCGCTCGACGACCTGATCTCGCTGCTCGAGCTCGAGCCGCTCGAGGTCAACCTCTTCCGGGGCCTGAGCCCGGACGAAGACCGGCAACGCGTCTTCGGTGGCCAGGTGGCAGCGCAGGCGCTCGTCGCCGCGGGCCGCACGGTCGAGCCCGACCGGCCGGTGCACTCGCTGCACTCCTACTTCTTGCGCCCCGGTGACCCGACCGTCCCGATCGTCTACGAGGTCGACCGCATCCGCGACGGACGCAGCTTCACGACGCGGCGTGTCGTCGCGATCCAGCACGGCCGCGCGATCTTCAACCTGTCGGCGTCGTTCCAGGTCGAGGAGACGGGTCCCGAGCACCAGGACCCGATGCCGGACGTCCCCGACCCGGAGACGCTGCCGACGTTCCAGGAGCGGATCGAGCCGCACGTCGACCGCTTCGGTCCCGACTTCGCGCAGTGGCTCGTGCGCGAGCGCCCGATCGACTCGCGTCCCGTGCACGACCCGCCGTGGCTGGTGCCGAGCCCGCGCGCGCCCGAGCAGGACGTGTGGATCAAGGCGAACGGCGTGCTGCCCGACGATCCGCTGCTCCACGCGTGCGTCGTCGCGTACGCGTCCGACCTGACGCTGCTCGACACCGCGATGCTCCCGCACGGACGGTCGTTGCAGCAGGACCAGTTCATGATCGCGAGCCTCGACCACGCGATGTGGTTCCACCGCCCGTTCCGGGCCGACGACTGGCTCCTGTACCACCAGACGAGCCCGACGGCGTCGGGCGCGCGCGGGCTCGCGCAGGGGACGATCTTCCGTGCCGACGGCGTGCTCGCGATCACGGTGATCCAGGAAGGGCTCATCCGTCCCGTCGGCGCGCGCTGACGGCGCGCTCGCGATGCCGTCGCCGTCCGGTCTCGTCGATCTCCGCTCGGACACGGTCACGACGCCGACCGAGGAGATGCGCCGCGCGATGGCGCGCGCCGAGGTCGGCGACGACGGCTACGGCGAGGACCCCACCGTCAACCGGCTGCAGGAGCTCGCCGCGACGCTCACCGGGAAGGACGCGGCGCTGTACGTGCCCTCGGGGACGATGGCGAACCAGCTCGCACTGCGCGTGCTCGGGCGCCCGGGCACCGAGGTGCTGTGCGGCGAGCGCGCGCACGTGTACCGGTACGAGCTCGCCGCGGCGGCGGGGAACGCCGGTGTGCAGCTGCGGCCGTTGCCCGACGGCGACGGGCTGTTGCACGCGCGCGACGTGCAGGCCGCGTTCGACGACCGCGCGCACCATCTCCCACCCGTCTCGGTGGTCGCGATCGAGAACACGCACATGCCTGCATGCGGACGGCCGTGGTCGCGTGTCGAAGTCGACGCGATCGCGACGCTCGCGCGCGCCGCTGGGATCGCGCTGCACTGCGACGGCGCGCGCGTGTTCAACGCGTCCGTCGCGCTCGGCGAGCCCGTCGCCTCCCTCGTCGAGCGGGCCGACACGGTGATGTTCTGCTTGTCGAAGGGCCTCGGTGCGCCCGTCGGGTCACTGCTGTGCGGGTCGACCGCGGCCGTCACCGAGGCGGTCGCCGAGCGCAAGCGGCTCGGCGGCGCGATGCGGCAGGCAGGCGTGATCGCGGCCGCGGGGATCGTCGCGCTGACGGCGATGGTCGAGCGCCTCGCCGAGGACCACCGCCGCGCCCGCCGGATCGCGGACGCGCTTGCCGACCGGTGGCCCGGCTCCGTGGACCCGGACTCAGTGCGGACGAACGTCGTGTGCTGCGACGCGGGTCGTCTTCCCGCGGCGCTGCTCGACGGTCTCCGGGCCCGGGGGATCCTCGCCGGCACGATCGACGCGCGGACCGTACGGTTCATGACCCACGCGGACGTCGACGACGGCGACGTCCGACGAGTGGTCGACGCGCTCGACGCCGTCGCGAAGGAGACTTGATGGCGCGGATCCTCATCACCGGCTGCTCGAGCGGCATCGGGCGCGCGACCGCGGTCGAGCTTGCCAAGCGGGGGCACGAGGTCGTGGCGACGGCACGGCGGCCCGAGACGATCGAGGACCTCGACGTTGCCATGCGGCTCGCGCTCGACGTCGTCGACGACGCATCGGTGCGCGCGGCCGTCGCCGGCGCGGGTGACGTCGACGTCCTGGTGAACAACGCGGGCTACGGAGTGGTCGGTCCGGTCGAACGGCTCCCGCTCGACGACGTCCGGCGCATGTTCGAGACGAACGTGTTCGGCGCGTGGCGGATGATCCAAGCGGTGCTGCCCGCGATGCGTGCACGTGGGAGCGGGGTGATCGTCAACGTGTCGTCGCTCGCGGGGCGCGTCTCCTCGCCGCTGAACGGCGGGTACTCGGGGTCGAAGTACGCGCTCGAGGCCGTCTCCGAGGCGCTGCACTACGAGGTCGGGCACTTCGGGATCCGGGTCGTCGTGGTCGAGCCGGGTCGGTTCGCGACCCGCTTCGGTGAGACCGAGCAGCGGTTCGCGTTGGACGGCCCGCCGTACGACGAGCTGGACCGGTTGTGGCACGAGGCGCAGGCGAAGCTCCCGACGGGCGCGGAGGCAGGCAGCGAGCCGCCCGGGCCCGAGGTCGTGGCCGTCGCGATCGCGGACGCGATCGAGGATGACACGACGCCGTTGCGCCGCCCCGTCGGCGTCGACGCCGAGATGGTCGTCGCGACACGCGCGTCGATGGACGACGCGACGTTCGAGGCGACGATGCGCGAGGTGCTCGGCCTGGACTGGTGACGCGCGTCAGCGGCGCGCGGCGGGCCCGGCGAGCGCGCGAAGACGCGCGACGTCGTTTCGCTGCTCCCGCGCGTCGCCCGGTGTCTCGAGGAGCAACGGCGTGTGCCGGAGCTCCGGCATGCGGACGACGATGCCGAGCGCATCGGTCCCGATCGTCCCCGTACCGATGCGGGCGTGACGATCGCGACGCGAGCCCAGGGCGTCACGCGAGTCGTTGACGTGGACGACGGCGACGCGTTCGGGACCGAGCTCGCGCAGCTCGGCGCGCAGCGCCGTCCTCCCGGCCGGTCGCGTGAGATCGACACCGGCCGCGAAGAGATGGCAGGTGTCGACGCAGACCCGCACGCGCGGATGGCGCTCGCACGCGGCGACGAGCTCGGCGACCTGCTCGACGGTCCCGGCGAGGAGGTTCCCGCTCGCGGCCGTCATCTCGACGAGGACGTCCGTGCCGTCGACGCGGTCGAGCAGGCGCAGGATCGTGTGCGCGGCGCGGCGGAGCGCGACGGCACGGTCGTCGTCACCGGCGCTGCCCACGTGGACGACGACGCCCTCCGCCCCCAGGCGCGCCGCACGGCTGAGCGCGAACTCGAGGTTCGCCGTCGACCGTTCGTGGACCGCGGGATCGCGCGACGCGAGGTTCACGAGGTAGGGCGCGTGCACGAACGACACCATCCGGCGGCGCGCGATCGCGTCGCGCCACGCTGCCTCCTCTGCGGGGTCGCACGCCGGCACCGCCCAGCCGCGGGGGTTCGACGGGAAGATCTGCACGGCGTCGCAGCAGCGCTCCTCCGCGCGCCGCAACGCGCGTGCGAGCCCCCCGGCGACGAAGACGTGACAGCCGACCTGTCGGGCGCGGCGCACCGGCATCACAGGTACCGTACCGACGATGCCCGCGAACGAGGCTCCTGCACGCGCGCTCGCGGTGTACGCGCATCCGGACGATCCCGAGATCTCCGCGGGCGGCACGCTCGCGTCGTGGGCCGCGGCGGGCACCGAGGTGTTCGTGCTCGTGACGACGCGCGGCGACAAGGGGACGTCCGACCCGTCCGTCGACCCCGACGACCTCGCGCGCCGCCGCGAGCAGGAGACCGCGGCGGCCGCGAAGGTGCTCGGCTTCGCGGGGCAGTACCACCTGGGGTACGACGACGGCGACCTCGTCGACGACGCGGCGCTGCGTGGCGCGATCGTCCGACACGTGCGGATGCTGCGACCCGACGCCGTCCTGTGCCCCGACCCGACCGCGGTGTTCTTCGGCGACGGGTACTTCAACCATCGCGACCACCGGGTCACCGGCTGGGCGACGCTCGACGCCGTCGCACCCGCCGCCGGCAACCCGCACTACTTCCCCGAGCACCTGCGCGACGGCCTCGCACCCCACGACGTCCGCACCGTGTACCTGTCCGGCACGCTCGAGCCGAACTGCTGGGTCGACATCGGCGACGTGCTCGAGCGCAAGATCGATGCGCTGTTCTGCCACACGAGCCAGCTCGTCGAGACGGGCGAGGAGTTCCGCCAGTTCCTGCGCGACCGCGCGGAGGAGGCGGGCCGGGCCGCGGGCATCCGCTACGCGGAGGTGTTCCGCAAGCTCACGTTCGGCTGAGCGCGTTACGTTGCCGGCATGCCGTTCACACGTGACGAGATCCAGGCCGCCTTCGACCGCTACCGCGAGGCGGCTGCGACAGCCGCGCGCACCGGCGACTGGTCCCCGTGGGTCGAGTGCTTCACGCCCGACGCGCACTACGTCGAGCACCTGTACGGCGAGTTCCGCGGTCGGGACGAGATCCTCGCCTGGATCGACAAGACGATGACCGTGTGGCCCTTCACGCAGATGCAGGCGTTCCCCTGGGACTGGTACACGATCGACGCCGAGCAGGGCTGGGTCGTCGGCCAGGTCGCCAACCGGTTCGTCGATCCCGGCGACGGCGGGACGTACGAGTCGGCGAACTGGACGCGCCTCGTCTACGCGGGCGACGGCCTGTTTGGCGAGGAGGAGGACGTCTACAACCCCGAACGGTTCGCGCCGATGGTCAAGGCGTGGCTCGAGGCGTGGGCGCGCCACCACCCGGATCGCCCGAGCGGCTGATCCGGTAGAGCACGTGGCGTCGCAGGCGGTCGCCTTCGGGGAGCGCCGGATGGTCGAACTCCCGGTCGAACGCCATGCCGATGCGCTCCATCACCGCGCGTGAGCGCCCGTTGCCGGCGCTCGTGAACGACACGATCTCGGTGAGCCCGTGGTCGGTGAACCCGACGTGGAGGGCCGCCCGCGCGGCCTCGGACGCGTAGCCCTTGCCCCACGCCGGGCGCGCGAGACGCCAGCCCACCTCGACGGCCGGGGTGAAGAACGCGTCGAAGCG
>Ga0070741_10003087_pt1 | contig 42356 bp, 28 predicted proteins | sample Coa_R1_4_FD_66440 | JGI IMG/M metagenome (GOLD analysis project Ga0070741, IMG submission 66440) | Surface soil microbial communities from Centralia Pennsylvania, which are recovering from an underground coalmine fire - Coalmine... | ecosystem: Environmental > Terrestrial > Soil > Unclassified ... | reverse complement strand
GTATTCCGCCTCCGTCCGATTCCACTCCACCACCACCTGCGCGCGCTCCTCCGCGCTCATCAGGTTCAATTCCCCTACCGGCGTGTCCGGCCGCTCCAGGCCCTCCCGCAGCAGGTTCTCGAAGTGCCCCAGCATCCGCCGGATCGTCGAGGCTTCGAACAGGTCGCTACGATACTCGAACTGGCAATGAAATTCCCCGTCGTCCCACACCTCGGCCGAGAGATCGAACTTTGCAATGCCTGCCTCAAACGCGATTTCCTTGATGCTTAGACCGGGAATCTGGAAAACCTGCTTGGGAATATTCTGGAAGGTAAACATCACCTGGAATAACGGATGGGTATCGATGGAGCGCTGCGGGACTAACGCCTCCACAAGTTTCTCGAAGGGCGCATCCTGATGCATATAGGCATCGAGGGAAAACGAGCGCACCTGCCGAACCAACTCGCGGAAAGTCAGCGTCCTGGAAAAATCGGCGCGAAACACCAGGGTGTTCACGAACAAGCCGATCATGTTTTCCATTTCCACTTCGTGACGGGCAGCCACCGGCGTGCCGACCAGGATGCTCTCCTGTTTGGTATACCTCCACAACAAGGCCTGAAATGCGGCCATTGCAACCATGAACAGGGTGCCGCCTTCGGCCTGCGCCATGGACTTCAGCCTTGAGAGGCAACGGCGGTCGAGGGTGATGGCTTCGGTTGCGCCATGCCAGCCGGCGCCGCTGGGCCGCGGATGATCCAGGGGAAGCTCCAGCACCGGCTGCGCTCCAGCCAGCTTCGCTTTCCAGTGCTCGATTTCTTGCGCCAGCACCTCGTCGTTCATCGACTCGCGCTGCCATTGCGCGTAGTCCGTGTATTGAATGGGAAGATCGGGGAAGGCCGGTTGCTGACCCTGGACCAACGCCGCGTAACCGGCGGTAATTTCGCGGAACAGAATGGCGATCGACCAGCCGTCGGTGATGATGTGATGCATCACCATCAATAAAATATGTTCTTCTGGACCGAGGCGCACCAGAAGGCAGCGCAACAGCGGGCCCTGCTTCAAGTCAAAAGGTTTCTTACCTTCCTCCGCGACGATGCGCTGCGCCTCGGCATCGCGTTGCGGCCGGGGAAGATCAGCGATATCAAAGAGGGATATTTCGGGCTCCTGCGGGGGCAAAACGACCTGTCGAGTCTCTCCCTGGACAGACTCGAATACAGTTCGCAGAGAAGCGTGGCGCCGCATGACGACATCCAAGGCACGGGTGAGGATCCGGGTGTCGAGCGGGCCCTGTATCAGGAAGGCGCGCGGAAGGTTATAGGCGGCTGTCCCGGGTTCAAGTTGATCCAAGAACCAGAGTCTTTGTTGGCCAAAGGAAGCAGGAAAGCTGGCATTCATCGGGGCGGTATGGCGCAGCCGCCATCTTGCTGGAGGAGGTGGCGAGTGCCAATACAGTAATTAAGGTATATATTGTATGCCTTAAGCCGGAGCCCTAGGGTATTCCATGTATTGCGAGGTGGCCGGGGCTGCGACAATCTTACACGGGCAAGTAGTGTCCTTAGATGTCCTCTCACCGTCGAGTGCAGGCCCTGACTAGCATTCTCCGGAACACCCCGGTTACCCTGTATTCTGCCTCCTTAGCGCAGCGGCGGCTCTGGTTTCTGAACCAGTTACAAGGCCCTACTGCCGCTTATAACGTCCCCGTCGGCCTATGGGTCTATGGACCCCTAGACGTCCCGGCGCTGCGGACCAGCCTTGCCCAAATCGTGGACCGGCATGAGAGCCTGCGCACGACCTTTGTCCTGCAAAATGGAGAACTGCTGCAGCTGGTCACGCCCGCCATTCCGGTGGACCTGCCGATCACGGATTTTGCGCACTTGGCGGAACCGTATCCTGCGGCCTATGACTTCGCCAGAAAACAAGTGGAGGCGCCGTTCGACTTGAGCGCCGGGCCTTTATTCCGGGCCGACCTGCTTCGCTTCTCGGCTGAAGAGCACGTCCTGCTTTGCACCATGCATCATGCCATCACCGACGCATGGTCGATGAAAGTATTCACCAATGAACTTGCGGCGTTATACGAAGCCCATGCGAGCGGGAGGCCGGCAGATCTGCCCGAGATTCCCATCCAGTACGGAGATTATGCCGAGTGGCAGATTGACACGCTGGGAACGGAAGAGGCCCAGCAACACCTGGCATACTGGCAAAGCAAACTAAAGGATTCACCGCCGCTATTGGAATTGCCGCAGGACCGGCCACGACCGGCAGAGCCAACCCTGCGTGGCGCAACTCGCAGTTTTCCAATGGCGCCCGAAGTTGTCGCAGGCGTGGCATCCCTGGCGGCCCGCTTTCGGGCGACGCCGTTCATGCTCCTGCTGGCCGCATTCAAAGTCCTTCTTTACCGCTACAGCGGCGAGCCGGATGTGCTCGTAGGTATTCCGGTCGCCGGCCGCAATCAAGTCGAGACGGAGAGCCTGATCGGGTTCTTCGTGGACACGGTCGTGCTGCGCGACAATCTTGCAGGCAATCCCCGCTTTGTGGATTTGCTGGCCCAGGTGCGCGAAACCCTGCTGGGGGCCCTGGCCCACGCGGAAGTTCCCTTCGAAAAAGTAGTCGAGGTCCTGCAACCCGAGCGCAACCTCAGTTACAACCCCATCTTCCAGGTCATGTTCTCCTCGATCCAATCGCCGGTCCGATCGCGCGATTTTGGCAACCTCAGCGTCTTTCCCTATGTGGTCGACGCTACCACCTCGATGTTTGATCTCAACTTCACCCTGGTGGAATGGATCGGGGGAAAGAGCTGGCTGCAGATTGATTACAACACTGACCTGTTCGACGCGAGCACCATCGAACGCATGCAGGAGCACTTCGGCAACCTCCTGCGGGGGATCATCGCCAACCCGGAGCAGGCCATCGCCGATCTTCCTCTGCTGAACGAGAAGGAAAAGCAGCAACTCGTAATGGAGTTCAACGCTACGAGCGCGGAGCTGCGTCACGATCTCTGCCTGCATGAATTGTTCGAGCAGCAAGTCAGGCGCACGCCGCAAGCCACCGCCGTAATCATGGGCGACGAACGGCTCTCGTACCACGACCTGAATCGCCGTGCCGACGCTCTGGCCGACTACCTGCGGCGCCTTTGCGCCGGGCCTGATGTTTTAATCGGTCTGTGCCTCGATCGTTCCATCAACTTGCTGGTGGGAATCCTGGGGATCCTCAAGGCAGGCGCGGCCTACGTTCCGCTTGACCCGGCGTATCCGCGGCAGCGGCTTCATCAGATCATCACAGATTCCGGTCTCGCTCTCTTGCTCACGCAGGCGAATCTGCGGGGAGAGTTCGCCAGCACCGGCGTGCGCTGCATCGATCTGGCTGCCGACGGCACGATCGATAGCACGCTCGATGCCTCGGCGGCGAAAACTGTCCCGGCGCAGCCACACAATCTGGCCTACGTCCTGTTCACCTCAGGGTCCACCGGTTCTCCGAAGGGCGTCGCTCTGGAGCACCGCAACGCCTTGAACTTTGTGCAGTGGGCGCAGACCGTGTTCAGCCGCGAAGAGCTGGCCGGAACTCTTTTCGGCACCTCGGTCTGCTTCGATCTCTCGATCTTCGAGATTTTCGTGCCCTGGAGCGTGGGAGGGACTGTCATTGTAGCGGCGAGCCCTCTCTCCCTGCCTGAGCTGCCCACTGCCGGCGAAGTCACGCTGATCAACACCGTGCCCACGGCGATGGCTGAACTTCTGCGCTCAGGTTCGGTGCCCGGTTCAGTGCTGACTGTCAACCTGGCCGGAGAAGCTCTGCCATCTTCGCTGGTGAAAGATCTGTTCGATCGCACGCGGGTTCGCAATGTTTATAACCTCTATGGGCCGACCGAAGCGTGTACCTATGCTACGTACACCCGGGTAAATGTGGGCGAGGATGTGACGATTGGAAAACCGATCGCGAACATGCGGGCCTATATCCTCGATCGAGAGTTGAACCTTGTACCGCGGGGCGGGCGGGGGGAACTGTACCTGGCAGGAGCGGGTTTAGCGAGGGGTTATTTCGGCCGTCCGGATCTAACGGCCGAGCGCTTTGTGCCGGATCCGTTCAGCCCGCAGCCGAACTCTCGAATGTACCGCACCGGCGATCTGTGCCGGCAGCGTCTCGACGGGAGCATCGAGTACCTGGGCCGCCTCGATCAACAGGTCAAGTTGCGCGGCTTCCGAATCGAACTCGGCGAAATCGAGGCCGTGCTGGCAAAGCATGACAGCGTGCAGCAAGCGGTGGTCAGCCTGCACGAGACGCGAGGCGAGAAACGGCTGGCCGCTCATGTCTGCAGCAAGCCGGGAAGGTCTGTGGACTTCTCCGAACTGCGCGAATACCTGGCAAAGAGCTTGCCGGCGTACATGATCCCCGACGCCTTCGTCGCCCTGAAGGAGTTCCCTCGGCTGGCAAATGGAAAAGTAAACCGGCGAGCTCTGCCCATTCCCGACCGGAGAGCCATGACGCGGGTGGTAAGCCCGCGTGACGAAGTGGAAACTACCATCGCCCGCATCTGGCAAAACGTGTTACAGATCGACCGCATCGGGGTGACCGACAACTTCTTCGATCTCGGCGGACATTCCCTGCTGGCGGCGCGGCTCGTGGCCGAGATACAAAACCAGACTGGCGAGAAGATTCCGCTCTCGGCGATTTTTCGGGCGCCCACCGTGGAGAGCCTGGCCGCCCTGCTGAGAAGCGACTCTGCCTCCCACCCGGATCCTCTGCTGATGCAACTCCACCCCGGCAACGCGGGCATCCCCTTCTTCACCGTCGCGGCGCCTGGAGTCAATCCCATCGGCCTTGGCCTGCTGGCACGCCACATGGGCGGCGATTCGCCTGTCTACAAGCTGCAAGGCCCCGGGCCGGCCATCTTCGGACGGCCTTACGAGAAGAAAGAACTGCGCGCGCTAGCCGACGAATACATCGCCGCTATGCGCAGCGTGCAGCCGCATGGCCCTTATTGCCTGGGAGGAATGTGCGAGGGCGTTTTGATCGCGCAGGAGATGATCCTCCAACTGGAGGCACAGGGTGAAGAAGTTGCGGTCTTCGCCATCTTCGATACCTGGGTTCTGGAGAATTCGCAGGTCCGGATGCTCTGGCTGGTGGATTACTACCTGGGACGCATCCGGAAATTCTCGCAACTTCCCAAGGCCGAACAACTGGCTACCGTCCAGCGGGTGCTCGATCGCGTCATGCGGCGACATCGTTCGCGGCAGACCGGCTGGGGAAAAGCCTACTGGCCGGATGAGATGTTCAGCGCTCCTCGTTTTCGCGCGCCGGTGCTTCTTTTCAAGCGGGCGCGCCAACCCTATTATTACGTTCGTGATCCCCAAATGGGTTGGGGCGCGCGTTCTCTCGGCGGCGTGGAGATCTGCGAGATGACGTGCGGGCATATCGAGATGTTGCGCGAACCTCACGTGGACATCGTCGGCAAGAGGCTGTCCGCCCGCCTGCGTGAAATCGGCCAGCAAGCCCAGGCATTTCCCTCCAATTTCCGGATGCCCCAGGCCGGTGTTTCGCTGCAGGACGTGATCTCCCCCGGTCTGACGGGACCAGCTTTGTGAAAGTGATCGGAAAACGCATGACCACTGAAGACGACGCTTCCCTGGTCGTGGCCGGCGCCGTTTCCGAACCGGGGGTCTGGCCTGAGGGGAATGCAATCCTGCACTCCAGCGGTCGTCCGACTCGTGTGATCGGTCCACCCGCGTTCTCACTGATGGCCGTGCTGGCCGGGTTGCGGACGCTATTTCAGTATTCCGACCTGCTCTACACTCTGAGCCTTTTCCGCCTTAACATCCGCTACAAGCAGTCGATCCTCGGCTGGGCGTGGGCCGCGCTTCAACCGTTGACCCTGATGTGTATTTACACCTTCATTTTTGCCCACGTCACCACGGTAAAAACCGGGGGAGCGCCCTACCCGGTCTTTGTTTTTTCCGCGTTGCTGCCGTGGATTTTTTTCTCCGGGGCCATCACCAACGCGGTGCACGGCCTGGTTACCTATCCCAACCTGCTTACGAAAATGTATTTTCCCCGTGAGATCATCCCGCTTTCCTATCTGGCGGCCAGCTTTGTCGACTTTCTCATCGCTTCGGGGATCCTGCTGGTTCTGATGGCGCACTATCACGCTACGCTGACCTGGAACGCGCTTTACGCGGCGCCCATTTTCCTGGTTCTCGCGGCCTTCACGGCCGCGGTCGGATTGTTCTTTTCGGCCGTGCACGTCCGTTTTCGGGACGTCGGCCTCGCCATGCCATTTGCCCTGCAGCTATGGATGTTCGCAGCTCCGGTCGTGTATTCCGTGCAGTCGGTTCCGGCCCGATTTCAGAAGCTCTATCTGCTGGATCCGATCGCGGTGCTGATCGAGAATTTTCGCCGCGTCCTGGTATTTGGAACCGCCCCCGATGCGGCCCAGCTGGCGTTCTCCACCGGCATCACCCTCGTGGCCCTGGCCCTGGCTTACCTTTATTTCAAAACTTCGGAAGCCACCATGGCGGACGTGATCTGAAAATGATCGACCTGCGCCTGGATCGTGTCGGGAAGAAATACAACATACGCGGCAATGGGAGTTCTCCCAGGCGCTGGTACCGGAGTGTCTGGCCCAGTCGATCGGCGGAAATGTGGGCCCTCCGGGACGTAAGCTTTGACGTAAACCAGGGCGAGGCGCTGGGGATTGTCGGCCATAACGGAGCTGGAAAAACTACAATCTTGAAGCTCCTGTCGGGCATCACCACCCCGACCCGCGGTGCAATCACGATTCGAGGCAGGCTTGCGGCTCTGGTCGAAGTCGGTTCCGGCTTTCATCCCGAACTGACCGGACGCGAGAATATTTACCTGCACGGCGCCATGTTGGGCATGCGCCGCTCCGAGATCGCCCGCAAGTTGGACAGCATCATCGAATTCTCAGGAGTATCTCAATACATCGATGTGCCGGTGAAGCGGTATTCGTCCGGCATGTACGTTCGCCTCGGTTTCTCCATAGTGGCTCACCTGGATCCCGACATCCTGCTGCTGGATGAAGTGCTGGCGGTCGGCGACGTGGCGTTCCAGGCCAAGTGCCTCGACCGCATTGCGGAGCTGAGAAAGAGCGGCTGTACCATCATTTTTGTCTCGCACGATCTGGCCGCCGTTTACCGCGTCTGCGACCGGGCGTTGCTGCTCAATCGCGGGCAGGTTGTCATGGAAGGCGCTCCCCGGCCGGTGATCGATCAATACCAGCACATGGCGTTTCCCAGCGATGATCGCGGTTTCAAGGAACTGGACGCCGGGCGCCGCGCGGAGTGCACCAGCATCGCCTTCACGTCGTCAGATTCTGACCTGTCGGTTCGGACCGGATCTCCCATGGTCGCCCGTCTTTCCTATCGAGCTGCCGTGACCATTCCTGACGCCGTGTTTCGAATCTCTCTCTATTGGCCCAGCGGCTATCTGTGCGCGCAACTCACCAACGATTCCTCCGGCCATCGCTTCACACTGCAACCCGGCAAGGGATCGGTCGAATTCCACTGCCCGGTGCTGCCGGTGGTTCCCGGCCTCTACCGCGTGGACGTCAGTATCGAAACCAACGGAGTAGAAGTCGATGCCCGGCAGCGTTGCGCCACGCTTTGTGTCGAAGCGGGCAAGCCGGTTTCGGGTGATTTCTATATCGAGAACACCTGCAGCGTGCGCCCGGAATCCCCCACGATCTAAAGGGCTGAAGAATCCATCCCCCAGGTTTGTCTGGAATAGGCTAAGGCTGGTTTAGAAATGGCTGAGGTTCCGTCCCGCAAAGAAATAGGCCCGGCTCTAATCCGGGCCTATCTGAACGCAATTTGTTTCAGCAACACCAGCGACTCAACCGCTTCTCAGTAATGGGGCAGCCAAGTCCCGGCCAGAGCCGCATTGATCATGGTAGTTGCGTAGGCGTTGTCCGTAGCGACACTGGTCGTGAACGTCATCCCATATCTCCAACTCGAGGGAGCCTCGGGATGAAACCCGCACAGGACAACCCAACCCTTTCCCGATGCGCCTTCCAGCATCGCCGAAATACCATCGGGATATTTCGCCACGATCTTGCCCCAGCTGCCGCTAAGGTTGGGGCCGTCCTCCCAGTACTGATCCAATTTCGACTGGCTTGGGTAAGAGATATAAACGGCAGCCTTGCCCGTTCCCTTGCCGCCATTGTTCCACGGGTTGTACCAGACGCCGGAGGTGAGGTTCAAACCGTTATTTACGGAGTATCCCCCAAAGAAAGCGCCGGCGCAGATGCCCAGATAATGCAGCCCGTTATTGATCACCGCGTTGTGAATGTTCGATGTCGCAGCCTTGGTGAGGCTATTGCCGATGGTGATCGAATTTCCGCCGGGCACAATGAGCAACTTGTAAGATGCCAGCTTGGTCACGCTCATCGCTTCGATCTGGCTGGTCGTCGCGGTGGCATACACCAACTTCATATTGCCCAAAATTGTCTTAACAGCACTCACATCGGAAGAGGAAGTACCGTTCCCGACATACAGGAGAATAGTCGGAGCGGTAGTCGCCAGAATTCCTGCTTGCGCGGGAGCGATGGAGATCTGTTGAGTTGAGAGACCAGACTGGTTCGGCAATCCGCAACCAGTCAAACTGATGGATGCCGCCAGTGCTAGCGCGACGATTAGACCGTGTCGGAAGAATTTCCGGCCAGGACAAACTTGCAAGAGTCCTCCTTCAGAACCCGGAAAGCGGTTCCTGGCTGGTCCGGACACCGCGGACCAACCCTGCATGATTGAGATTGAGACGAATTAGCGCTGAACGAAGGTCGATTCTATCCCGCTGATCGCGAGAGAAAAGAACACACTAGTACACGGTGTAGACACGTTGGTACATCGTCCAAAAGTGTCTACTTCACTCGATGCCCAGGGCAGAGGTTGGTCGGGGACAGCTTGGCCTGGTAGACGTCACCTGGGTCGAGCGGGCGCCTTCTAGCGGGACTTTCTCCTGGCCGGCGAGGTCTTGCGCGCGATCTTTTGCCGGGGTGGCCGCCTGGTCGGAAACACGCGCGCGAAGATCTTGTCCACATTCTTCAGTTGCCGCGCCAGATCGAAGGCGTATTCGATCTGCTTGCGCGGAACCCGGGCGATTTCTTTGTCGGCGAGGACGAGGTCATGAAAGTTCAAGCCTTCTTTCCACGCGCGCATGGCATGTGATTGCACCAGGCGGTACGCCTCCTCGCGGCTCACGCCGTGCTCAACCAGATCGAGCAGAAGCTGCCCGCTGAAGATGAGGCCCCGCGTGCTCTCCAGGTTGGCCCGCATGCGCTCCGGATAGACAAACATGGTGTCCACGATGTGGGCGGTCTTGGTCAGCAGGTAATCCATGAGCGTGGTTGAGTCGGGGAGAATCACGCGCTCGACCGAGGAATGCGAGATGTCGCGCTCATGCCAGAGGGCAACATTTTCAAATCCAGCCTGCGCGTTGCTGCGCACCACCCGCGCCAGCCCGCTGATCTGCTCGCAGGTGACCGGGTTCCGCTTGTGCGGCATGGCCGAGGATCCCTTTTGCTTCTCGCTGAAGTACTCTTCCGCTTCGCGCACCTCGGTTCGCTGCAGGTGGCGGATTTCGGTGGCAATCTTGTCCAGGGTGGAAGCCATGACGGCCAGTGTAGCCAGATAGTGCGCGTGCCGGTCGCGCTGGATCACCTGCGACGACACCGCGGCAGCTTTCAATCCCAGGCGGGCGCAGATCTTTTCCTCCAGTTCGGGAGTGAGGTGCGCGAAAACTCCTACCGCCCCCGAGAACTTTCCCACCCGCATGTCTTCGGCGGCAGCGATGAAACGGTCAATATTGCGCTGGGTTTCGGAATACCAGTTGGCGATTTTGAATCCGAAGGTGATGGGCTCAGCGTGGATGCCGTGCGTGCGCCCCACCATGGGAGTGTCCTTGAACTCCCAGGCCCGGCGCTCGAGAACTTCGGCCAGGCGCTGGAGATCCTGCGCGATAACCTGGGAAGCCTGGCGGATGAGCAGGGCTTGAGCGGTGTCGACCACGTCGTTGGAGGTGAGTCCGTAATGGAACCAGCGTGCGTGCGGGCCCACGATCTCCGCCACCGCCGTGGTGAAGGCGATCACGTCGTGCCGGACTTCGGCTTCGATCTCGTGAATGCGCTCGACCCGGAAGTCCGCGCGATCCTTGATGGCCCGGGCAGCGTCCTTGGGAACCAGTCCCGCTTCGGCGAGAGTTTCCGTAGCGGCGACCTCGACTGCCAGCCAGGTGCGGAATCGGTTCTCGTCGCTCCAGATGCGGGCCATCTCCGGGCGTGTGTAGCGTGGGATCACAGGCATTCTCCTCTTGCCGTCGGTGCGGACTTTCGATGCGGACTAAGGATTCTAAATGGATGGGAGGAAGTCCGGCTAGCGCCTTCAAAAGCGAGCGCTGCAACCCGCCAGGGGCTTAGGAACTGGAAAAAGCATTCGCGCTGCAACCCTGTCGCGAGCTGTGGGCCGGGGAAACATGGCATAAAAATCCCCATCTTTCAAAGCTGCCGGGAAAGATGGGGGTAAACCACGGCCTTGCCCAAAAACAGGCCGTGGAGCTTGGGTGTATTCGGTTCATTTTATATCGCTTCACGATATAATGAAAATGAAATTATCAGGCAACGATAGAATTGCGGGATGAAAGAACTTAGCTTGGCGGATTATCAGGCTTTAGCCGAATTTCGGTACCAGATCCTAAAGTTCATGCACTTCAGTGACTCCGCGATCGAAGCGGCCGGCCTGGAGCGGGCCCAGTACCAGCTGATGCTGGCGATCAAGGGAATGCCCGGCGGAGCTCGCCCCCGAATCCGCGATGTCGCCAAACGCATGCTGATCCAGCATCACAGCGCGGTGGAGTTGATCAACCGGCTGGAAGCCGGGGGGTACGTTCGACGCGAACGCGGCCAGGATGATCGCCGAGAAGTACGGCTGGCGCTCACGCCGAAGGGCGAGCGGGTCCTGGGGAAATTGGCGCTGCATCATCGGGAAGAACTTAGAACCGAAGGCCCCTCTCTCGTTTCAGCATTACGGCGGGTGATGGCAGGAAAGAAGGAAGAATTAGCGCAAGTATGAGCCAAAACGGACATTCGACGTTGAGCGGAGCGGCGCCTGTGTTTTCGCAGCCGGCGCAGTTTCGCATTGTGCTGATGTCGCTTCTGGCGGCCGTAGTGGGGCTGATTGCCGGACTCGTCGCCTACGTGCTTTACAAGCTCATTGGGCTCTTCACCAACCTGTTCTTCTTCCATGAGTGGTCTACCGCCTTTCGCAGCGTGGGCGGGCATCATCTGGGCGGGTGGGTGATTCTGGTTCCCGTCGTCGGCGGATTGATCGTAGGCGTGATGGCGAAATACGGCTCATCGAAGATCAAGGGCCACGGAATTCCGGAGGCGATGGAAGCCGTACTGGTCAACCGCAGCCGGATCGAGCCCAAGGTCGCGATATTGAAGCCGATCTCGGCCGCCATCGCCATCGGAACCGGCGGTCCCTTCGGCGCGGAAGGTCCCATCATTCAGACCGGCGGCGCCATAGGGTCGCTGGTGGGGCAGGCCTTGCATACCACTGCGGTGGAGCGCAAGGTGCTGCTGGCATGCGGCGCGGCCGCCGGCATGTCCGCAACCTTTAATACGCCAATCGCGGGCGTTATCCTGGCGATCGAACTGCTGCTGTTTGAGTTCAAATCGCGATCGTTTATCCCGCTCGTCATTGCCAGCACCCTGGCCACCGCGGTGCACATGCAACTGCTCGGTCCGGGACCGATGTTTTCCGTTTCCGCGGTGGACTTCGGAATCCCGCGGGCGCTGCCCTTTTACCTGGTGCTCGGGCCATTGTGCGGCTTGGCCGCTGTAGTGCTCAGCAAAGCGCTGTATTGGGTGGAGGATACCTTTGAGAAGCTGCCGGTGAATGAGTTGTGGTGGCCCGCGATCGGGGCGCTCGGGCTGGGGATCATTGGATTTTTTGTTCCCCGCGTGCTGGGTGTGGGATACGACACGATTGGAGACATATTGAACGGGAACCTGGCCTGGAAGCTGCTGCTGATCGTGATGCTGGCCAAGTTCGCGGCGCTGGTGATCTCCCTGGGATCGGGCACTTCCGGCGGGCTGCTTGCTCCGACATTTATGTGGAGCGCAGCCATGGGCGGCCTGTTTGCCATGATCGGGAATCACCTCTTTCCGGGCGCGCATCTCTCCCCGGCCGCCTTCGCGCTGGTCGCCATGGGCGCCGTCTTTGGCGCGGCTTCGCGCGCGACTTTCTCCTTTATCATTTTCGCTTTCGAGATCACCCGGGACTACAACTCCGTGTTGCCGCTGATGCTGGTGGCGGTGATTGCCGACGGCATCGCCATGTTGTTCATGCCCCGAACTTCGATCATGACCGAAAAGCTGGCGCGAAGAGGGCTGAAGGTCCATCAAGATTACGAGGCGGATGTTCTAGCGCAGGCCTCGGTTTCAGAGACGATGGAGAGGAACGCTCCTGTCATTCCGGCCGGCACCAGAGTGGGAGAGGTCGCGGAGCGGATCGCGCGGCATGATCCGGCCGTAGCCCGCCACGAAGCCATGCTGATTCTGGACTCTTCCGGCAAGCTCACGGGAGTCGTGACTCGCGGCGACATCCTGCGCGCGCTCGACAAGGATTCCTCAGGATCGATGACAGTGGAGGAAGCAGGCAGCACCAAGCTGGTGGTGACCTATCCCGACGAGCTGATTTCCGAGGCGGTTGCCAAAATGCTGCAGTTTGAAATTGGCCGTCTGCCGGTTGTGGAACGGAATAATGACCGCAAGGTCGTGGGATATCTGGGCAGAGCGGCGATCATGGCCGCCCGCATGCGGCGCCTGCGGGACGAACACCTGCGCGACCAGGGCTGGTTGCGCTTCCGCAGTCGCGAAGCGGTTGCAGCGGATGCTGAGCCGTCGTAATCCAAGGCCATCTTCACATGATTCGGTCCGTCGTGATGCGTGCGCGTCGGCGCTCTGCGCTTTTGCCACGGATTGCATTCCCCCTTTTCCTTTCCGCATATTATGAGGGGAGGAATCTGCATGCCACAAATGCCGGAGCAGAACCGGTCCTCGGAACGATGGAGCCGCCTGCGGGTTTACCTTTGGCAACGGCCGGTGATGCTCGCGCTGATGACCGCTCTGGCCGTGCTGTTCTTTCTCCTCGTCACCGGACTCACCCGCGCTTATCAGGCGCAGCGCCGATCGCTGGGCAACCGCTGGTATGAGCGCGGTGTCGCGGATCTGAATTCCCAGCGGTTTGACGCCGCCGTGACTGATTTCCGGGCTGCTCTGCTGTACTCGCGTGACAACTACAACTACCAGCTGAATCTGGCGGAAGCGCTTCTGGGAATGAATCACACGGCGGAGGCGTCGGTCTATCTTATGAATCTGTGGGACAGGCAGCCCGAAGACGGGCTGGTCAACCTGGAACTGGCCCGCATCACCGCGCAGAAGGGACAAGCCCAGCAGGCCATCCGCCACTACCACGATGCGGTATATGCCGCGTGGCCTCCCCAGTCAGAGGGCCTGAGGCAAAAGGCGAGGCTGGAGTTGATCGACTTACTGCTGCGTAACAATGAAAATCAGAAGGCGCAAGCGGAATTGATCGCCATGTCCGAGAATGCGGACGATGACCCGGAACAGCATCGTGTTCTCGGGGACCTTTTTGTCCGTGCCGGCGATTACCAGCATGCCTTCACGGAATACCGCCTGAGTTTGAAGACGGATCCCCGGAATGCCAAGGCGCTGGCAGGGTTGGGACTCGCAGCCTATCAACTCGGCCGATATCCTCTCGCGCAGCAATATCTCGGAGAAGCCATGAAGAGCGATCCCAGCGACTCCGCCAGCGCCGAGCGCTGGAAGACCACGGCGTTAATACTGTGCATGGATCCGTTCCGCCGGCAGATCACGATGGCCGAGCGCAATCGCAGGGTGGTGGAAGCCTTTTCAACTGCCGGCCAGCGTCTGGAAAAATGCGCCTCGTCAAACGGGAACGGACCCCGCGCCGGGGGCCAGCAGCCGGATCTAAGCCAGGAATGGTCATCATTGAAGCCGCAGATCAGTGTCCGCGGGCTGCAGTTGAATCCTGATCTAACGGAACGTGCCATGGATCTGGTTTTCCGGGTGGAGAGAGAAACCAGCAGCAGCTGTGGCCCGCCGGCAGGACCCGACCTGGCGCTCCTTCTCCTTTCCAATTTGCACGAAGGAAACTCATTTTGAGCTTGGATACCGATTCCCGAACCGAGGCGGTCAGCGACCGTCGGGAAACAGGCGGGGCAAAGCAGGTTCCCGAGCTTGCTGCGAGGAGTTTCTGGCGCCTGGCGTTCCGCGAGGATCGGTTCTTCATAATTCTATCTGTATTCATCGGAGTCTTCTCCGGGCTCGCGGTGGTCTGCTTCCGCTACGCCATTGACTGGTGCCGCCTCTACCTGCTGGGGACGGGAGTAGTGCTCACCCCGATGCGTATGCTGCTGGCTCCCACCCTGGCCGGACTGGTCATTGCGGTCCTGGTGATTCATTTTTTCCCGGCGACTCGCGGCAGCGGGGTAAATCAGACCAAGGCCGCGCTCTACATCTACAACGGGCAGATTCCCTTTCGAACCGCAATTGGAAAATTCATTACCTCCGCGCTGGCGATCGGGTCCGGACATTCCCTGGGACCGGAGGACCCGTCGCTGCAAATAGGAGCGTGCCTCGCCTCAGTATTGGGCCGCCAGATGCGCTTGTCGCGGGACCGCATGCGACTGATCGCTCCGGTGGGAGCGGCGGCCGGGTTGGCGGCGGCGTTCAATGCCCCGATTTCGGCCGTGCTGTTTGTGATTGAAGAGGTGATCGGCCGCTGGACGGCCGGCATTCTGGGTTCGGTGGTGTTATCGGCCGTGTCAAGCGTCGTGGTCATGCGCTGGTTTCTGGGATCGGAACCTCTGTTTCGCATCCCTGCGGTGGAAATGACGCAGCCTTCGGAACTGCTCGCGTACTCGGTGCTGGGAATCGTGGGCGGCTTCGCGGCAGCCGTTTTCGCCGGCGGCATTGCCGCCTTACGTCCAGCCCTCAAGGCTTTGCCGCGCTGGACCCAGTATCTGCAGCCGGCGATGGCGGGATTGCTGATCGGGCTCATCGCTGCCCTGGGCGCCCCTCAGGTGATGGGAGCGGGCTATGAATACATCGATCAGGCCATGCATGGCCAATTTACGTGGCAGTTTCTGGCGATCCTTGCCGGACTTAAAATTCTGGCGACTTTACTTTCCTTCATCAGCGGGACTCCGGGCGGAATGTTTGCCCCGACTTTGTTCATAGGCGCCATGCTGGGGGCCTCGGTGGGAGGCGCCGAGCGCCTCCTCTTTCCCCATCTGACGATCTTGCCCGGCGCCTACGCGCTGGTGGGCATGGGAGTCCTGTTCGCGGGCTTCTTGCGCGCGCCTATGACATCCGTCTTCATGGTGCTGGAAGTGAGCGGTAATTATTCAATTATCCTGCCCGTCATAGTGGCCAACTCTCTGGCGTACGTGATCTCTCGCACCCTCCAGCCGACTCCTATCTTTGATCTGTTGACCCGGCAAGATGGTTTGGAACTGCCCTCCATGGAGGAATTGCGCGAAGAGGACATTCTGCACGTCGAAGATGCCATGCAATCCAGCAACGCCCCCCTGCTCGAGGCGGAGGACACGCTGGGGAAAGCAGTTCGCTCACTCGATCAGTCGCAGGTGGATTACCTGTTCGTGCGCCTGAGCCCGAGCGGCTGGAGCACCGTCCGCAAGGAACAGATCCTTGCGCTGGCCACCGATGACAATGCTGACGCGAAGCTCAGTTCGTTGCTGCCGCTAAAGCGGGTGCCTTATTTGCATCCGGACCATTCGTTGGAAACGGCCCTGCGGTATCTGGACCGCTGGCCCGTGGTGCCCGTCGTGAGCCGCGCGGATTTCAGCCGGTTGGAGGGCGTGGTCTCGCAGCGGGCGGTGCTGGACAGGTATCGGGAGTTTGGGGAGGGATAGAAGAAGCAACGCGTATTTTGGCAATGAGTATCTTTGTGTAATAAGTATGGATACAGGCCGGGACGAATGCGTCCGGGCCTACGTTCTCACCGGATCTTGCCGTGCTCCTGTTCTGGCGATTGCGCTTGAAATATTCCAGCGTGATTCGGTAAGCTTGCGAAAAAATCCCACGAAGGCATCACAGGCTGGCCTGTATCCGCACGGTGCAGAGCAGAACAACTAATTATTTCCGCAAGCCGTCTGCACTGCCGGATGCTTCGATGTCTTCCATTCGCGACGTCTCAGTAAAAAAGATCTGGTTTTCGATAAACAGGGCAATGGGGGAAAACAACATGTTGAGTACTTCAATCAGATTGGTGATTCTTGGTGTGGTGCTGTTGGGGCTGGCGGCACAGGGATTCTCCCAGGGGGGAGCGACGGGAGCAATTATGGGCACCGTGCAGGATCCCAGCGGCGCGATGGTTGCCAATGCCGAGGTGCGCATTACAAACCAGGAAACAAGCGTGCTGGAGCGCTCGGTCAAGACTGAGGCCGACGGATCGTTCACCGCGCCCTTGCTGCCGGTCGGCACCTATACGGTCACCGTTCAGGCTCCCGGATTTACCGAGGGTAAGTTTGGAAATATCGCCGTGCGGGTTACGGAAACCACCAGGATCCTGGCCAAGTTATCGACCCAGGCTGTGCAGCAGAAAATCGAGGTACAGGCTGAAGTACAGACGGTCGATACGACCGATGCCACTACGGGACAAGCCATCGAAGCGCAAACCATCCGGGCGCTGCCCCTGGCAACGCAAAACTTCCAGCAATTGCTGACGCTGTCCTCTGGAGCGCAGAGCGAGCTCAACGCCGCGGCGCAGCTGGGGCGCGGCAACGTCCGCATCCAGGTGAACGGGCAGCGTGAGGACAACAACAACTACCTGCTCGAGGGCATCAGCGTCACCGATTACAACGTCGCGGAACTGACCAATACGCCGCTGCCGAATCCGGATGTCGTGCAGGAATTCAAGGTCCAGACCTCGCTGTATGACGCCAGCCAGGGGCGCAATGGAGGCGGGAACATCAACGCCATTTTGAAATCGGGCGCGCAGACGTTTCACGGCGATGTGTACGAGTTCTTCCGCAACACGGTGCTGGATGCCAATGAATATTTCCTGAAGCAGACCGGGTCGCCGCGGCCCGTGATTCAGCAGAATATTTTTGGCGGTAGCCTGGGTGGTCCGGTGAGTCCGGGGGGCAAGCTAGGATTCTTCTTCGTGAATTATTCCGGAACGCGGCAGCGCAGCGGAGATTCTCCGGGGACGCTGATCAGCACGTTCATTCCGTACGTGCCGGCATCACTGCGCGGGACTGCCAACGCCGGCGCGCTGGCGGCCGCTTTTGGCGTGCCCAGCGCCGATCCGGTGGCGGTCAATCTGCTGGCTTTTCAGAGCAGCCAATTTGGAGCGCCCGCGAACGGATACCTGTTCCCTCTTCCCAGCAATGTTCCCGCCGGTACCGCGCCGGGTACGTTGGTTCAGTTCACGTCGAGCAAGCCAGGGAAGTTTACCGACGATCAACTCACTGCCAACTGGGATCATGAGTTCCGGAATTCCCGAGACTCGGTCGCTGCGCGGTTCTTCTTCTCCAATTCAGAGCAGGACATTCCCTTCGGCGCGGGCGGGCTGCAAGCCTCCCTGGGAGCGGCCGCCAGCGGGACGGACTTGAACTTCCCCTATCAATTGCCCATCCACGACCGGCTGTTCATCCTTTCAGAGACGCATGTGTTCAATCCCCACCTGGTCAACGACATTCGTTTTGGCCTGGTGCACATCGACAACAGCGCCGTGAACGTGAATCCGGTCACGGTGGACGATGTAGGGATCACCCGTCCCACCGACAACCTGACCAGCAGTATCTATAAGTTCACCTTCCTGACTTCCGGATTTCAATTTGGCCCAACACCGCAGGCCAACCAGGCGCAGACCCAGAACAACTACAACATCGTGGATAACCTGAGCTGGGTTAAGGGATCGCATACTTTGACCGTCGGCGGCCAATACACACGTGTGCGTCTGAAGAAGCTGTTCCCGCAAGTGTTCAACGGGCAGCTTTTCTTCACGAATACGACTGGGCCTGATGTGGGAGACTTCGGCAACTTTGTCGGAGGCACGCCGGAGTTCAGCTTTGGTGGCGGCGGAGTTTACAACCATGCTTACCGGCAGAGCAATTCCGCTGTGTTCGCGCAGGATGACTGGAAGGCAACTTCGAACCTCACCATCAATCTCGGACTGCGGACCGAGTTCCTGGGCGCCTGGACCGATGGCGCTTGCCACATCGGAAACATCGAGTCGGACCTGACCAACTCGGGAACCTATCCCTTCGTCTATCCCAGCTGCGTCAACAAACTGGGAGTTTCAGGACTGACCGGCACCGCCAAGGGTTCCACCTTCAAGAACAATGTGTCGACCGGATGGGGACCGCGCGTAGGCTTCGCCTGGGACGTCATGGGCCGTCATACCACGACGGTACGAGGCGGGTATGGGATCTATTACGTTCGCGAAGATGTGGGCGCGGTGGACCAGTTGAGCTTCCAATCTCCGTTCATTCCGATCGTGTTCTTCGGAACCACCCACGGATATAACCTGACGAATTTCTTCAACGACACTCCCGCGCTGAACGCCAATGCCGTGCCGCCCGCGGGTCAACTCTCGAACCTATGGCTGCCTTGCCTGGCGCAGCTTACGAGTTTCCCCGACCCAAACGGCGCCGCGACCTACGGCGGCTGCACGGGACCGGGTGTGAACTCGACCCAGAACCTGTTCGTGCTTGAGGTGCCGCGCCATTTCGTGGTGCCCAATACCCAGCAATGGAACTTCACGCTGCAGCGGGAGTTCGGCAAGAGCTGGGTAATCGATGTCGGCTACGTGGGCACGCGCGGAATCCACTTGCGCGAAACCCGCGATGCGATTCAGTCGGTGGACGCGATGAAACATCCTTTCACGGTGACGGACAATCTGGGTAACAGCACGACGATCACGACCGACACTTTCGCCAACGCCATCGCGCGTACCCCAGCCCCGGGATTGAACGGATATAGCGGGTACCAGCTCTTTGCCAATGACGCCTACTCGATCTATCACGCCCTGCAGGCCAGCGTTTCACGCCGCTGGAATCAGAGCTATTTCCAGGCTGCGTATACCTTCTCTAAAAATATTGACGCTACTTCCACGGGAAACACCGCGTTCAACACCGCCTACAACGATCAGAGCAATATCAACGCGTCCCGTGGCATCTCCGACTTTAACCGTCCGCATCGCCTGTCGGTGAGCTACGCCTACGAATTGCCCTTCTTCCAGCACAGCACGGGATTCAAGAAGACGGCGCTGGGTGGATGGCAGATCAGCGGAGTATCGATCTTCCAGAATGGCCTGCCGTTCTCGATCTTCGATTCGGGCGCTGGAACCGCCTTTCTCGGGCAAGGCAGCACTCCCCTGCTGGGCGCAAGCCTGGCGCCCGGCGCCACCATCTCGAGCGGGCTATCGACGGGTGATCTGCGCAATCGCGTGGCTAATGGATATTTGAATCCGGCCGCCTTCGTTCCCGCGCCCCTGGTCGATCCCGCAGCCTGCGCCGCGGATTCAAATTTCTGTACCACAGGTTTCGGGAACCTGGGACGCAATATTTATCACGGGCCCTTCCAGCAAAACTGGGATGTGTCATTCCTGAAGCATTTCAGAATCGGGGAGCGGCAGGACGTGCGCTTTGCGGCCGACTTCTTCAATCTCTGGAACCACACCAATTTTGCCGATCCCACGGTGACTGATATCGAGCAGTACCTGGCCAATCCGGCCAGCAGTCCGTTCGGAAAGATCGTGGGGACGAATGGGAATCCGCGCCTGATTCAGTTCTCCCTGCGCTGGGCGTTCTAGGAATTGCGTCCGGGACGGGGTGCAGCGGGCACCCCGTCGTGGCCGGGACTATGCTGCCGGGGGCGTCATCGAGGGCTTCATTGAGCCTTGGGCGCCGAATCCGGGTCGGAGCGGAGCCGTGCCGGCAATTCACGGATGGCGTATCCGGCCAGGGCCGACATGATAGAACCGGTGATGGTCAGGAATAAGGACGCAGCGTAACGCGAAAGCCAGGTAAAGCCGGAAGATGCTTCGGCGGGAGCGGCGCTGCTGCCCTGCCACGCGATTGATACTCCGTTGCGCCGGGCCGTAACCGAGAGAGTCCGTTCGGTATTGCCGGCAAAATCCCCGGTGATGCTGTCTTCCTGCATGGCAGCGTCTTCCGGTTCGATGCGCACCCGCACCTTGTGCGTGCCCGAGCGCACCGGGATAATCTGCGACAGGCTTCCTTGCTGGGCGTCCGTGGGGATCACACCGAATTTCTTCTTCGTCGCCCCGGTAATGTGCCCGGAATAAGACATCTCGTCGTCCACCCACACGGAAAGCTGAGCGCTGCGGAAGCTATGCTGCAGTTTCAAGTGCAGGCTGGCATCCTTCGCCGTGAGCGCTGTATGAACGGCCATCAGGATGGCAGCCACAAGAAACAGGCCCAGGAGAATGCGGGCCTTGGCGGGAACCTGCTTGATCCACGTTCTCACTTGCTGATCGAGCAATGCCGCCCTGGCGCGGAGTTGTGCCGTGCGCTCGGAGCTCATGGGAATGGCTCATTGTCGCGCAGAAGCCCGATTGCTACCTAGTTACGATGGTGTACGGATTTGTCCGACACAGTTGGGCAACCTGTGCCTTTCCTAATGAACGTATCTCGCCCCGCCTGGCGCCTACTGGCGCTCCAGCATCCAGACATTCGCGCTGGTGCTGTCGACGTGCAGCGCCAGTTTTCTCCCGTCGCGCGAAGGAATGGCCCAGGCGACCTTGATATTTTTCGGGCGCCACACGGTACGAACGTTTCCCCGCAGGTCGATCTGCAGAAGCTCGTTGTCTTTTTCTCCGATCGTGGGGGCCCACAAACTCTTGCTGTCGGCGGCCCAATCGATGGATTCCAAACTGAGGGGGCCGCTCAGGTTGATCGATTTTTCCGGAGCGCCATTCAAGAACACCAGCCGGATGCGGGTACCCTCCTGGTCTGGCCACTTTCCACGCGCCATCGCCAACATCGACCCATCCGGAGACAGGCTCCAGTTATAGAGCTGCGCGAACTCGTCCTTGAGTTCAAGTATCTTTGAGCCGGTTCCCTGGAAGGGGTCAAAGGTGTAGAAGATCATCTCTTTGTCGCGTATGACGCTATAGACGCACAATGTCGCCGGGGCGCGGGCGCATTGATGATTGTTGATCCAGTTGGCCCTGGCAACTTCGTGCGGCGGACCGCCGGCCAAAGGCACCCGCATCAGCGGGACTTCGTGGTTGGAATCCTCCCAATTCGGATAGACGACATACAGGACCTGAGTTCCGTCGGGGCTCAAGCGGGACTGGCCGACCGGCTGAGCTCCTCCCACTACCATTTCTGGAACCGTTTGCCCGAGTCCCTGCCGGTAGGCGCTGAAAGTTCCGGTGCGATCGGAAACGAAGATTACCTGCTTGCCATCGGGAGTCCAGTCGAAGGGAAGATCCTGACGATCGTCCAGCGTCAGGCGTTGCGGTTCGCTCAAGGCGCCGGAGGAATCGAGCGCCGCCACATAGACGTCGGGTTCGGGCACTCCTTTCACATAAACCAGCCGCTTGCGGTCACCCGAAACGCTGATCGAGAACACCGCGCCTTGATCGCTGGTCAAGCGTACAGGCGCGCTGTCGGGCTTATTTTGACGGTTGAGGTGGACGGACCAGAGATTAGAGTCGAACTGGCGGGGACGAGGTTCCGCCACCGCGTAGATCAGACTGCCGTCCGCGGTCCAGCTCAGCGGTCCCCCCAAGCCATATTGCGAAAGGACGCGCGTGGGTTGCAGCGTACCGTTCTGCGTTTTGGTTGTGTGCACATCCAGGACGTTGATGGCCGCCTGGACGCCATCTCCGTAGGAAAATTTGGCTGTGGTGTAAGCCAGTTTCTGTCCGTCCGGCGACCAGGCAAGGCCGCCGAACAGGTCGCCATCCTCGCCCACTAATTCGTGAGCCGGAGTTCCATCAACTCCCGTCACCCAAACCCGCTCGCGCAGAGCCTTGCCGGCTACGAAGGCGACTTCCCGGCCATTGGGAGAGACCGCGGAGCAGCACGCGTCATCCACCAGTTTGCGCGCGCTTCCCCCAAGCGCCGAAAGTTCCCAGAGACTCGATTGGCCGTTCTCTCCACCCAGGGCAAGGATCATGTGGACGCCATCAGGGAACCAGCTGATGGAGTTAGCCAGAAGATTCCCGGGCAGGGGCACGGAATGAGTTTCGCCGGTGTCAATCTGTCGGAGGTAGAAACCGGTCTCATCGGAAAAGGCCAGATAACGCCCATCGTGCGAAACCGCGGCCGCCCGCACGGGTTCGTTCACGGGATTCGCGGTAAGCCGCGAGACGCGGGGCGGAGCCGCCTCCCGGGGCGCGAACCAGAACCCGAGCACCAGGCCGAAGAGCACCAGCACGGCGGCCGCGGCGCTTGCGGCGATCCACCAGTTCCGGCGATGAACCGAACCGACCGCAGGAAGGGCGGCCGCAGTGTGAAGCGCGCCGTTGCCGTTCCCGGGCCCCGGGCTGACAGGCGCAAGAAACCGGTATCCGCGCCGCGCGACCGTTTCGACGAAAGTCGGATTCTCGGCGGAATCGCCCAAAGCGTCCCGCAGGCGGCGAATGGCGGCATTCAGGCTGTGGTCAAAATCGACGAACGTATCCGCCGGCCACAGGCGGTTACGCAATTGTTCCCGAGTGACCACCTCGCCCGGCTGCTCCAGAAGCTGCAAGAGCACCTGGAAGGGCTGCTCCTGAAGTTTGACTTTTCGGCCCTGGCGGCGCAATTCGCCCGCCCGCAGATCGAGTTCGAACACGCCGAAGCGCCGCGTCGACTCGCGGCTGAAGTTTGAAGGCCCCGCCACTTCCGATAGCAGTACTCTCGCGCGGTTGTTTTCCATGTCATCGAACCTTGTAAACATTTGACGTTTGGAAGCTTAGCCCGTTACCCGCATTTCACCGCCGAATCACCCTCCCGGCATTGAGGCACGCGTTCCGTTGCATGACCTTTGCGCAAGGTACGTGGGGGAAGGTCATGGGGTTCAGAAGAACCGCAGTACTGCTGCAGATTGTTTTGTTATGCGTGAGCCTGGGCTGGGCCGCTGAGGAGCAAGGCGGGCCTTCTGAGATCACCGTCATGGTGCAGAACAGGGCCAAACTCCGGAAGGAATTGCTGAAGGACGCCGAAACAGAAGCGGCGCGAATTTTCCGCGCGGCTCACGTGACTGTTCATTGGCTCGACTGCTCCAGGCATGAGGCCTGCCACCACATTCCGGGGATCAACGAATTTGTGCTGAATATTGTCCCTGATGGACGGACCTCATCGGACCTGGTCTATGGCTTGACCTTCCTCGGTCCCGCGGGAGAGGGCAAATACAGTGACGTCTTTTTCCGCCGCATAGACGCGGCCTGCGCGCAAGGAGGCTGCAATGTCGCACGCTTTTTGGGAACCGTTGCCGCCCATGAATTAGGGCATCTGCTGCTCGGATCCCATGCTCACACCTACGAGGGGATCATGGCCGCAGTCTGGAAACAGCCGGTGCTGCGCCGGATGGAGATGGGCAGCCTGCTGTTCACGCCGGAGCAGTCAGCCGCGATGAGGGCCAGGCTTACCGGCGAAGACGCTGCAAGGCAACTTCCCGCCTACACGCTCATGCGGACGCGGTCGTGGATCCCATGACACCGTGTCCGGCGCACGAATCACGTCTTCCCATAGTGCCAGGATAGAACTGCTGATAAGGGCGGGGTTAGTGTTGTTCAGACTGCCGCACGAGAGTACGCAGGGCATCTACGGAAACTCCCAGTGTTCCGCCCGTGAAGCCATCCATGTACGCGGAATTCACGCCGATGACTTCGCCCTTGGTATTGAAGACCGGACCTCCGCTGCCGCCGTGCGCGGTGGGAGCGTCGTAGATCAGCTTGTCGCCCACCACATCCCCTAAATGCCCGCAGGTGGTGGACGGCCGAATGAGCGACAAAGCGGCCAGTTCGCTGGCAGCGCTGATGTCATTGTGACGGTAAGCCAGGCGCTCGTAAATTCCCGTCGGAGACTTGGCCACCATTCCGGCGATGCCCATGGGATACCCGATCACCGTGACCAGTTGCCCGGGAGCTCCGGGAGACTTAGCCAGCGGCAGCACCGGCAGCGCGCGCACCAGGCTGGAATCTTCCGCGCGCACCAGTGCCAGGTCAGAGGTTCGCGACACAGCCGCGGGTGACAGTTGTACCGGAGTGGGCGCACCGGGAAAGAACACCACCAGGCTCTCCAGCATAGCGCTGGCGCCCTGGTCGATCAGTTTCTGCGCCTCGGAATCTCCATACCACGGTTCCGCCACGTGGCGGTTGGTTGCCAGTAGACCGTCTCCCACCAGAAATCCTGTACCGGAAACCCGGGCCCGGATTTCGGGCCGGCGGTTGTGAAATCCCACCTGATAAACACCGTAGATGTACCCGATTGAATCGCGGTAGCGGTTCAAGACAGTCGCGGGCATCGCCTGCTCCTGCTTGAGCTGCTCGATCTGCGCGGTGAGTTCGTGAACTTCCTTCTGAAGGTCTTCCGCTGGAGCAGATTGCGCCGCGCTAGGACCGTAATGGCGGACCATGATCAGGGCACCCAGCAGCAGCACTCCCCCAAGAACCCCCTGGATTACCTGCTGCCACGTCTCGCAAACCTTGCACTCCTGCTCAGACGCGGGGGGTTGGGCCGGGGCGGGGTCGGGATCGGAAGCGGTGATCTGGGTGTCGGCCATACCGGTGGCGGTAACGCGTCTTCTAGCTCAATCGCAACTTGCTGATTTTCAGTCGCTTGCGCAAGTCCCGCGAGCTAATCGTCAAGTTCGGAAGTTATCTTCGCCTGTTCCCGAGGGACGCGCCACGGTACTGAAGGGGATGTACGGGGGTTCCAAACAGACAGCCACTCCTGGGCAGTGGCGGGCAGGAGGATCAGGGATTGCCTACACCCAGGCGCTGGGAGATCTCATCGTAAAGAAAGCCTTCCCCGGGACGGTAGGGCTGGACCCACTCGCCATCGATGACCAGCTGCGGAATGGCGCGCTTACCGGTGCGCCGAATCACTTCTGCCGCAGCCCCGGGAGTGGTCTCGATATCGATCTCCCGGAACGGGATGTTGTGCCGGCTCAGGAAGCGCTTGGCCTCTCGACAGTCGGGGCACCAGAAGGCGCTGTACAGGGTTACTTCCATGCCCCGCTATGGATGCGGCCCGATATCGAGGGGTTGGCGTCCGGGACGATGAACCGCCTGCTTACACCGCCCGGCTCACTGCGGCTGCATCACTTCATCCAGAACAACTTTGCCGCCTCTTTCGACGGTGACAATCTTGTGGATGGGCGCATAGCCGCTGGCAGTCACGTCGACGACGTAGTTGCCGGGATCGAGCATCACGTCCAGCGGAACGCTTTTGTCGAGCATGTGCTGGTTGACCGCCACCTGCGCGCCTTTGGGCTGCGTGCGAATGCTCAGTGTTCCCTGCTCCGCGGAACCTTTCTTGCCAAACAGCTTGGACATCTTACCCACGGTCTTCATGCTGTCGACATTACCGAGCGCCCGCAGGCTGGGCGAGAAGCTGAGAGTCTGCCCCAGGACGAACTGCGCGCTCATGGTTTCGTCCAGATACCCGTCCTTGCGCACCAGCACGACGTGCTGGCCCTTGCCGACGCTGATCTGCGCCGGAGTCCTGGTGCCCAGGTCTTTACTGTCAACGTAAATGCTAGCGCCGGGTGGATCGCTCTTGACGATCAGAGTCGCGGTCAATTGCGCCAGGTGAATGATGGCCGTGGCCTTGGCGCCGGACGCGACCTCCACCGTGCGCGTGTCTTTTGCATATCCCGCTTTGCTGACTGTGATCGAATGCTTGCCGGGCTGAATGTTGGTCAGCGCGATGGGAGTAACCCAACCGGGATCGGTGGTGCCATCAAGTTCCAGTTGCGCGCCTTGCGGAGTGGAGTCGACCGTCAATTGACCGGGGACTACGACCGGGACAGACGCTCGCTTTCTTGCGCCGCGCGATTTCGCCGGGGACGCCGGTTCTGCGGTGCTGCTCGCGGTGTCGGGAATCTCGGCCGGCTGCGCCTCTGCGGGCTGCTCCGTTGCGGCAGCTGCGGGCTGCGGAGCGGGTTGTGCGGGCTGGGGCTGCGCCTGCGGCTGGACCGCCGCCGGTACAATCGCCCGTCTGCCGCCGTTGTCCTCGTCGCTCTGGCTGCGAATGTAGAACGTAACTCCCAGCAGGATGCACAGAATGAGGATTCCTGCGCCGGCCAGAGCGTAAAAAATCAGCTTCGGGGGAACGCCCTTGATCTCTTTAATAGCCTTTCCGGCAACTTCGCGTGGCTGGATTTTGGGCTTGTCCGCAGCTCTCTGTGTGCCCCGGTGTGCCGCCGCTGCAAATTTTGGCGGTTGCGGCGCGGGAATGTCCGGTGGAGGCTCGGGCGCAACATAAACTTCCTTCAAGGGCGGCAACTCGGAAATTTCCGAGAAGCTGGTACCGCCTCCGCTGCCCGGGGCGCTCTCGGACATCAGGGGATCCACGGCGATCTTGGGCCCGCTGGTTGACGGCTCGAAGCTTTCAACCTCGGGCGCGTCGCTCACCGCTGACGACATGTACGACTCCGGTTGTGCCTGATCCCCCGCAAAAGTGGAGTGCTGGCCGTGTGCGGGCGAATTTTGGGCATGCGCTGCAGCACTGCCGCCAACTCCCGCCGCGGCGGCGGTAGTCTTCGGGGCGGCCAGCCGCGAAGGCTTCGCCGGGGCTGCCGCAGATTTCGCGGGCGCGGATACCGTCTGCGCCGGACGAGCCTGCACTGGCGTTGCCGCGGGCTGCCCGGGCTCCTGCGCGGAATTCACAAACTTTGATTGCACCGCCGCCCTGCCGCTCACGGGCGCGACGGTGGAAGGCGTGGGAGCCGCAGCTTTCCTGACCGCTGGCCTTGTCTCTTTACACTTCTCCAGGTCATCCAGCAGTTCTCTGCCACTCTGATAACGCTGCGCCGGATCCTTGGTCAGCGCTTTCATGATCAGATCGCTCAACAGCGGGTGCACCTTGGCATTGACCCGGATCGGGGCGACAGGCGCGCTCTCCAGAATGCTCCGCTGGATGGACTCCGGATCGGCGCCCTCGAATGCCTTCCGCTCGGTCACCATCTCGTAGAAAATCGCGCCCAGGCTGAATAGATTCGAGCGCCCGTCCGCCGCCTCGCCCCGCAGTTGTTCCGGCGAGATGTAATTCAGGGTGGTGGAAACCCCGCCTGCCTGTTGCACAAACTTGCGTACAGCGGAAACTCCGTAGCTGAGAATCTTTACCGTGCCATCCCAGCCGCACATGATTTTTGAGGGTTCGAGGCTGTGGTGAACAATCTGATGCGAGGCCGCATGATCCAGTCCATTGCCCAACTGGCGCCCTATATCGAGCAGGTCCCAGATGGAGAACCCTTCCTTGCGCGCCAACATCGTGGCAATACTGTTGCCCTGAACATATTCCATGGCCGCGCAGAACTGGCCGTCGATCACGCTCGCGCTGCTTACCACGCAGAGATTCTGGCTGCTCAGAACTTTGACGCTCTCCAGTTCCTGCCATAGCGCTTCTTCCACGGCAGCAGCCTGCTCCGCAAAATCGCTCAGGCGGATCGCCTTGAGGGCGAGGGTCTGCCCGCTTTCGGGATCATTCACCTTGTACACATTGCCGGTCGGAGACTTCGAGAGCTCACTGAGAATTTCGAATTGGCCGAGTTTCGTAGGCATCTCTTCCTTGCTCCCATCCGTCACACGATCAGCGCGACGGCCGCGGCAAACTTACCCGGGCGGAGATTCAGGATTTGAACTAAAGGATATCGCCGCCCATGGTGCGATTCGAGTTACGAAAGTAAGCGCTTCCGCAGGATGGTTTTTTGCTTTTGACCTTGAACTTCACCCAACCCCATGACTGAGTCGACCCGCCACCTGACGGATGTACTGGATCAGTTCCGGCGGTTCATGCACCTGAAACTCCACGCCGGCCAGCAAGAGATGAATCAGAATCGCTTCCAGAGAATGCGCTCCGGTGTGCAGCAGGCAGGAATGCCCGTCGATGGTCTCGAGCGCCCCGATGGATGGGGAGATCCGCTTATTCAAATCCTCGATCGGCGCATGCAAGGTCACTCGAGCGGAATAAGGATGAGGAACGTGGGCGATGGATTTGGAAGCAAATGTGGCGAAGCCGCCTTCGGGAGGCTTGCGGGCTTTGAAGCGCGCTGACGTCTTCAGCTTGCCCTGCACACGATCGACGCGGAAGGTGCGCCAATCCTTACGGGCGAGATCCCAGGCGACCAGATACCAGCGGTACCCGGTGTGCACCAGCCGGTGGGGCTCGACCGAGCGGGTGCTGGGAGAGCCGGTGCGGTCGCGATAGGTGAAGCGGATTCCCTCGCGGTCGCGGCACGCCGTCGCAATGAAAGATAAACGCTCCGCGTCGACCGTCGGCCCATGACTTTCGAGGGGCACAACGAAGCCGTGGAGTGCCGCCACCCGGCCGCCCAACCGCGGGGGCAGCACCTGTTCCAGCTTAAGCAGCGCGCGGACCGAGGGCTCTTCAATTCCGGACACGGCACCGGCCGCGGCGGTGCGCAATCCCAGCGCCACCGCGACCGCTTCATCGTCGTCCAGCAGGAGGGGCGGCAGCGTGGCCCCGGCTCCGAGCTGGTACCCGCCTGCGACTCCCGAGGTGGAATGCACGGGGTATCCCAGGCTGCGCAAGCGATCCACATCGCGGCGGAGAGTGCGGCTTGTCACCTTGAGGCGACGGCTGAGCTCCAGCCCCGACCAGTAGCGCTGCGCTTGAAACAGCGACAACAGCCGGAGCAGCCGCGCCGAAGTCTGCAACATGGCTCGTATTGTGCCACGAGTCGAGGACCAAATCTGTCCTCAATCGCTGATAGGGTGTCGGGGTCGATTCCGCCGCTTCGCAGCGGGCGGATCACGGAGAAATGTCCTATGAAGCTCACCGAATTCTTCCTTGCGGAATTGGAGCGGGAAGCGGCCGCTACCCGCCTCGCTCTCGAACGCGTGCCCGAAGGCCAGAACAATTGGAAGCCTCATCCGAAATCCATGGAACTGGGCTATCTGGCCTCGCTGGTGGCAACCATGCCGGCCTGGATTGTGTCGATGGTGCAGTTGGATGAAGTTGACCTGCGTTCGCCGGAGGCCGGCAGATTCAAGCCGATCGAATGGCACTCGCGCCAGGAACTCCTGGCCGCGCTGGATCAGGCGGTCGCCGAAGCCCGCGCCGCCTTGCAGAGCACTGACGAGGAGCACCTGCTGAGCACGTGGAAGTTCGTTGTTGGCGGACAAACGGTCAGCCAGAATCCCCGCCACGTGATGATTGCGGAAGCGGTCTTCAGTCATCTGGCCCATCACCGCGGACAACTCACGGTGTATCTTCGGCTCAACGAATCGCCGGTTCCCGCATTGTATGGACCGTCCGCCGATGAAGGCCGGTTCGAGCGAGTCCCTGCATAAGTTTCTGGCGGCACTGGCAATGTGATCGCGATGTGCGGCCGTGGTTGAATTTTCCATCCGGCCGCAATCACGATTCCGGGGGCGCCGCGCCAGTTGTCGCTGGGAAGGCAGTTCGACTATTCTGTTGGCGCTGGCGCGCATCCACCTTCCGCCGCCAGTCGCGGGTTCCTCCCGGAGTACATTCATGACGTTAACCCGGTTTGTCACTAAGAACGCCTTTCGCAATAAGCGGCGGAGCACCCTGACAGTATTGAGCATCGCCTTCTCGCTCCTGCTGCTCACCTTGATGATGACCATCTGGCGTGGGTTCTACCTGGACCAGGGCAGCGCAGAGTCAGCTCAAAGGCTGGTGGTGCGGCATCGGGTGTCGCTGACCTTCTCATTGCCCGGCTTCTACCGCGAAAAGATCCGCGCCATTCCCGGGGTGGTGTCGGTCGTGCCGGTCTCCTGGTTTGGCGGTATTTACAAAGATCAGAAGCCGGAGAACTTCTTCGCGCAGTTCGGTACCGATCCGGAGGAATTCTTCAAGACATACCGTGACGCGCAGATGCCCGATGACCAGATCAAGGCGTGGCAGCGCGACCGGCAGGGCGTGATTGTGAATGACAGCCTGGCCGCAAAATATGGCTGGAAGCTGGGCGACCGCATTGTGCTCCAGGGCACCATTTATCCGGTCAACCTCGAACTGAACGTTCGCGGAATTTACCACACGGTTCCGGACAATAAGTCGGTGTACTTCAACAGTAAGTATGTCGAGGAAGCGGTCTCGTTTTTCAAAGGACAAGCGGGGACGTTCAGCATTCTGGCGGCTTCTCCCTCCGACGTGAGCAAGATTGCGGGTGCGGTGGACGACATGTTCCGCAACTCGCCCCAGCCCACCAAAACGGAAAGCGAAAAGGCGTTTGGGCTGGAATTTGTGGCCATGTTGGGGAATGTGAAAGCGTTTATTTTAAGCATCTGCTCGGCCGTCGTATTCGCGACCCTCCTGGTCTCGGCCAATACCATGGCCATGTCGATTCGGGAACGTACGCGGGAAGTCGCGGTGCTCAAGACCCTGGGGTTCACCAAACGGGGAGTGCTTGGGCTCTTTGTGAGCGAGGCCGTGGCCCTGTCGTTGGGTGGCGGGATCCTGGGAGCCAGTTTTGGATGGCTGCTGGTTTACGGCCTGACCCATTCGCCGCAGTTCTTCAGCTTTTTCCCGCTGAAGGTGACCCCGGCGATCTGGATCGCGGCGCTGTGTACCTCGGCGGTCGTGGGCCTGCTCAGCGCGGCCCTGCCCTCATACCACGCTTCCCAGGTCAACATCGTGGACGGCCTCCGTCATATCGGATGAAGTCATGACCCTCGGCAGTTTTATCGTGCGCAACACGTTTCGCAACCGGCGGCGGAGCATGCTGACCATGGTCAGTATCAGCTTTTCGCTGCTCCTGCTGACCATGATGATCTGCATCTGGCGGTCCTTCTATATCGATCAGGTCGCGCCGGAAGCAGCGCGGCGCCTGATCATTCGCGACCGCGTTTCCCTGGCATTTTTCCTGCCCGCATATTATCGGGAGAAAATCCGCGCGGTGCCGGGAGTCAATGCGGTCGCGCCCCTGACCTGGTTCGGGGGACGCTACATCGACGACCGTCCGCAGCATTTCTTTGCGCAGATCGGAACCGATCCCGAGGAGTATCTGAAAGTCGCGTCCGATAAGATCGTTCCCCCGGACCAGGTGAAGGAGTGGCAGCGTGACCGGGCCGGAGCGCTGGTGGACGTGACTTTGGCAAACAAGTATGGATGGAAGATTGGGGACCGGATCACCTTGCAGGCCAACATTTTCCCTACCGATTTGAATTTGACGATTCGCGCCATCTACCGGCGCGACCCCCCGCAAAACGCCCTGTACTTCAATGCCAAGTACCTGGAAGAGGCGGTTCCATGGTTCAAGGGACAAGCCGGCTGGTATGCGGCTCAGATCGATTCGGCGGACCATGTGGCGCAGGTCGCGCGGCAGATTGACGACATGTTTCACAATTCTCCGCTGCAGACTAAAAGCGAGAGCGAGAAGGCTTTTCAGCTGGGATTCGTGGCTTCTCTTGGCAATGTGAAAGCCTTCATCTTGAGCATCTGCGGCGCCGTGGTCTTCGCCATCATGCTGGTCTCGGCAAACACCATGGCCATGTCGGTGCGCAGCCGGACCCGCGAAGTGGCTCTCTTGAAGACCCTGGGATTCACGCGCCATCGGGTGCTTTCGATTTTCGTCAGCGAATCGCTGGCGCTGGCACTGGCCGGGGGATTGCTGGGCGTGCTCGCAGCCATTCCGATCATTGCGGCGGTGACGCACCGCTTCATCGGCCTGGGCATTCCCTTGAACATGAAGGTGAACGGAATTACCGCAGGAGTTGCCCTTTTCATCGCGGCGATTCTGGGGATGGTGAGCGGCTATGTGCCCGCTTACAAAGCATCCCGCATGAATATCGTGGAAGGGCTGCGACATATCGGGTAGGGACGGGCGCGAGCGCAGTAGGCGATGCCCCGCAGCCCGCAACCGGCTGGCGCTACAAGGTGGAGAGTTCATTATGGCGATACCGATCAGCTACAACATCCGGAATTTAAGACTGCGCAAAGGCCTGACTGTAATGACCGCTCTCGGCATCGCGCTGACGGTGACCACAGCCATCTTCCTGATGGCGCTGGTGGCCGGGCTCGACCGCGCCTTCGTAAGCAGCGGCAGCCCGCTGAATGTACTGGTGCTGCGCAAAGGTTCGGAGGCGGAATTGTCGGGCGGCTTCGATGCCACGCTCTTCCCCACCCTGACAACCTTGCCGGGAATCGCCAAGGACAGCCGCGGCGAGCCCATGGCGTCGGGCGAGTGGGTGGTGGTGATTGTGCTTCCCCGCAAGGATGGAACGGGCGAGGTCAATGTGACCGTGCGCGGCATGATGCCGGACGGCCTGGAGATGCGCCAACTGCCGGGGCCCAAAGGACAGCCCTCGGTGAAACTGGCCGAGGGACGGTGGTTTCAGACCGGGCAGCGCGAAGTGGTGGTCAGCAAATCCGTGCGGGAGCGCTTCGCTCAGGCCAACATCGGGGACAGCATGCAATTCGGAAAGGGCTCCTGGAAGGTGGTAGGCGTTTTTGACGCCGGAGGATCGGCGTACGAGTCGGAAGTCTGGGGCGACGTCAACCAGATGGCCTCTGACTTCGACCGGCAGGGCGGTTTTGCATCCGCGTATTTGCGCGCTACCGATGCCCTCTCGGCCGAAGCTCTGAAGAATCGGGTGAGCGACGATCAACGATTGAAACTGGAAGGGATGCTGGAGAACGAATACTACGCCAAGCAAACCAGTTCCGGGACGCCCATTAAAGTCATAGGGTGGGTGGTGGGAGTGATCATGGCCATCGGATCGATTTTCGCCGCCATGAATACCATGTATGCGGCGGTGGCTTACCGTGGCCGGGAGATCGCGACCTTGCGGGTGATCGGGTTCTCGCGTCCCGCGATCCTGACCTCATTCGTCCTGGAATCACTGCTCTTGTCCTTGTTGGGAGCCCTGGTCGGAATCCTGCTGATGCTGCCGTTCAACGGCATGCAGACGGGCACGTCCAATGCGGTAACATTCAGCGAAGTCGTATTCGCGTTGCGCATTACGCCGGCGGTGGCGACCCGGGCCATCCTGTTTGCCTTGGTCATGGGATTCATCGGTGGGCTGGCGCCGGCGTGGCATGCGGCGCGTCAGAATATTCTGGCGGCACTGCGAGGGTAACCAGCAGCGGGCAGACCCCGCCGGCAGGTCTGGCGTCCAAACTTCAAGGTGTGGCCCGGTCCGCATCGGCGATACTGATCTCTTATGGCACTTGATACCAAACACGAAGATTTACAGAGCCTGCGCATTGACCGCTCCCAGCGCGGGGACAACGGCGGGGAACCGCCAGCCTGGGCGCGACGTTACATAATCGCCGGCATTGCCGTTGTGCTGGTGCTGGGCATCCTGGCGTTGGCATATCGTGCTTTTTCCTCCGAGACCCCTGAGGTTGAGGTCGTCCGCGCTTCGGCCCAGACCAGCGGCAACGACGCCGGAGGGATCGTGCTTTCCGCCACCGGCTATATCGTGGCGCATCACACGATCAATTTGAACTCCAAAGTCACCGGACGCCTGGCGTGGATTGGCGTCGAGAAGGGCGACAAGGTCAAAGAAGGACAGGTCCTGGTGCGGCTCGAGGATCAGGAATTTCGCGCCAACTACCAGCAGACGCGGGGTGCAGTGGAGAACGCGCGAGCCTATCTCGAACAGTTGCAGCATGGCTCGCGCCCGGAAGAGATCCAGCAGGCACAGCACAATCTAGATGAGGCCCGCGCCACTCTGGCCAACGATAAGCTCACCCTGGACCGCATCCGGGAACTCGCGGGCAGCGGCGTGGTGGCGCGGCAACAACTGGACGATGCAGCGGCCAAATATGAAGCCGACCGCCAGCGCGTCAATTCGCTGCAGAAAGCATTCGAACTGGCCAAGATCGGGCCCCGGCCGGAAGAGATTGCCCGCGCACAGGGGGCGCTGGCTCAGGCGCAGGGACAGCTCGATTATGCCAAGTCCCAGCTGGACGCCACCATCATTCGCGCTCCAGTGAACGGCACAATCCTCGATCGGACGGCTGAGAAGGGCGAACTCATCACCTCCATGTTTGCCAGTTCTGCCGCGGGCGGGCCGCAGGGCTCTCCTCTGTCCATGGCTGATTTGAACGACCTGCAGGTGGAACTCGACATCGCCCAGGCTGATTTTTCCCGGCTTGGCCCCGCACAAAAAGCCATCGTCACCACCGATGCCTATCCCGACCAGCAGTACGACGGACAGATCGCCCAGATCTCGCCCGAGGCCAACCGGCAGAAGGCTACGGTGCAGGTCAAGGTGCAAGTGCTGAATCCGGCGAAGTACTCCGACGTGCAGTTGCGGCCGGAGATGAATGCTACGGTTCGCTTCCTGGCCAATGAAACTGCAAAAGATGCCAAGGGGCCGTCCGGCGCCTTCGTTCCTTCCTCGGCGATTCGCGATCGCGACGGCAAGAAGATTGTCTTGATCGCCTTTCACGGCAAGGCGGTCGCCCGGGAAATTCACGTGACCGGCCGGCGTGCCGACGGAGCGCTGGTGGACGGACTGGTGGGGGGCGAAGACGTGATCACCACCGCACCCGCCACATTGAAAGATGGGGACAAAATCAAAATCAAGGGGCAATCATGAGCACAGTTGCGCAATCCAATGTCGCCGCCGCTACGAAAGTTGTTCAGGTCCGAGGTGTGAGCAAGGTTTTCAAGCGTGACGCGTTTCAGGTCACCGCGCTCGATGATGTCTCCATTGACATCGCCAAGGGAGAGTTCCTGGCACTGATGGGGCCTTCCGGATCGGGCAAGACGACGCTGCTCAACATGATCGCCGCGATTGATCGCCCCACTTCCGGTGAACTGCTGGTACAGGGACAGGATATCTTCCGCTTCAGCGACGCCCAGATTGCACGCTGGCGCAACGAGCACATCGGCTACGTCTTTCAGACCTTCAATCTGATTCCGGTGCTCTCGGCATTTGAGAATGTGGAGTTGCCCCTGCTGCTCACCAAGCTCAACGCCCAACAGAGGCGGGATCACGTGATGACGGCTTTAAAGCTCGTAGGACTGGAAGACCGGGTGCACCACCTGCCCAAGCAACTCTCCGGCGGGCAGGAACAGCGCGTCGCTATTGCCCGCGCCATCGTCAGCGATCCCACTTTATTGCTGGCCGACGAACCGACCGGCGACCTGGACAGCCATTCGGCTACGGAGGTGCTGGAAATCCTGAAGCGGCTCAACGAGGATTTTCAGAAGACGATTGTGATGGTCACGCATGATCCCCATGCCGCGTCGTATGCGCACGTGACCCGGCATCTGGAAAAGGGGATGCTGCTGCCGCCCGACGGAAGAACTTAAAGCAGCCGCGGGCAGCGCCCGCGGCTCTGACCGTCATGAGGCTACGTTGGAACGGGGGCGGTCCTGCGGGCCCGAGTTCGAAGGATTGTCAGCCACCCAGCGCCACGCGCGCCTGCCGTTTACCATCACGGCTTCCGCTTCGCCGTACTCGACCAGGCGATTCAGCACAGTGGTCACCGACGCCGTCGGATCCTTGTGCCGGGCGAGCAACGAGGGCATCTTCTCGTGAAAATAGTCGCAGATGTCGCGGGAACTCATAGCGCGCCCTGACTCCATCAGAATCATGCGGCACGCTTTGGTGAAGCCCGGCTGGCGCCCGCTGGTCTTGCGGTCCACCAGTTCCATCAATTCTTCATTCAGCACGCTCTCGCCAAACAGGTTGGCCAGGCCGGAAATCGTCTGCTTGACGGTTCCGATGCGCTTCATGATCTCAGAACGCTGTTGCAGCAACAGACGCAATTCCTCATGAGCCTGCCGCACGACTTCCTGCACATGGCCAATATCGTATCTCTCAACCGGCCGGAACGAACTGCTCAAACCCTGACCTTCCATGTATCCCCCAGAAGCAGACGTCTTTGGGAAGCGCTGTGCAGGTCAGCGCCTTCGGACCCGATTTTGCCGAACGCTCTCTCGCCCGGCGCGCAAGACCCTGTAGTAGCTTCTACGCGGGCTGCCGGCTACGAGTTCCGTTGATTTTCTGCTTCAACCTAACGGTCTCGGTAGCTTGCATGATTAGACGAGGCGGGAGTGATTTGGTTAACAAAAAAAACGCGCGGTCTCCGGAGCCTGTCTATCCTTTATGGCAGGAATACTACCAGCAGGCGGCCGTCGGAGTGGTAGCTGTCTCCCGTCGCATTCTTGGCGTCCCGCACGGGATTCGGGGGAAGATAGTAGGACATCGACTTGGCCCGGTGCGCCTTTTGCAGGGTGCTTCCGATGTTCTCGCGCTCGCCGTCCACCGCCGGATCAATTTTGTGAGTGACGTTATTGTTGCGCCGGTCCTTGGCGAAACCGATATCGTGAGTGCCTGCCCCAACCCATACTTCGTGGTCCTTCCAGCTGAAGGGAGCTTTCCAGATGCGGAAATGATGGCGGCTTGCGACCATGGCAATGGGCTCCGCCATCTCGTAGCCAAAATCCTGCTTGCGCCCGAACAGATACAGCGTGCTCATCGGCATGGCCAGGTAGTCTTTGTTGCCGTAGGTTTGCGTCGCCGCATTGATCGCGGCCAGCGTATTGCTGGTATCCGCCACGTGCCAGGCCGCGGCTTCGAGGGCCGCCTGCACATCTTTCTGCGAGCCAATGATCACGAAGTTCACCATGTCCCCGAGGTTGTTCAACTGATCGTTGACCCGCCGGGGCAGGCTGTCCAGATGCTTTCGCAGGTCAGCATCGAGTGGAGTATCGGAGACGGTCAGGGAAGAACTGGTCTTAACGCCTTCGGGGGCCGGGGAGGAAGTTGCGGTTTCGGCATTGGCAGCGGCGGATTCGGTCTTGCCCACTCCGAACTGTCCCTGCATGAACACTTGCGCCGCATTGGCGAGTTGCGATTTGAGCTCTTGTCCGCGGCTCTTTGGCTGCCCTGCCTCGCCGCTTGCCGTGTTTGCGGTCTTGTGAATCTCGACCGCAATCACTCCCTGGCATGCCGGCGTGCCCGGGAAGTTCATGCCCAGGAAAAGATGAGACGGTTCTTTCACGCTCAGCTCGCGTTCCACCCCGACCAGGACTGGAACCGAGCCTTCCCCATGGAGGCGCGCGATCAGCGCGCCCGCCGGTGCGGTCGGCAAAGGCAACCTGCCCGAGTTCGCAGCCGAACCCGCGGCGCCCGCGGGTTGGCACGATGACGGAGCGGTGGACGCCGCAGACGCCGTGATCTTGATCATGTCTCCCGTCTGCAGATCGAGCCCCGTATCGGTCCACGGCTGCGCCGGCGACACCTGCATCCTCAAGTCCTGCGTGCCGGTGCCTGACTGAGCGCCCAACGGTGTGATGGAGAGTGTGGCAAGCAGGAAGGAGATCCAGCAACGAGACATGTGTGACACTCCGGCGGTATCTAATTATCTCTTAATGAATACCGGCGTTCAACGATTGTGACAGGTCCGGACTTGCGATTGGAAGCCGCTTCCAGATCGGCAGTGAGCGGGCAGGTCGATTCAATTTGCACCCTTAAACTTCCCCCGCTGGATTCCGATAGTAACCAGTAGTGGAGCAGCGTTGGTGTCAACCGCTACCCAAACCGCAACCGCGCCTCTGCAGGTGCTATTGGTCGGCAATAAGGAAGAGGACTTCTTCCTGATCCGCGAGATCCTGGAGCGAAATCACAACATCCTGCCGGCTGAACTCGATCACGCCCGCTCGCTTGACGAAGCGCACGCCGTGCTGCAAGACAGGCCCTACGGCCTGATCATCTTCGAGCACGAAACCGGAGACGCCGAGGCCGTGCGGCTGATTTCCGAATTCCATCACGCGGGCAGATCGGTGCCCTTTATTATCCTGACGGAGAATGCGGACGAGAAGACAATTGCGGAAATCATCAATTCTGGAAACTGGAACTGTGTAGCCAAGTCGCAGCTGGACGGGGCCACGCTGGTCCGCAGCATTCGCAGCACGCTGGCTTTGCACTCCATGGCGAAAGAGCAACGTTCGGCTGAAGAATCACTGCGCAAGTTGTCTAGGGCGGTGGAACAGTCCGCCGATATAGTGCTGATCACCGACCGCAAGGGCGTCATCGAATATGTGAATCCTGCGTTTGAAACGCTGACCGGATACTCGCGCGACGAGGCGTGCGGAAACACACCGCGCATTCTGAAATCCGGGGAGCAAGGGCCCGAGACGTATCAGGAAATGTGGAGGACCATCCTGGCGGCCAAGGTCTTTCGCGGCATACTGGTCAACCGCAAGAAGAACGGCGAACTTTATTACGTGGAAGAAAGCATCAGCCCGGTGCGCGATGCCGACGGGCAGATCACACATTTCATCGCTAATGGCCGGGACCTGACCGAGCGCCTGCGCCTGGAAGCCCAACTCCTGCAGTCGCAGAAGATGGATGCCATTGGCCGCCTGGCGGGCGGGGTCGCCCACGACTTCAACAATCTGCTCACCATTATCACCAGCTACTCGGAACTCGCGCTCGACGCCGTGGCGGAGGACAGTCCCCTGGCCTCCAAGATTCAGGAGGTTCTGCTGGCCGCCAAACGCGCCGCGGAGTTGACCCGCCAACTGCTGGCCTTCAGCCGGAAGCAGCCACAGGCGCTGCGCATCGTTGATTTGAATCCCGTCATCGCCGCCATCGCCAAAACTCTGCCTCGCTTGATCGGAGAGGACGTCGAATTCAGTTTTCTCCCGGGCCAGGGGATACGCCCGGTACGCATCGATCCGGTACAGATGGAACAGATCCTGATGAATCTTGCCGCCAACGCCCGCGACGCGTTGCCCCAGGGAGGGCACTTTCGAATCGAGACTTCGCAGGTCCGCCTGGATCAGGACTATATCCAGCACAAGCCGGCCGCTATTCCCGTGGGCGACTATGCCGTGATCACGGTGACGGATAACGGGTGCGGCATCCCGCAGGAGGATATATCCCACATCTTTGAACCCTTCTTTACGACAAAGCCCTCCGGCAAAGGCACGGGGCTTGGCCTGGCGACGGTCTACGGCATTGTCAAACAAAACAAGGCATTCATCTGGGTGTACAGCGAACCCGGATCGGGCACGGTATTCAAGATCTATCTGCCCTCGGTGGGAAAACGCTGCCCCATCGACCCGGACAATTCAAAGAACGAAAGGCCCGCCGCGGGCAATGAGACTCTGCTGCTCGTGGAAGACGAGCAGGCGGTTCGCAAGGCGAGTGCGGAATTCCTTCGTTCCCTGGGTTACACGGTGCTGGAAGCGAAGGACGGCATGGACGCGCTGGCCCTCGCCCAGCGCAAACAGTTCCCCATCGATCTGCTGGTCACCGATGTCGTGATGCCGAATATGAGCGGCGGCGAACTTGCCAGGCAACTGGTGCCGCTTCTGCCTAAAATCAAATTCCTTTTCGTCTCCGGCTATGCCGGCAAGACGGTCCTGGACCATAACGTGTTTGACCTGGAAACCAACTTTCTTCAGAAGCCTTATTCGTTGAAGCAACTTGCCGGGAAAATCCGGGGCGCCCTGGAAGGCAGAAATGGATCCGCGTGCGGGCAACCGGCTGGCCTTCCCCGGCCCGCCGCCCGCGCCTAGGTATAATGACTGCGGTCTCGCTCCATGTTCCCAGGTGCCGGGTGCGCCCTGTCTGCCATCGTATCTTTCACGCCTTCAGCCAGCATCCTGACTGGAATTCTCCTGCTTCTTCTTTGCGGCTCCATCGTCTATAGCGTGCTGCAGGTCATTGCTGCGCTGCGCTACCTGGCGGTGCGCCCGCCCGCGCTGAAAACAACGGAGCCCATCAGTATCCTCAAGCCGCTTGCCGGTCTTGACCTGGATCTGGAATCGAATCTTCGGACCTTCTTCGAGCAGGATTATCCCGCCTTCGAAATTCTCTTCGCGGTGCGTAGCGAGCATGATGCCGCGGTTCCTGTGGTCAACTCCCTGCGCCGCCAGTATCCGGGAATTCCTTCCAGAATGGTCATTACCGGTGAACCACCCTATCCCAATGCCAAGGTTTATAGCCTGGAGCGCATGTTGTCTGTTGCTGCCAATGACCTGGTCGTCATGAGTGACAGTGACATTCGGGTGACGGCGACTCTGCTGCGTACCATTGCGGCAGAATTTCAGGATCAGACCCTGGGAGTCGCGACTTGTCCGTATCGCGCCGTGCCTGGACCGAGTCTCTGGTCACGCCTGGAAGCTACCGGCATGAACACGGACTTCTGGGGCAGCGCCCTGGTGGCCCGCTGGTTGGAAGGCATGCGCTTCGCCGTCGGGCCCACCATTGCGGCGCGGCGCCGTGTCCTGCACGCCATCGGCGGATTCGAGCGGCTCAAAAATTATCTGGCCGAGGACTTTGTCATGGGGAAGTTCGCGGCCGAGGCGGGACATGGAGTCATCCTCTCCTCCTACACGATTGAGCATCACATCGGCGATGCCACCCTGGCCGAGAATGCCGGGCACCGTCTGCGCTGGAATCGCAGCACCCGGCGCTCCCGTCCGGCAGGGTATGTGGGGCAGCTATTCACCATGCCCTTCCCCCTGGCCCTTCTGGTCTGCGCCGCTTCCCCCGCGTGGTGGCCGCTTTTAGCCGGGACCCTGATCGTGCGAGCCCTGGCTGCCTATACCGTTTCAGCCCGCGTGTTGCGGGCACGCATCAACTGGTTGCTGTTGCCGGTGGAAGACGTAATCGCATTCGGCTTCTGGATCGCCGGCTTTTTCGGAAATACGATCGCATGGCGCAAACGCCGCTACCGTCTTTTCTCCGATGGGCGGTTCGAATTGATGCAGGAGGACTAGACCCGGATCAAGCGGCCATTCTTCAACTGAAAGCGATCGCCTCGCCATGTGACCGTGTGGCCGGCGAAACTCGCAATCCACACCCCGGCGGCAATTAGATCGCGGATGGGAAGAAGCCATAGTCGCTCGACCGCGTCTTCATCCTGCAACACCGATCTGCACACCAGGAATCCCAGGACGCTCCTGAGCAGCACCATGGCTGCCAGCACCAGCCACGACCACGGCGCGGCGCGCGCCGCCAGGACCACCAGCAGCGCCCACATGATTCCGAAGGTCGCTGCCAAGCCGATATATCCGCCGCGCCGCACATCCCGCACTCCGCGAGCCCAGCGCAACTGGTGGCTCAGGAAAGCCGTTAGATCGTAGGCGGGCAGATGGGTCTCCACCACCACCTCCGACAGGGCAATCTTCAATCCCAGCCCGGCGATCCTTCGTCCCAGTTCGTAATCATCGGCGAGAAAGTCCACGATGGACCTGAAGCCGCCGATGCGCTTGAGGTCGGTGCGGCGGAATGCCAGGGTTGATCCCAGTCCGAAGTGCAGACCGCGCTCCAACTTTTCTGCCACCAGCACGCTGGCGCAGAAGTCGGCGATCCCCAGCGCCTCCAGCCTGGAACCGGCGGTCGTCGCGGCAACACCGCGGTACAGACACGTGACCATGCCGACATGCGGGTCGGCCAGGGGCGCCATCACGCGCTGCAGATAGTCCTGCTCCACCCGCATATCGCTGTCGTTTACGATCAGGTGGTCATAGCGAGCCTCTTGCGCCATCTGCTCGAGATTACTCACCTTCACGTTGGGGCCAAGAATCTGGGGACAAACCACGAGCCGAATGTTGCGGCCGGGAAATTCCCGCCGCAACCACTCCACACTCGCCACCGCCGGATCGGCAGCATCGCTGACCCCGAAGACGATTTCGTACTCCGGATAGTCCTGCAGGCAATGGCTGCGGAAGCTCTCATACATCTCCGGATCGGTTCCCTTCAGGGGCTTCAGGATGGAGACGGGAGGAAGTGAACCGACCGGCGGGCCTGGCCTCTGGTTCTGCCTGCGTTGGAGAAATGCCGCGGCAGTCCAAAGACAGATGAAGTAGTAAAGCGCGCTTGAGATACACCCGGCAAGCGCGATTACCAGAAAACCTTGGATGAAAGCGTGGATCATGCCTGGGCGCGGCCCATCTATTCGTAGCGCAGAGACTCGATGGGATCAAGTGTGGCGGCCTTCCAGGCGGGATAGATTCCAAACAGCAATCCCACACCCGCCGATGCCGTGAAGCCGAAAGCCGTCCAGAACGTGGACATCCTTGCCGGCAACGAGGGCCAGATCGCAGGAATCACCCATGCCACCGCGGCTCCCAGCAGAACGCCGATGATCCCGCCGATCGCGGTCAGGATGACCGCCTCGAGGGTGAATTGCAGCAGAATATCGCGCCGCCGCGC
>Ga0070741_10003086_pt1 | contig 42365 bp, 40 predicted proteins | sample Coa_R1_4_FD_66440 | JGI IMG/M metagenome (GOLD analysis project Ga0070741, IMG submission 66440) | Surface soil microbial communities from Centralia Pennsylvania, which are recovering from an underground coalmine fire - Coalmine... | ecosystem: Environmental > Terrestrial > Soil > Unclassified ... | reverse complement strand
CCTGCTATTCCTCTCCATAGCGTCATCCTCCGGTACCCGCCTGCCAGCGGGTCTGAGTTGTGGCTCAACTCCCCGGATCTTGACGCTTTTTCACTTTTCCACCAACTTCCCGACACCACCGTTTCAGCTTGTGCTGTGTGTGTTTGGGTCGTTTACGCTCTGGGCGGTCGCCGGGAACGATCCGATCATCCTCAGGCGAACGGCTCGACTGTATGTGGCAGTTGGAAAACTGAACTCGCTCTACGCGATCGCGAGCTACCTTCTTTTTTATTGCGCGCAGGTCGACGTTTTCGGCGCGTACATCGATGCGACCGGTGTGCGCGCTCGCGGCTTTTTCAACGAGGGTGGCCCCTTCGGTCTCTACGTCACGAGCGTAGTGGTGGTCGCCTTGTTTGAGCGATACGCGCTTCGAAGCCGGCGGTCATTGATGCTCTGGGTGGCTGATCTTCCGATCCTGATGACGGCACTGCTCGTTTCAGGCTCCAAAGCGGGAATGATCGCGATGCTGCTTTTGCTTGGCTTCGCGGCCATAACGAGATTGCGGGTTCGCTATCTTCTTGGTGCGGCCGCCGTCTCGATCGCGGCATTCTTCGCAACGCCGGCAACTGACCAATTGCAGACCTACTGGGCGGTCTATCAGAACTTCGATTTGATCGCCTCAGCGCGCCGGCATGACACGAATATCGTCGCCGGACGAATGGCGGCGACTGTCGTCGTACCCGAATTGGTGGTGGCGCATCCTCTGCTCGGGATCGGATTCGGCAACTATCCTCTGATGAGAGCCGCGCCCGAGGTCAGCGTTCCCTCGGCGGATGTGTGGGATGTGCCCGGAGCTGGGTTGTTGACGCTTGCGGCGGAACTCGGCCTGCCGACGTTTTTGTTCCTGGTCGTCTTGCTCGCGATACCGCCCGCGATGATGTGGCGAAGCCGGATGCCGGTTTTCGTGATCATGCTTGCCGGATATCAACTCGTCGCACAAACCATCGAAGTGCAGGTCACGTTTTTCTACCCGTGGATCCCTACTTCGCTGGCTCTCGGCTACTACCATCTGCAATGCTCGCGCTCGCGGGACTAGCGATTCGGCGGGTCTGGCCTTCACGCACTTCTCAACGCGGTCGGTGAAAGCGTGCCTTGATACGAAATGCGCCTGCCCTTTGGATGCGAAAGATGCAATTTCGGGCCGCGGGTGAGGCTTTTAGGGACTTCCGGTCAAACCGACACCGAAACACCCTTGGATGGTGCAGGTGCAACCTGGTCACACCTCACCAATCCCGCGCCTAGCATCCGCTCCTCCGCCGATCCGCTTTAAATCGACGCAGAAACTACCCGACCCTGTCCTGCTTCCATTCTGCAGTTTTCTCCTGTTCAGGAGGGGGGAGTTACAAATGATATCTGAGGGGGGAATTTCACGTGATTACCTGACACGCTTTTGTGCTGCGGGCATACGTCTCCCCTTCTCCGCGTTCCCGGGACAGGTCTCAGGTCGGTCGGAATGCCCGCAGCACAAAAGTGCAGCAAAATCAGGCCTTTTCTGGCGCGCCCTGAGGGATTCGAACCCCCGACCCTCTGATCCGAAGTCTCTCTCCAGCCACGTAACCGATGTCTTAAAAAAAATAAAAGTGCCCATTTTCGCTGAACTTTTTAGCGCCCAGGGCCTATCTAAGGCACCATAAATCACTGCCGCTGACTGCCGTGAGACTGCCGTGAGACTGCCGTGAGGTTGCTCCGCCCCCAACCCGGTTGTAAATGAGTTCTGGCATGAAGCGGAGCGCGCAAACTGCCCTACTCAGCCAAAAATTCGTCAACTCCCTGAAGCCGACTGACACCGAGTACGCCGTCTACGATTCGCTTGCCCCGGGCTTCGGCATTCGCGTTTTCCCTTCGGGGGTGAAATCTTTCATTTTCGTCACCACGCTCTACGCTCGCGCCATTCGCCGCACGATTGGCAGGTTCCCGGACCTTACCGTCGACCAAGCGAGGGTTATTGTGCAAAAGTGGCGCGGCGAAATTGCTCAGGGGATCGACCCCGAGCCATTGCGTCTACCGAGCACGACGGAGCCCGTCCTGCAAGACGCCCTCGACCTTTGGTTCGAGTACATTGACAGACATAAAGTGCCAGTCAGCCGACGCTCCGATCGTGCGTACGCATCACGTTTGCCGGCAGCCTGGAAGACACGGCCGCTGCGCGCCATACGCCAAAACGACGTACAAAAGTGGTTCTATGAGTTCACCGACCAGCACGGACCTAGCGCCGGAAACCATGCCTTCCGTTTTCTCCGCGCCGTGTTTAACTACGCCCGCAAAAACGGACTCTGCGACCACAATCCGTGCGTCGGGATACGCATGAATGCCGAAACCAGCAGAGCGCGCTTCGCCACCCCCGACGAGATTAAGCGCCTTAACGAGGCGCTCGAAAACGAGATCGACTACCGCTTCCGCGCCCTATTCCCACTGGCCCTTCTTACCGGGCTGCGCTGCGGCGCTCTCGTCCGCCTGAGATGGGAGCAAATCCGTCTCCATGATCGAATCATGGAGGTCGAAAACACTAAAGCGAAAAAGCCGGAGCACAGAAAAATGCTGCTGCCTATCTCGCCCCAGGCCGCGGCCATTTTAGAACAAATGCCGAGCCGCGGAACGAGCGAATTCGTTTTTCCGTCCGAACGAGGAAATGTCCACATTTCCTCGTGGAAAAAAGCCTGGGAGAGAATAATTTCCCGCGCGGGAATCAGCGATCTGCGGGTGCATGACTTGCGCCGCACCGTCGGCTCCTGGATGGTCGCCAAGGGCAAGCCCACGCCCGTTGTCATGTCCGCGCTCGGCCACACCACGCTTACCGCCGCCCAGATCTACCAACGGGCAAACCTGACGACGATCGGCGACGCCTTTCGTGAGCACGGCGAGGCGGTGGCTCAGGCGGGACTCAGCGTCATGCCTGAGCCGTCTGCCGAGCAGATCCGCGCGCGCTTCGAGCGTCAGTCGCTCGCTATCCGCCGGGGAATCAAAGAGCGGAAACCGGGCGCACGGGGCCGCCGCGGTGGAGGCCGCAGGAAAGAGGCGGCGCGCCACGGGCAGGTCGAGTGAAAGTTGCGGTTTGCCCTTCCCGAGGGGGAAACGCGGAGGGGGCTGCCGCGCGGGCGCGCCGCCTCTTTCCTGCGGAGTTTCCTGGCCGCGAAAGTTCGGCTAAGAACTACTCCTCTTCCTCCACCCGTTGCAAACGACCTCTCGTCTGCTTCCCAGCAACGCCTGCCCCAGATCGGGGACGCGCGCTCCAGTTAAAATCAGGCGAACCAACACGCGTTCGGTTCGCCGATTCAACGTTCTTCAGCCTCATTGAGGCGTCATTGGCGTATTCCTCGCGCGTTAATTCTCACTCAATCCTGGTGTTTACGGCATAATATTCTTCGACGGCTAAAGACAGGACGCGTCCTGTGCTGCGCCGGCAAGCGCGCACAATCATTTTGCGGTTTGGATTTCCCGAGATGTTAAACAAAGATCCGAAGATTGTTTTTTGAGACAGCACGTATTATACTTCGTCACGAAGCTCAGGTTGCGCATAATTGCGGAAACCTCAAAGGCGGGCTTTATGAATGTTTCCAATCTTTCATGCTTCAATTCATATAAATTCAAACTATCCATCTGCCTTAGAAATTTAAGGCAGCAGCTTCACGAACTCGGTTTTGCGAGGGGGCAAATCCGCGCGATCGAAGAAATGATCGCCTCAACCGCGCCAGCCTTCAACGAGCCAGAAACTAATTGCGCGAGTAAAGCCCGAAAGCCGTCTAACGCCGATAAAACCTATATTACGGATTCCCTCGTGGAATTTTCAGCTGACTCCGCCATTGAGGCGGCTGCTCGCTTTATAATAAGCGAGCAGGATGTTTTCGCCCCATGCGAGGATGGCGCCGCCACGCCCAGATATATCCGGATATACGAAGCGCAATCGGGCCGCAGAGAAACATTCGTCTTTTTTAAAGGGCTTCTTGGGCGACGGCTCGTCGGAGGAGAGGTTAAGTCCGGCGCCGCTCCGGAGGATATAGTCGGCGGCTCCACACCCGAGCTTCTTCAATTTCAAAATACCGAGTAAAACCATGAAACAGCAAAAGCCAACGAAGACGCTTCATATTTTTGCGCAGCAGTCGTGGCACGAAGAGGCTTTTCTTATTGGAACTAAGGAAGCTCTCACGGCTGTTCGCGACGCCATAAACATGGCGCTTCGCGATGGCGAATCATCCGCCTCAGCCTTTGCCGCCGATGGCGAAGGCTACGATATAATCGTCAGGGTTGTTGATGAGAGCGTCATGAATAAGCTCGCCCTCCCTTATACGTCCGAAACAGCCAAAGAAATGCCCAGTATTTTTAGAAAGCCTCTGTCGCCGGAAACTCTTTATCCGATGGGATAATTCCGGACGCAAGAGCTTGAAAAAGATAAAGCTTCCCGTCCTGGCGACGTTCTTCAACGGAAACTTGCAGACCCCCCTGCTCGCCTCGTTTTGCGTTCAAGTGCGACAGCAGTTGCTTTCCGATCCAAGTCGTATACGCCGGAGGGATCGCCTCGTTCAGTTCCGGCTTCGTCATCCAGTCGATTCCCATCGCGTCCCTCGCTGCGGCAATGCTGCAGTTGCCTCCTCCCGTGACCTGAACGAAGTCTCGCATGTCGTCGGTCTTGCCGTAGTGAGACTTGCGCTTATCAAAGGTGTGTACCTTTGGATGTTTCCCGTGAGGCGGAGTGAGGATCAGGAAATTCGCCTCGAACAGTCGGTGACGCAGGACTCGGAGGCCAGGGAACATCGTCCCGCAAAGCATTACAGGGTTCCGTAGCGGGGCGCCCTCAACGTTCTCTATAACGTAAGGCAGGCCGGTTTTGATAAGCATCCTCCGGACCGGAGAGATCAGGCGGGGCCACGCATCGGCATTGCGGTTGCGCTTTGCCAAATCCGAATAAGACTGGCATGGGGGAGAAGCGTGCACGGCGTCGAAGGAGGCGATAAATCTTTCGTCGAGAGACAGCACGTCAGCCTGAACGAAGGAGAACGGGTAGTTTGGTTGACGTTTGATGTCAACGCCGACCACTTCAAACCCGGCCCGATGGTACCCGACGCTGGCACCGCCAGCGCAGCAGAACAGGTCCAGCAGCCTGAACTTACCGTCGGCGTGACGTGAGAATCGGCCGCAAACTTCGACGCCGTGCACGCTTCTCCCCCATGCCATCTTCCCCGCGTTCTCTATTCATTATAGAGAGGCAACGCTTCCGCGTAACGTGCGCCGTCCGGCATGAGCCGGCAAAATTTTCGCGGGATTAACGCAGTGTTCGTCAACCCACCGGTCCAGGTCATCTCTTATATACCTTACAAACCTTTTATAGCGCACAAAAGGCGGCCCCTTACGCAACGATCGCCAATTCTTAAGCGTGTCAGCGTCAAGAGCCAGGTACTGAGCCGCCTCCCGCGTTGTCAACAATGCTCTTTTTCCGTTTTTGCTGATTGTGTCCATGTATCTATTCCACTTCCTGCTTCCCGTTATTGTTTATTGTTCAGACCGTTGGAATTCGTTCCGTTCAAACTTCAACGGTCTGAAGACTCGCGCACGTTTGATAGCTAGCTCCCCAGCCGCGATTCGTTCGCATGGAACGTTCCTGAGAAATCTCGAGATCTCGAATTTTCCGGAACCGCCATTGGCGCCCCCGGTGGGGGCAAATATCGCTAGATGCTCCATGGCTCTGGTCAATGCGACATACATGAGCCGTCTTTCCTCTTCCAAGCTGTCTTCGGAAGTCCTGGCGTCGAACGGATCAAGCCTGGTCAAGGGAAACCTGCCATCCACAGCCCAAATCAAATAAACACACCGCCATTCAAGTCCCTTTGCCGAATGCACTGTGCTTAAAACCACTTTACCCCTGTCGTCTTCGCGTTCATCCGGAGGATCAAGCGCGAGCGAGTTTGCCATCTCGTCAAGCGACGGCGTTCGTCCAGCGATTCCAGCGAGCATTTGAATTTCAGAGATTCGCTTGCCGAGAGTCGATGGGTCAGGGTAATTAGCCTTGAGCAGGGGAATATAATAGTCGGAAACAAGCTTATATTGTTTGGCTGGTGAAACCTCTCTAACTGCCGCCTCGATTGTCTTTGCAAGACCTATTGCTATTTCCGCGGCCTTGCGCAGACGGGCGCCCTTCGCGTGCCTTGCCAGCGCTTCCATTCTTACGGATGGAGGATCCTCGCCCGCATCGACAAGAACCTTCGCAAGCTCGGCTCCGGTTCCGTCGCCAATCCCTCTATGTAAAGTTAAAACCCTATGCCAGGAAACTTCGTTTTTAATATCAAGCCCGAGGCGAAGAAAGGCAAGAATATCGCGTATATGCGCCTGTTCTGAAAACTTCATGCCGCCGCGTTTTACAAAACGAATCCCGGCGCGCTGCATTTCGGTTTCTATTTCGTAGGATTCGTATCCCGAACGAAACAAAACGGCTATTTCGTTCGCCCGTACCCCGGAATTCAACAACCGCCTGATTGCCGACACCACTTTCCGGGTCTGAGCGTGGGAATTCTCGACCTCAATAAGTTTTGGAGTTCTTCCCCCTGAACGGATTGCTTTAAGCTCCTTTTCAATCGATCCGCTTATGACCTTATTTGTCACATCCAGAATCGGCTGGACAGATCGATAATTGCGCTCTAATTTGATGCACCTGGCGCCGGGAAAAAGACGCTGAAATTCGAAAATGCTTCTGCAATTGGTGCCCCGAAATGAATAGATCGCCTGGGCGTCGTCGCCAACCACCATCACATTGGAGTGTTCTCCCCCCAAAAGCTTGACCAGCCTCGCCTGAACCAGGTTTGTATCCTGGTACTCATCGACCATTATAAATTTGTATTGTCCGACAATTTCAGCCCGGGCGCGCCTGTTTTCCTCAAGCAGCCTGACTAAAATCTTCAGAAGATCGTCAAAGTCAAGAATGTTTTTCTGTTTCTTGTGTTCGTGGTACGCATTAATCAGAGCCTGGATCGCCTCTCTTAGTTTCCAGCAAGGATGCTGAGCGTGAATCACGTCAGCCACGGGAAGGTCGTTGCTCAGCGACATCGTGACGATGGACCGTATTTTATCCTGGGAAGGGAGAGGACACTGATCGATCACGTTGCCGTGCTGATCCTCGGTCACGGGCCACAACTGACGCCTCAGCAGGCGAAAAATATCCTCCGCATCCCCATCGTCTATAACTGAGAACTTTTCCGGCAACCCGCAGTCGGCGAAATGACGTTTTAGCGTCTTGTAGGCAAACGAATGGAACGTGCCCCCGTCGATCCGCGCCGCCGCCGGGCCTGACATAAGCGCGGCGCGCGACATCATTTCCTCGGCCGCCTTTCGGGTAAAAGTGAGCAACAGGATGGCTTCAGGATTCACCCCTTCCTCTATCATCCTTGCAACCCTGCTGACCACGGTTTTGGTCTTGCCGGTTCCAGCCCCGGCAATCACGAGTAACGGCCCATTTTGATGGTAAACCACCTGCAGTTGTTCATGGTTGAGGTCGGCGGCAAATGCGAAATGGTTTCGGGGACTGTCGCGAACGGAATTATGTTGCATTCGTTTTGTGTTGGCCTGTGACGCCGGCCTCAACGAGCTCGCGGTTTTACCGTTGTTATTGTTGGTTGCGGGGGAAGGATTTGAACCTTCGACCTCCGGGTTATGGGCCCGGCGAGCTGGCCATTCTGCTCCACCCCGCGAAGACACAGACTATATTCGGAAATACAACCATGTCAAGGTACAAACCTATAATCAGACTGACGGGAAACCAGTGAACCAAAACACCAGCCCACGCCATTCTCGGCGGACCACCATTGTTTCGCCCTGTTGACATAACCCGGGATTTAGCATTTGTTCTCATGAACAATTTCTCCACGGCCGGAGGGCGGTGAACAATGGCTAACGTAAACGATATTCTTGCGAAGGCTCGCGAGATTGCGGAGATCGAGCGAGCGCTTGAGAACAAGAAGGAGGAAATGGAGCATCTTCTTACGCGCGGTGGAGCAAGGCGTATGTTACGGGAGCCCGGCGCGAAAAAGGTGGGCTGGTCAGGTAAAACCGGCTGGAATATGCGCGAGGCGATAAGGGATTATTTATCAAAACATAAGGGCGAACATTCGGCGCAGGAACTGATAGCCGCTCTGGGCGTTCCAGACAACCGAAAAAAGAGCATGTACGCCAATTTGAGTAAAATGGTTCGCAGCGGCCAGATCTTTTCCGCTGGCGCCGGCAGATACACAGGCTTCGGCAATAAGCCGGCCGCTCCAATCAGAAGGCCGGGCAGACCGCGCGGAAGCCGTTCTAAAAAAAGGAACTAAACACACCGTCTTATCGGGTCGTGGAGGTGTTCGAGGACGGGCGTTCCAAAATCAGAATGCCGAAAAATTAAGCGGGTTAGTCTCCGCCGCGCATGGCGTTCTGTAACGCCTCTATAAGGTCGGCGAATTCCTGATCGTCGGCCTCCTTGCGCTCCTTGGGGGCGGCTTCGTCAGGCCATCGTTTGCCGTGTTCAGCGAGCGCCGCCTCATCACGCGAGTCAGCTGCATCAATCTCCGCCATGTCCTCTTCTGAGGACGAGTTATATGCCTCGGCTAGTTCGCGCTCAGCTTGGCGGGCAAGGTCCACATCTCCGGGCGAGCTGGCGGCGATTGTGCGTTCGGACGCATTTTCTTCTGGCGCTCCCATCTTGACGGTTTCCCCCGGACGCTTTCGAGGCAAATGGAAGGCGTCGAATGGATTTGAGAATGCCCCGCGCTTTTCCCATCCCCACAAATCGCCTTCTCCGTCGTTGCCGGTTTCGTCGTCATCATCCTGATCCTCGTCCTCCGTTTCATCCGGCGGGAAATCGTCTTCGCCATCATCATCGAACGCGTCATCGTTAGATGAGTCATCCCCAGCAGGGGGCCACTCACTGCCGCCTTGGCCTTCGTTATTGCCTCCCCATGGAGGCCAGGCTTCTTCGGCAAGGTTAAACTCTCTCAGGATAACCTCAATCCCTTTATCCATTTCCAGCTCCGGCAGAGAACCCATGGCGTCGTTCAGCTTTTCCCACTGTTCGCGATTAGGTGGTTGCCCTGGGCGTTCAATGGCCGCTCCCCCCTTCGCCGCGAGGCGGCGTCGTTCAGAAATTCGCGATAATTGCGCAAGCCTCTCGACCTCATCAGGGCGAGGAGGCGCTATGCAAACCAGGCGATTTAACACAAGGCGCTCCGGAGCCTTTGGATTCGCATAAAAACCATTGATTCTTATGACGCGATCAAACCAGATTACGTGCCACTCTCCGCTGTTCTGCTTCTTAAGATCCAGGAGGTCGATCCGATCGACCTCCTGGATTGAGATGCTCGCCCCCGTACGCCCCTCCCCGTAGCTGCTGGTTCGTTCAGCGTACGTTTTGCCCGCCAGCTTCCGCGCAAGCTCATAAGTTTCGTTAGGGTCCTCCATCTTGCCGATCATTTTTATGTTCGTATTGGCCACTACCTGCCATGCCTCTTCCTGAGAAGCGGCTTTGAAGCCCGCAAAATCCTGCCCCGCAAAGACGATCGGAAAGCCCAACCCCCTGGCCTGGGCGGCGACGGCGCCGAACCCGGGGGTTGTCTGATACCCATATTCGTCGAGGATGATCAGGAACGGCACTGCGGCTGAGGCTATCCTCGCGTCCAGCACTTCGCGCTTCCATCCTTCCACGCCCGCTCCAAGCCCGACCGACATTGCGACACGCAGGGCTGACAGCCCAATTCTGCCCAGCAATCTTAGAGCGTCAGGGGATTTCTCAAGGGCCGGCAACATGATTACCAGTATGCGCCGGTTAACGACTACGTCCTGGTAATCAACTTCGCCAATGTTGCCTGCCCCTTTGAACTCCGGATCGATTTCCCTGGCGTAGACGTGGCTATACGTTTCCAGCAGATCGCCGAAAGCTCGGCTCCAATACATCTGCGCATAGCCGAACTGCCGGGCGACATCGCTGCGTTCGGATTTACACTGGATTGCGATGGGTTGTTTTGGATCGTATCCAGGCAAGGACATAACGAACGCCTTGAGCGCGTCGCGCTCGCGTTCAGTCAGGCTGTGTGATAGTCCGTCGGCCTCAATTTCCTCTTCGGACATGCGCGCCGGGTCGAACCCCGGCTTCCATCGGTACTCCCCGGTCGACGGATCTTTCTCGGAATATTCTCCCGAAAGAGCAACGAACAGCTTAATGTCATTGGTGTATTTGCGCAGGGTCCCTACGCTGAGCTGGATGAATCCTAAATCCCTGAGTTTCACGAGCGCAATGACCAGCGCCGAAATCATGTTAATGGCTCGGTCGCGGAAAACCCTGTTGGAATCGTTTCCACCGCCATCGGAACCAAGGATGCTGGTGAGCATTTGAGTAATTGCATCCGCGGCTCCTATGGCGAATGGATTTGTCGAGTTGGAAAAACGCTCCCGGCCCTCGGGCGAGATGGTTCTGCTGCCGGTCATGTACGATATCAGCAAAAAGTCGTCCTCCACCCCGAGCTGGCAGCACAATCCGTACAGATACCAGGCCAGCGACGCTTCGCCTTTCGCATCAGAAAAAACGAAGCCTGTGCCGATGGCAAGCGCGTTGGCCGCAAGACTCATCAGGAGCTGGGATTTACCCGACCCGGTCGTGCCAAGGACCAGCATGTGTCTCAGCATTGCGTCTGCCGAGACCCACACCTGCTGTCCCTCCCCAGGCTCGCCCTTACGGACGGTTCCAAGGTAAAAGATGCCCTCAGCCTGTTTCCCGTTGTTGTTCGGGTCTCTTCTGCCGCAGTGAATCGGCATGTGCGCAGGCAGGCTTTCCTGCGTCAGGGCCGACGCCAGAAACACCGCTCCCCCAACGACGAGCGCTATCAAAAACGCGGGACCGAAAACCGGACTGAGGATAATCTCAGCCAGAGCCACGGCGCAGAGCACCCTGGCCGCGAAAACGCGCTGAACTACGCGATCCGATATTCGCGAACTAAGGGGCTTCTGCCTCCAATCTGCCCGAAACGATCTTCCTTCCCCAGGGGAGTAAATGTCGGCTGGCATGAGGATTACTCAACACCCTACCTTGAGCTTAAATAGCGCCGCCGCAACGCCAGCGAGAAATGCCCCGGCCGCCGCCAGTGCGCCCGCAACAGCCCCCCTCACAAGAGCGTCTTCCGCCGTCTTTGCCGCCAACAAAACAAACAGCCGGGCTCTTGCCGCCGCCGCGGCTTTTTGCGCATGGCTCATTAGCGCCGCCAGCCGCGGCTTCTTCATCCAGCAACGACATGCCTTTTTGATTAAAACTATTCTTCCCATTTTTCCAACGTTTCGAACTCCGGGTCGAAATATTTCTCACGCTTTAAACAAAACGCATATGCATTAATCGCCTCGCGCCAGTATTCCCGGTCCTCGGGAGCTATAAGCCTGCCCTTGCGGCGGCGCTCAATTTGGAAATGGGCCATTGGGCCAAGCCCCTCAACCACTACCGTCAGCTCGTCAGATCGCGGCGCGGCCACGGACCTAAGCGCGTACCAGAGGGGGCGGCAACTGATGTCGTCCTTCGGTTTGCGGGGAAGGCGCCAGTACTCCGCCGGGCGCACCCAGCGGAACAGAGATGGCGCCAACCCGCCTTTAGCCCTGCTCCTGGCGCGCTTCAGCATTCCCATCAGCAAAGTCGTGATATAGGCGTGCCTGGTCGCCATTTCCGCGACGACTTTCTCGTGCTCGCGCAAAAGAACATCGGCATTGGACAGGTCTATCTGAACCGCGCCGAATCTGCCTTCCCGGAACGACGCCGCCATGCGCATCAATAGTTCCATTCCGCGTTGATCGTCGTCGGAGAGAGCGGCAAAAGCGCTCAGAAGCCCGTACTCGATTTTGTGGTATTGATTTGATCTAAGCGCCTCAATGCCGAGAAATCTGCCAGGGGGTTCGCCACGCTTCTCCGCCGGGAATTCCCCGGCCGACTGCCACTCGCCAAGTTGCCATAACAACACCTGGATTAAACGGCGCTCATCTATTTTAATCCGGATCGCCTCAAGAGCTTTAAGAGCCTCTTCAAGAGGCGCAACCATATCCTGTCCCGCCCCGGCGTCGCTCAGAAGTTCAACCGACTGCCGAATGCGCCTTACCGCCGTCCCGATGTGCAGCGACCTGACAAGGTAAACGGTCTCCTGCAGCTTAATGGATGAAAAGCCCACGGCGTGTTTCATGGTATCTGGCGAATTTCGCACAAGGGTTTTTTCGAAGTCCGTTACAAGCCGAATCGCCTCTTCGACTTTCTTTGAAGCGACCTCGGATCCGATAAGAATTCCGTAGCGCATTGCGAAGTGCCCGTAGTTTGAGCCTATGCGCCACGGGCCAACGGTTCTGGTTTCTGGCTTAAGCCTCGCCCTAACCGCAGGAGCGATGGCTGGAAACACCGCAGCGTTGAGTTTTAGAAGTTCTTCAGTGCTAAGCGCGCCGGAAAAACGCCTGACAATTGAACTCGCATACAAATACGCCGCACCGCTCAAGAGAAACGCGGCGACGATCCATCGGCCCCAGGTCCCGGCAACCGACAAAATCGCCATCGTCTGCCCGAACGTCAGCGAGCCGGCGCTGTTGTATGCGGATTCAAGCGTCGGAACGTATAATCCAGGTTCCTTAAAGCCAGCGGCCGCGAACGGCAAAAGAATATATTCGGTCATGCGGATTACACACCGGCTTATTTCCGCATGCCGAGCAAACCAAATCAGAGCCAGCATCATCGTAAAAATAAGCGCGGCGCCGCCTGCTGTGGCTAGCGTTTCATTCGTTTGATTTGTTTCCTGAGGCATGTTTATGTTTAGTGCAAAACTATGTTAGTGTTTATGTCGCAAGAACAGTCATGACTACAACACATGTTTCGCGTTCACGCGGATATCTTATCACCCTCGAGGGAATCGACGGGACCGGGAAAACCTTGCAATCCGCGCTGCTGTGCAAAGCGCTTGAACAGGCCGGCTACAATCCGTTGTCGACAAAAGAGCCGAGCCAGGAGGTATTGAAGTCAATTATTCTTGACAACAACCGGCTTAATCCGGCGGCGGTCTTTTACCTGTTCATGTCTGATCGCATCCAGCACGTGCATGAAACCATTATTCCGGCGCTTACACAGGGAAAAATCGTCGTGTCAGCCAGGTACCTCGACTCCACCATAGCATATCAGCTATTCGGGCACGGCGAGAAATTAAAACAATACGGCCTGACCAAAAAGTACCTCAGGGAAACAAACTTATTGGCCGCGGGTGGCGTGCTTCCGGATCTTACGATTTTGCTTGATGCCCCGGCAGAAATCGGAATCAAGCGGTCCCGTTTGAGAAAAAAAAATGCCCCGCTTGATCGCTTCGAGAGGCTTTCGCTCGGGTTTTTTCGAAAAGCGCGGGAAGGCTTCTTATCTATAGCCGATAGCGAGCCTCGGGTTGCGGTCGTTGACGCGACATTGAGTATTCCCGAGGTGCATCGGGAAATACTTGTCTGCGTCGCGGAGCGACTGAAGCTGCGCCTGCTGTGCGCAGCTTCAAGCCCGTCTTCCGCTTGTCCGGAAATATCTGATTAATTTTCCGGGTTTGCGTTAGCCTGCCGGATCCAGCCCACGGTCTTCAGCCGCGCTCCCCACAGAAACCAGCGCAAATTCCATGTTGCCGATCTCTAGGTAACATGGATAACAGAGATTGAGTCCGGCGAGGTCTTCACCGTTCGCGCTCTTTCCGGATACGTTTTTGAGGCGCTTGCCGCACATTTCGCAGCGCCCAATGTACCCCCACTTCAGGGTTAGCCCTCTGCGCGAACGCAGTAACTGGAAGTAAAAATTTTGAGCCGTTTCTATCCAATTAAATTTTTTTACCCAAACGACTTTATCGTTTGATTTTTTTTTCCACCTCACAAACCAATACCCATTCTCTTTTTTCCTCTCCTTTTCTTTCATACAACCCCCATTTTAACGCTCAAAACGAATTTGTTCCTTAAATCATTGGCTGGGAGTTAATTAAGTTGGCGCATGCTCACTCTCAGTAATCGCCGCGCCCAAAAAAAAGGCCGGATTGGCGACAGGTTATCTGAATATTTAGCCCATGTAAATAGGCCAAGTTGATAACCGGCGCAACGCGACCCGGGCTATTTAGCTATCGCGACTTATGGCTATCGTTTCCCGCTCCTGATTATCGACGCTCGTTTCGTCGCGCGAAATGGCGTCGATAATCTGCTCCTGCGCGTCCAGCGGAAGAAGAGAAACGATATTTGAGATGATTGCCCGCGCTGGCTTGTGGACCATACTCATCTGGTTGATGGCGTTTTCGACGCTTATCGAATAGCCGACATCCTTTAGCCAGGAAGGAGTTGCGTCAACCCAGCGTCGGCCTTTGGGGCTTAAGGCAAGCCCCCCGTTTCTGCTGGTCTCGACGAGGCGATCGTCGATTATCCTGGAGACGTGAGACGCTAGTGTCGATGGACGCCCGAGTCCGAGCCGCAGCATTTTGGCAAGCAGTATCTCGTCAGGGGCAAGCGGGCGCCGCTCATGGCGGCAAAAGGTCCATGGAACGTCTCCTCCGCGCATGCAAAAGACCAGGTTTCGGGCCAGCACGCTCAATACAGCCGAATCGCCGGGAAGGTTCTTTGGATCAGGGCCAAGCGTAACCATTTCCAGCCCGCGCCTTGTTGGATGAAGTCCTTCGTGGACCTCGGAACCAGTGGCGGCCGGGAGATCGAGCGTTGGGGGCATGTTTCTGCGGCGCGCGAACAGAATCAGGTCCCGTTGCGTTTCCGGCGAAAATCCGCGACCGGCGGTCCGCGGGTAGCTCAATAGCCCGCCTTCGTACAGCTTTTGCAGCCTTTTCGCCCCCTCCTGAACGGGAATATTCAACTCCCGCCTTAGAGCAAGCAGCGTTTCTCCATACGACCACGGCCCCGACAGTTCGCAGTAAGTTTCGTCTCCTCTTTCTATTGAGGCGAGCAACGGAGATAAGACCCTGCCGCAGCCGCCGTTTTTACTGAATACCCCGCCCAGGATGCGGTCGATAATCCTTCTCGTTGTCCCTGCCGTATCGCGACGCTTGTATTTGACGGCATTACGCACCGCCGCACGTATCGTCTCGTGGTCAAGATCGCGAACGATCACGCGGTATAAATCCTTTTCCCGCGCAACTCGCGCAACGTCAGCGGCTATCACCTCCCCTTCGTCGTCGGCATCGGTGGCAAGATATACGCCGCTAACCCCGCAAATCGCCTTTTTTAATTCTTCGAGCCGAACCGGGTCTGGAATTCGCGCGGTTTCCTTGAAGCGGCGGTCTATGTACAGGGGACGAAGGCGTTCTGGGTTCTGAACAAAGTGTCCCTTGGTGGCAAATACCCTCCAGCCGCGGCCCAAAGCCAGCGTGAACGCCTCGATCTTGCCGGGGGCTTCAATGACGATCAGGTTGACCATATTGTTCCCCGGCGGTTCTAAGGCATCCAAAAAAAACTCTTTATGCGGCAAAATTATCGCAGGCAGACGAGGGGAAACTCCTTTTCCCCGCCAGCAATAAGCGGGAAGGCCTTTTGGCGCGCGCCTGCGCCGCCGCGCGCGCCTTGCGAAACACGGCCTCCAGGTCTGGATTATCGCGAAGCAGATGCCTTACGCACGATTCCACGCCCTTGAGAGCGGCAAGTTCTGAGTCCGTAAGCCTGAGTATTCCCATTTTAAATACTCTCCACGCCAGGATCGAGCCTCTCCTTTCTTGCCGCCTCAAGCGTCCCAGGTTGGGAGTCCTCAACCTCTTCTCCAAGCCCCGGACCTTCGCCAATTTCGTCTGCGGGCCCTGGCGAGAGATGAACGCGAAGTTCCGGCACGAACGACATAAGCATGTCAGCCGCAATACCTGCATCACGGGCCGCGCGGAAGATTTCATGGTGGTCTTTTTGAAGCACTTTAATCCAGCTCTCGACATACGAGGCGTGATTCCGGGCATTGCACTCAATGCCAAGTTCGGCCGACAAAAACATACTGCCGATTTCCGCCCTAAGCTCCTCTCTCGCGCGATCCTCGTCCCCGATCGAGCCAGCGAAATTGCGGTTCAGGCGCGAACTATGTCCAGTCCAATGCACCATTTCGTGGAGCAGGGTGCCGTAGTACTGTTCGGGGCCCCTAAAAGCAGCTCTGGGCGGCATTGTGATGACGTCTTTGCTGTAGTTATAAAAAGCCCGGTCTCCAAGCTCAATGATCCGCGCTCCGCTACGCCCGACAAGCTCTTCGGCGGCGCCAATCGGATCCCATGACGGCCTTGCGTGTTCGATCGGCGGAACCCCGTCCATCTGCGAGACGTGAAATACCCACCGATAGAAAACGGACGGAGGATGTATCGCGACGAACCTCCTTGTCGTTTCTCCCGTCTCCTCGTTCGTCTCCTCTTCCCACGTGCCGTATTTCCAGTACTCGATCCTGATCCCCTTTTCTCCTCTTTTCACCTGCCAGCCGTTTTTCTGTGCCTGCAGGTAGGTGCAGAAGCGCATATCCGCGCTGCCCTTGTCCAGGGCATGCATGAGCAACATCAGTCGGTTAAACCCGTTGTACTGCCGCCCGGTAGCGGCATTGTAAGGAACGCTCATGGGAGGGGTATCCCAGGGCTTCTGCCATGGCGCAACGCCGCTTTTAAGGGCATCTATAATGGCATCGGTAATAGCTTGTCTGTACCCCCGCCACTTGCCGTCGCTCATTGGCGCAGCTCCTCGAGCGCTAACCCGACGTCCTGCGAAGCGTCGGCGGCCGCAAGCATCGCGTCGATCCGCGAAAAAAGCCTGTTCGAGGCCGCCCGTACCAGCTCTGACAGCGGGCCGCGGCCTGCCCCGGCGGGCGTTGCGACTGAAGCGACCACCTCGGCGACGCTATCGAGGTGCGCAGACAGAAAGCTTCTCACTTCCTCGGCCGCGGCCGCGCCGTATATTGACATATAATCGGCGAGAGCCGTAAAGCCTCTGCCGAGGTGATACGACACGGAACCGTAACTGTCGCCGCGAAGGGTGTTTTCAACCGCTCTATTGAGCGCCCGAATTCCGGTGTTCCACAGATAATGTTTAAATCTGATTGCGGTCGACGCGTTGTCTTGTGTTTTATATTCGCCAAGCATTTTTGGGTCCTCAGCTTGTTTCTGTCTATAACAGACATGCGTCAAAATACAACCCCCCCGAATTCGCGGCCCAGGCCGCCAATTCGGAAAAGAGAGAAGGCTAGCCACTAGCCCGGAAAACAGGCTCTCCGAGCCCAGAATCGACGCGCGACGCAACGGCGTCGCGCGTGGGACCGCCCGAGGCCAAACTGTCAACTAATGGCTTGAATGGCGAACTTCTTTTGCCGCCTGGCGCAGATGGCGGATCACGTGCAGATAGTGGGTCGGCGAGGTAAAGTGCGAATGAAGCGATACCTCGCGAAGAATCCTTAATTCGACATCGGATATTTTATGCCGTCGTAAAAGCGCGCGATTCTTGACGAACGCCCCCCAGGCGCCTTCAGAGTCCTCTGAAAGAATTGCCCTTACTTCCGGGCGGGAGGCATATAAAAGCTCTTTTGGGTTCAGGCCCAGTGCGTCGGCCAGCAAGCCGATCAGATCAAGCGACGGCTGCCTGGCCCCGGCCTCGATCATTCCAATACAAGAGGAGCTTACCGCCAGTTTCTGCGCAAGCTCCGCCTGTGACATTTTTAGCGCAATTCTGCGCCGTTTAATGACTTCTCCAAGAGCTCCCCTTTTCGTTTTCATCATGTTGCCGAGTTGCGTTTTATTGCCTACAAACCGAACAACTCAAGTAAAGCCGTCCGCAGTTTTACATAATGTAAAAAGCCAGCCAAATAATGGAGGTTTTCACTCGCCCCGAATCCGTTTTCGCTTAAACGCAAGCCGGAAAACCTGCGAAGATGGGCAAAGGCTCGACCTGCCGCCAACGGCAACTCGACTGCTCCGCCGTTTCCGGCAGCGAACAACCCTCGCGCTGTATCGCCCGGATAGGCCGCCAGCGCCACCGCCATGTCGGCCATAAGTTCATGAGGATCATTCAGGTGGCCGGAGTAGTCATGTCCAAACCCTCGAACCGGGCGTGGGTGCCAATGTTCGCCCGACAGGCAACGGGACAGCGCGATATGATGGCCGATCTCGTGCCAAAACGAGGCCGCCACAGCAACTGGATGGTGCGCAGTATTCAGAAAAATGACCGGTTTTTTGAGTTCCGGGTTTTTCCTTACATAAAAACCGCGCAGGCTAAAAAGAGGGTCTGGCGCGGCTATAAGCTTAATCCCCAGGCGGCGCGCTGAACTGAACAGGAACCTCGTCCCGATGTTTGCTTGCGGGATTACGCCCAGAGACGGGAACGCTTTCCTGAAGTCGGCGAACAGCGCGCCAATCTCCCGTTCGGTAAAAAGGCGGCCAAGAGACCCGGCATAGTCGCGGCGGAGAAGGGCCCCGAGGTCGCCCTTAAAAATCCCCGCCTCGTTTCGGTCTATGGCGTTGCGCAAAAACGTCTTTAAGTCCGTCTTACGGTTCGACGCCGACCGCTTTTCCATCTTCATTTTCGCGAAGCTCCCGCCTGCTCCAATCATCGCTTGCTATAATTCATCGGAATCGGCAAGAGCCTGCCTGATGGCGTGAAGAATATAAATATACTGACGCGGACTCGAGACCTTGCCAAGCAGGTTCACCTGTTCAAGGACTTTTACCTCCCGCCGACTGACCTTATGCCTGGCAAGCAGGCCGGGACTGCCGACAAAGCGTTCCCATGCGTCGGGGACGGCTTCCTGGGGATGTTTTTCCTCGATAAGCTCACCGATCTCCGGATAGGCGAGCAACAGAAGCTTCCTGCTGTCAATGGACAGCCTGGACGCTATTTTCAGCAAGATCCCGAAAGACGGCCTGCGCTGATCGGTCTCCAGCAGCGCAATATAGCTCGGCCTTACGCCCAGCTGCTTGGCAAGGGCTCTCTGGGAGAGCCCGGAGGCCTCGCGGTGCCTTTTTAGAATGTCCCCCAACGACCGGCTCATGGGCTTTATTATTTTAGCCGCGACGAAAATATTCCGCAAACTTTTTGTTCACATTTCGCATGTCCGTGAACCGTTTCCGGTTAACCGATCGAAGCGCTAAATAAAACATTTTTAGATCTCAAGCGACAGCAGCTTTGAGATTTTACCCCAAAAGTGACTGTCTTCCTGGATAAGGCGGACTCGGTCGGCATTTTGGGTCTCGGGCGGGGACACCCGCACCGGCAGGATCACGAGGCTGGACCCTCGATAAGGAAAACGACGTGCGGGTAACTCATGGACGATCCGATGAAAGTGCGGGGCTTGCGGAGGATGGGGGATGGGAAATCCTCCCCTGAGGCAGTTCGATTTTCGTTCTTTCTTTTTTTTTATCGCAAGCCTTCGCACACTCGCCAACTTTCGCTCTCGCATCCCGTATAGCATTCTTGACGAATCGGGTTTTTGCCACATAAGATTTTGTGCATCGAGGATAAAAAGCTTTGATGTTGCCGGAAAAACTGGTGAAGGAAATAACCGAGCGTTTGGGACCTACGCCCGAAGGCGCGATTGAATACCTGAACGCAGTCGTGGGGGCGGCGATCTTTACTGAGGCTTCTCGCCAGCCCGCCAAGCTTCTTTCCTCCGTCATGCCGGAATCCGCCATAAAGCTGGCCAACAATCCAATGGTTCCCGACCAACAACGGTGCCGATTGATCAGGGTTTTGAAATCCGCCGGACTTGATCCATCCTGCCCGTTTGAGCGTCAACCCGATCGCGCGACGGACAACGCCCTCGCGATTGCGCGTTGGTGGGCGAAGGCGTTCGCCGTGCTCAAAGAGCAACTGGAAAAATAAGAAAAACAACCGGCCATCCAGGCGTAACGATTAAAAAAACCCCAAGGCGCATTGCCAAGGGGGTGTAAGCTCAGACCTAGCCGGACCAAGAAGGCCGGTTCAGTCCGCAAGACTAACTATATCAGTCTGGTTGCCAAAAGATCAATGTATCCCCAGGCAAAACCTTAAGAGAGATTAAAACAGGACAAATCGCGCCCGATTGAAAATTCCTTCGTGCGGGCGTGGTGGGCGTTCTTCATCGCGATCGATTGCGTCTGAAATCCGTGCCGGGCTGCGAGCTCGGCAACTTTGTCAGGCGTGTCGTAGGTCATGAGGAAATCGCCTTGGGCTTTTGCGATCGTCTCGAAAAGCTTGGCGTGGTCGATCTCGTGGTGAGCGTAGAGGCGTCGTCCGGCGCGCTTGCCAGCCGCAGTATAAGGCGGATCGATAAAAAAGGCCGCGCTTCTTCGGTTAACATGGCTTTCGATGACAGTAAGCCCGTCTCCTTCTACAAAAGAGATCCTATCTTTGATTCCTTGAATGTCTCGGATTCTTCTGACAAGAGTCTTCGGATACCAGCGCGATGCGACGCCCCTTCCCCGCTCGCCGCGTTTGAGGGGTCCGCTTCCTTCGGCAATGATCCCTCCGTAAAACGTGCGATTCTTCAGGATCGCACGAAATGCGCGCTCGCGAACATCAGGCGAGCTCTTTGCAAGTTCTTCCCGAAGCGTTTCGGGCGTCAAATCAAACGATAGAATTTTACTAATTAACCATTCCCCATCCCCATCGAGGATGGTACGCCAAACCGCTGCCACTTGCCTGTCAATTTCAACGAGTATGACATGGTCGGCAAGTCGCTCGAAGGCGACGGTAAGGCCGACGATAGCGCCCCCAGCGAAGGGTTCAATGAAAAGCGAAGGCCTTTTCTTAAGCGATAGGAGCCACTGCTGAATGCGTGGCACGAGCCATGTCTTGCCCCCCGGATAGCGAAAAGGACGTCGCTGAACGATGGAAGCCACGTTTGCGGCGCTTTTCGCCAATGCCCCATTGAAAAGGTCTAACTGGTAACCATTGCGCGGCATTATCGTAGCCTGTGGTTCGCGGCTGGGCAGGGTGGCGCAGCGCGAGTGCTCATTGGTGCGCTTACGCTCGAGCGCTCATAACCGCCCGCCAATGCGGGCCGAGTCGGAGCATACATCCGTATGCGTTTTTCTATCAAAATTGTCTTCTCAGCATGGTTTTTCGCGACCGAAACCCCCAGCTGTCGAACCAAACGCCTTCAGCCATGCCGCGATTTCCTGATCCCGGAGCGTCCGGTTAAAATCCGGCGGGGTTATTAAATAATAATACGGCAAAACAGGAACGCCTGTTTAGCATCTTCATCATTGAAAATAAATCAAATACAATACAGATGCTTGCGGATGAGCGGCTGAGCGGTTCAAGCACCGCCGCTCGCGACGGGATCTGGAGAATTCCCACACCCTCCGCGAGGTCTTCAGAAGACATTAGGTTTTATTTGCATATTAGGCATGGCCCGAATAACCGGATTTACGCAGGCGGAGCATGCCGAAGAGATATAAGGGCCGTGAAGCCCGGTGCGCCAAAAAAATGTTGACTTTTACTTTAGCCGTTAAAGACCCGGAGCTTATCAGGGAAATCGAATCGCGCCCGGAAGGAGAAAGGGGGGAATTCCTTCTTGCCGCCCTGAGGGTCGGAGTTGTCGCCCTGCGCGCGGCTGGAGGCGCTCTCGACGCGGACAAGATTAGGGCTGAGTGCGCTTTAATGCTTGAAAGCGTTAGCGCGCGCCTGGCCGAGCATTCCCGGGCAGTCAGCGGCCAGGTCGAAAGAATACTGTCGGCGTACTTCGACCCTGGAAACGGCCTGTTCCAGCAAAGGATATCCAAGCTGCTCGACCGAAACGGCGAGGTTGAGCGCATGCTGCGCGAGTATCTTTCATCTGACGACTCCGTGCTCGCAAAAACGATGGCGCGGCAAATTGGAGCAGAAAGTCCGCTTTTCAGGCTTTTGTCTCCGGACGAAAGAAACGGACTTTTGGCGACAATCGAAGGCCTCATAAAGGATGAGCTGTCGGGACAACGAGAAAAGGTGCTTGCCCAATTTTCCCTCGATAATCCGGGGTCGGCCCTGACAAGGCTGGTGGAAAAGATTTCTTCCGTGAATGGAGATTTCGGAAACTCGATCAAATCGAATCTGAAAGCCGCACTGCAGGAAATGTCATTCGGCATCAAAGAAGCGCTAACCGAAATAACACGTTCGCATGCCGAACTGCGCGCCGATCTTCTTTCGGCCGTGAGTCGCATCGAGGTCAAAAGAGCCGAGGCGATGAGAACAACCGTCCACGGAGCGACTTTCGAATCTGCGCTTTCCGGGCTGCTTCAGCGAATTGCGCATGGTGCCGGCGATTTGTTTGAACGGGTCGGCAGTGTCGTCGGGGCGATAAAAAACTGTAAAAAGGGGGATTTTGTCCTCGAACTCGGGCCTGACAGCCTGGCTCCAGGGTCCAGGATTGTATTCGAAGCAAAAGAAGATCAAAGCTATCGCATCAACGACGCCCTGCGGGAAATTGAAGAGGCGCGGAAAAATCGCTCCGCCCAATTCGGGGTTTTCGTTTTTTCCGCGAAATCCGCCCCGAACGGAATTGCTCCATTTCAGCGTTTTGGGCAACATCTCGTTCTCGTCTGGGACGCGGACGATCCGTCGACCGACGTAAGGGTTGAAGCCGCCTATTCGGTCGGGAAAGCGCTGTGCGTACGCCAGCAGACGGAGAACCGCAACCAGGCAAGAAGCCTGGAAACAATCGAATCAGCGGTTCGATCGATCGAAAAGCAGATTGCTTACCTTGAGGCGTTCCGGCAACAGGGCGAGACAATAAAAAAGTCCTCCGAAGAAATAATCAGACGCTCTGAGCGTATGCGCGAAGAGCTGATGCGCGAAGTTGGCAGGCTTGATGAACAGATTGCCGCGTTTCGTTTCGAACGGAGCGCGGCGGAGCGATTGAATGGTCAGATTCAATTATGAATCACTACGGCGGCAATTGCGATTTTTTTACCATCGTATTTTCGGCATGCGGTCTGTGCGCCGCGTCTTCCGAATCTGCGTTTAGTCGGTGGCTGGCCGCGTTTGCGCGGCGCGCGCCAGCCGCGGCGGCAAAGGAGCGCTGACCTTCATGCGCGCTTCGGATGTTTTTTTCCGGCTGTTTTCGCGCAAGAAACGCATACAAAGTCAGAAAAAAATACTGTCTGAAATCAGAAGATCGCTTTTCGAGCTTAGACCCCTGTTTGTCAAATCCGGAGGCTCCGACGGCGAATCTCTCCGGGCGAATGCGCTGTCGGCTGGTATGAATCGTCAGATTGACGCGATTGCGGCAAGGGTGTTCGCTGAACGCGCCCTCGCGCTTCTGCTCGATGCCGTGGATCTCGTATCGGAAATCGAGGTCTACGCCAGGCGCCTTAGCCCCGCCAGGGACTACGCTCTATACATGCTTGATAGCCAGACAAACGCGGCGGCCAACGCCGTTCGGACCGCGCGCAGCCTTGGCGCAGAGGAGGGTTTCTTGCGGCAAAAGCTTGCATTTGCCGTCCGGCTTCTCTGGAGCATGTGCCACGATTCCGGACAAACAGATTTGCGGATGTTTTCAGAAGAAATAGAATGCGACTTTCCGTTCGCGGGCGAATTGACTCGAATTGCGGCCCGCTGCCAAAAAAGGTGGAAGCATGAGCACAGGCTGGAATAATCGACGCGAAGATCTGCTCCGCGCTCTTCAGAGTATCGGAAGTGCCGGCCGAGCTGAGAGCGAGGCCGAAGAAAAGCTTGGCTTGAGCTATTACCCGGTTCCCGAACATCTTCGGATTCTCGAACCCGAGGTAGTCCTCGCCGTGGGTCCGCGGGGAGCCGGAAAGACTGAAATCGCGCGGGTTTTAACAGACGGTAGGTTAGCTTCAGCGATCGTCGCATACGCAAAAGGGGTCCGTCTCCCGAAAGGCTCTGCCGACTGGCTCAAGGGTTACCCGCGTGAGAGGGAAATCTTCGACGCAAGGGGGCTGCGTGCCTATATCCAGGGCCCCTCTAATGAGGCGACTGAGCTGGTAAGCGAATTGTGGTTCGCCTATCTCCTTCGTCTACTCAAGGACCGCTTGGATGACAAGGCTAAAACCGATTTAAGGGAATTTCTCCAGCTCCAGGGCGGCGATATCAACGGTAACTACAACGCCTTCCGCGCAGCCGGCCAACAGCCGTTGCTTGCTTTGGACAGATTAGACGAACGGCTGCAACAGGAAGAGAAGTTCGTTTTCGTCACTTACGACGAATTGGATACCCTCGGGGGTACTGATTGGAGCGCCATGGAGGCTGGCGTTCGCGGTCTAGTAGCATTCTTGGCTTCTTATGCGCGGCGATGGAAGCGGATCCGTGCGAAAATTTTCTTACGTAGCGATCTGTACGACCGTTTTGCGACTGCCGGAGGCGCGGATCTTGCGAAGCTTGCCGCTAATCGTGTCGATCTTGCCTGGTCCGGCGCCGACCTCTACGCGATGCTGCTCAAGCGCATAGCAAACACATCTCCCGAGCTTGGTGAGTACGTCAAAAGCGTGAAGTCCAGGATCGAATGGCAAGAGGTTCCGGCCCTCGGGCAACTCCCGAAAATGGGAACATGGCAGGATGCGCGGCCGGTTGTCGAACGGATGCTCGGCCCCTACATGGGCGCCAACAAGAAAAAGGGATTGGTGTATCGCTGGCTGCTCGACCACGTTCGCGACGGCCGCGGTCGGGCGCTTCCTCGCCCGTTCGTGCGGCTCATCGAGGAAGGCGCACACATCGAGCTCCAGGAGCGCCGTTCTCTTCGCGAGCCACGGCTTCTCGAACCTTCGTCTATCCGGCGCACGCTCGACCGCGTTTCCGAAGAGCATGTCGCGCACGCCCGCGACGAGTGGCCGTGGCTGGATATGATCAAGGTCAAGTTCAAAGGGCAACTGGTTCCCTGGAACGGCGAGCGCGACGTCTTAAAACTGCTCCGCTTCGACGCGGGATCGACCTCGGATAAGCGGCCTCCCTTCGACGATCGCGAGCTCCTCGCCTATCTCATTGAAATAGGCATTTTGCGCCGAAGGTCTGAGTCTGACGGCCGTATCGACGCTCCCGACCTGTTTCTCTATGGGCTTGGCCTCTTGCGCAAGGGCGTGATGATGCGCCTGGCGAACGGCGCCGCAGCCGGCTTGCTTACCAGGCGCTCAGGGGCACTGGAACCGCCATCGATGCTGTGATTTGCACGCGGTCTTGCTTCGAGGCCCGCCGCCATTTAAAGGCGTAGCTGCCAGGGACTGTCCTTCGCGAGGAAAGGCTCCTCCATGCCGCATGATCCGGCCCGCACGGCGGAAACGCGCGATTGGCTTTACGCGACACTCGGCAAGGTCAGGCCGTAAGTGCAGAGAGTGCCAGCGATCTCTGCTATTGGCGACAGGATTCGCTTGAAGCGCGGGCTTTCGCTGGCGGCGAGCGCGCACGGCAGCGTCCATGCTCTCGCGTGAGACCACCGGCGCGAGCGAAATCGCATCCGGCACCCGCTTCGTCGCCATCCAAGGCGGCAGCATGTTTGAATGCGTTACGGCCTTTCGAGTCGAGAATTGAAACCTAGGCAAGAATATTTACGAGAGATATCTGCCTGGACTGGGACGCGATCGCAATCAGTGCCTGCTCTTTCGCGCCAGCCAGGGCCGCATCAGCGGAAACCCTTGCGATATCCGCGTCAGTCAGGATGCTGATCTTCGAGTCGACTTGTTGCGATTGGGTCGCCGCTGCGGAGGAGACCGATTCGACCACCTGAATAGACGCGCCGACCGAAGCCTGCACGGCTCCGATTTGGTTTAATGCGCCCGTCAACGCTGGAATCGCCCCCCGGACCCCTGCCTGATCGCCGGCATTGAGGGCGGACAGAAGCGATTGCAGAGCGCTCATTATCCCCGTACCGGCGCCGGAGTCGCCAAATACCGCAGATCCCGCGAGCGTGGTTTTCACGGAGGCCTGATTAAAAAAATCCACCACGTTTGCGCCGGAGCTCCCGAGGTAAGCTCCGGACGCCGTAAAAGGAGGCGTATCTGTGGCCTCTCCGGAAAAGACGTATACATTTCCGTCCTTTGTGTTTCCGAGGCCAACCATGGCTTCCATAATTCCCTCAACGGCTTTGCCGAAATCGGCTAAATTCTGGGGGTTGTTGGTCCCATTAGCGGCCGATTCCGCGATTTGAATTGCCTGTTGGATTGCATTGGCGGCGTGCTCAAGCGCACCGGAAATGACGTTAAGCCTCGATGCCGCCGTATTCGCCTGGTTAATCTCTTCTTCAAGAGAAGATTTCATTGTCGTCAGCACGCTGGCTTGCCCGAACGCCGACGGATCGTCCGACGGCTGATTTACGCGCCTACCTGTGGCTAGCTGCGTTTGCGCGGTTTGAAGCTCTGCGGCCGCGGCGTTAAGAGCGGCAACCGTTGCCGCTCCGAACGCCAGATCGGACATTCTTTCAATAGACACCAGGTTGGCCCTCCTCACTGAAGCGTCTGAATCAAAAACGAGATCATGTCGCTGGCGGCGGCGACGACGCGACCGGACGCCTGAAGTTCGTTCTCGTACTGAAGAATCAGCGCCAACTGTTCGTTTATCGAAACTCCGGTAATTGAGCTCCTGAAGTTCTCAAGCGCCTGCGCCGCCGCTTGAGACTGCCGACTGGAATCGTTTGCTCCCTTGACAACCTCTCCAAATGCCGCGACTATCTGCCCCCACGCCTGAGACGCAGTGCTCAACCCGAACGCGGGGGCGATCCCCTGCTGCGACGAAAGCCGCGCAATGGATCCGGCGTTGGAGCCGTCTCCAGGCATCCCGCGCGAAGACGCGGCAATTTGATCCGGTCCGATCGCCGAATTGATGGCTATAGGACCCGGGGTTGCAGGAATAGTAAACAGCGCGTTTCCGGACGACCCGTCCAGGCCGAACCCCGACGCATGAACCGAGTTTATTGCCGCGGAAGTTGAATCGATCAGGATATTTATCTTCTGCGCAAGCGAAAGAACCTGCTCTACGCCTGCGAGAGTCCCTCCAATTGTTCCTCCAATTGCCTCTGACGGCAACTGAATCGGCCCGCCGGGCAGATCGATCGATATTGTGCTCGAACTGCCGGTAAGGACAAGCGAGTATGAATCCGTGCCGCTTACAAGAGGAATGCCTCCAAGGCTGACATCACCCTGAACGTCCCCTTCCGCACCCGTCAGCGCCGCAATAGTCGCGATCAGCTGATCGCGTTGATCTTCAAGCGGCCCGAAATTTCCGCCTGATGACCTTACTGCCGCGATTTGCCGATTTAAATCAGCCACCTGGCGAAGCGCGGAGTTCGCTTCGCCAACCAATTCGCTCAGGCCCGCCGCGGAAGTCTCCGCCACCCCCCTGAGCGAATTGGTTACAATTACGCTTGCGTCCGCGAACTGCTGCGCGGCCGACACCACCTGTTGCCTGATGACGGTATCCTCCGGCGAAGCGGAAAGCGATTCGAACATGTTGAACAGATTCTGCAGCAGTCCGGAGATATCGCCGCCCCCGGACGGGCTTAATATCGCCTGCGCGGAGTTCGTAACCTGAAACAACGCCGCGTTGAATGCGGCCGAGGCAGAGTCCGCGTTGATTTCCCGGGAAAGGAAAGGCGCGGAGGCGCGCTGTATGCCGCTTACTCTGACACCAGCCCCGTCCCCGTCGGGGACCAGTTGCACCGTCTCAAGTGAGTAGCCTTGGACGTTAGCGTTGGCTATGTTGGCCGCAGCCGTTTGCAACTGTGCCTCCGCCGCCCTTATGCCGCTAAGTCCTATGCTAGATACGCTCATTTTCTCCAACCGATTCAAGTGCGGGCGAACCGAGAAAGTTTTCGCAGTATCATGTTCATGCCGGCCAGCTCGCGGGCCTGAGTTTTCAACCAGTCGGCCCCAAGCTCAGCGCCATGCTCGTCGAGCATGGCGCACATGCGTTCAAGCCGCCCTCTAAACTTTCTAAGGCGATCAATATCGCCCGTGCTTGCGGCCAATTCGTCGGCTGCGACTGGCGTTATAAACAACCTTTGGTTCATTTAAGAATTCCGGAAAGTATTTTGGACAGTTTTGCAATGTCCGGGCTGTAAGTTCCCGACCGAATCAGGTTTCGGAGCGTATCAACCCTTGGATTAGGCTCGCTCTTGGAGGCCAACGCAACGGAAAGCAGCCTGGCGTTCTCCGACAAGACCACTGTTTCCTCTGGCTTATGGATTCCGTCTTCGGGGCCTTTTGCCGCGGCCCGTGAGCTGACCGGCGCTTGGACGCCGTCGGCCCGAATCGCGTCATACTGGTAAGCTGTTTTTTCAATTGAATTCACGGCTCATATACCATCGTCTCATGAGACGATTACGCAATCATATCGCGGGCCTTTTTTAAGGTCCTAAAAGTGCAAAAACTTTGGATTTTAGACCTCATCAGGCGGCGGAGGCAGTGGTAAAAGCTTCGAAGGCTCAGGAGGCAGCAACACCGGACCGCGCAAATCCGCCCCAAGGCCGGTTTCGCCCCCGGTGGGGATTAGATGCGTTTTTTCGATTGATTCGTCGAGCGACGCCACTATCGGCTCAAGCGCAGGCGAACCGGCGAGCTTTTCCGCTATTCCGAGGTCCAGAAAACCGCCGAAAATCTCACCGGCCAAATGATCTGCTCCAAACAGGTTTACCGAGGATCTAAGTTCGCGAACGACGATTGAGCCAAGCAATTCGGCAAACGATACGGAGGCGTTGTGAATTCGATTGCCTGTTGAAACCTTCGAACCAAAAACGTCCTTGTTAAATACCGGGCTAATGCTCATAGTCAACGAATAATAAGCTTTCCGTGCAGCGCTCCGGCGTCCTTTAGCCCCTGAAAAATCGCAATTACATCCTCCGGTTTGGCTCCTACGATATTCAGGGTTGACGCCACCTGCTCAACCGTCGCCGATTCCGGCGTGACGAAAAATGCGCCCGGCGATTCGTTGACCCCAACGCTGACGTTTTTGGTAACGGCCGTTGTTCCGCTGCTGAACGGAGCAGGCTGGGACACTCGGGTTGCGGTTGATACCAATACCGTAATGTTGCCGTGCGTGATCGCCGCACGGCCGACCCTCACTTCCCCTCCGACGATTACCGTACCGGTCCGCTCGTTGATAACTACCCGGTCGGACTCCTGCGCCGTCACTCGCATTGCGCCAAGCGCGGCAAGAAATTCCGACGACGACAGAAAGTCCGGAAGCTTTACTTTAACAGTTCCCGGATTGGCCATGTACACGTCAGCGTCCGGATACCGGCGCCCTATCGCCGCTGCTATTCTGCTCGCAACGATCGGGTTCGCGTCGTCCAGCGCCAGTACGACAGTTCTTTGGTCCTGAAATGCATTCGGGACGGACGTTTCGACCGTCGCCCCGCCTGGAATCGTTCCGGCCGTTGTAAAGTTTTTTCTTGCCGAAGCCCCTCCTGAGGCCGAGACGAAATATCCTTCAACCGCAACCGGGCCCTGCGCGATGGCATAAACTTTACCGTCGGCGCCGTGAAGGGGGGTCATCAGCAGCGTTCCCCCTTGCAGCGAGCTTGCGTCGCCCATCGACGACACCTCAACGTCTATCTTGGCTCCGGGAACCGCAAACGGAGGAAGCTCGGCGGTTACAACCGCCGACGCCACGTTGCGGGTCTGAATCTGGATCGGGTTGATGTACGGCGGCAATGTTATGCCGTCGCGCCGCAGAATGTTCAGCACCTCCTGAATGGTGAACAGCGATTGCTGAGTATCTCCGGTATTTTGCAGTCCTGTCACGACTCCGTATCCAATCAGGTGGTTTTCCCTTACCCCCTGGATATGAACCAGGGCCGCTATCGGAACCGAATTTCCGTCCGCCGACGTCGCGTAACCGAGCAGCGGTTCGTCCGGCGGTCTGATCGTCGGCCTGGCGCCGCTTGCATACGCGAGCGCGGCGACGGCCCACGATTGGACCGCCAAAGCCAATATCCGAAATATCCTCTGAGATATCCGCCGCATGGCGAAATTATCTTACGTTTCCGCAGGGGTCGACACCGCGGGCGAACAGCCTTGAGCCGGAATCGCGCAGTCGGCCGCCGCGGCGTCGTGAACGACGTAGGCGCGGCGAGCGCTCATGTTGAAGATGGCGCAGCTGCAATGCGGCGATCTCCTTTTCAAGGAGCCGTATCTTCTCTTTTACCGCTTCAAGTCTGGATTTTGGGTCTTTGTCCATATTCAAACTATTCAAAATGGCCGCGCGTCGTTTTGCTCGGCCGCGCGGAATTGGCTTCCGGCGACGCCTTCGCGCAGGCGCCTGATTGCTGAGCGAACAAGCCGGACGGCCTCGAGTTCGCTGATTTCGAGGGCTTCGGCCACCTCGGAAAATGTAAACTCCTCGAGGTAATATAACGCGACAGCGTTGCGCTCTTTGGGAGTAAGGTTATATTCCATGAATTCCTTGATTTCCTTCACCAGCGCGCTGTCTTCGTCTCCCATTTCCCCATCGGGAGGTACGGTTATCTCATCGCAGTCGATTCCGCCCTCAGCGAAAAGCGTTGCCTTTGCCCGGTTGTTTATTTCGCGAAGCACGGCTCCCCTGACTCGCCTGGCCGCAAACGCGCCGAAGGGCGTTCCGCGCGACGGATCGAATCTGCGCGCCGCCGACACCAGGCCCAGCGCGCCCGCCGCCATGAGCTCGTTCCTGTCGAGGCCGAGTTTGGGCGACACCGACACGCGACCGACAATTCGCCTCACGAGGCTCATATGCTTCTCGACAAGCTCGCTTAGATAGCGAAAGTCGCCATGCCGAACATTCAGCTCTCCGGAGTCGGTTATGGGAGTCTTGTATTTTTTAACCAATTTACCAGTTGATTTTGCCTATGACTTTCAATGGCACCTGGGGCGGCACTTCCGAAGCGCCAAGCACTACAACAGCGTTGGCTAAAGCTCGTTTGGCGATTCGCTCGAATATCTTTCTCACCTGTGGTGTTACAATAATAACCGGCGTATCGACCTTCCCGACCTCAAGAGAACTCATGCTTTTTCGAATAGCGTCGGAAATTTTTTTCATGGCCTGGGAATCAATATTTTCGTTTGCCGCAATCGCGTTTATTATCGGCTCCTCAAGCGCCGGATCGACGGTAAAAACGTACAAAGACCCATCTTCGTGTCTCAAGGGTTCGCAGATAATGCGCGATATTCTGTGGCGGATGCGCTCAACCAGTTCCGCCGGATCTTTGGTCTGATAGCCTTCGGCGGCTATCGCCTCCAGAATTGCCGGCATATCGCGGATGGAAATTCTTTGCGACAACAGAGACTGAAGAATTCTGTGCAGTGCGCCGAGGTGGACTCCGACGCCAGACAGCTCTTCTATGATCCGCGGCACAACCTTTTGCGCCTGCTCGAGAAGCCGTTCGGTTTCCTTTCGGGACAATAAATCCGGAGCATTCGCCCGAACGGCCTCTGAAAAGTGCGTCAACAGGACGGTCAGCGCGTCAACGACCGCGCAGCCTTCGGCGCGTGCGCGCGAGCTGTCGGCCGCCGAGATCCAGTACGCCGGCATGTTAAAAGCCGGGTCTTTTGTCGCAATTGATTTTATTTCGGGAGACAAGTTGCTGCGCCCGGGAATCGCCAACCACATGGCCGGGCGTAGAGTCCCGCGGGCGACTTCTGTCGCTCGCAGTAAAATACGGTAGCTGTTCTGCTCCAATGAAAGATTGTCGGCAATTCTCACCGCCGGAATCGTAATTCCGAGTTCTTCATGTATCTTTGGCCGCAAAGCTTTGATTTTTTCCGACAGTTTCCACGGCTCGTTGACGAACGAGACGAGCGACGAGCCGAGCTCGAGCCTCAACGGCTCCGGCCATTCCTCCAGCTTGTCTTCCCGGTCATGTTTCAGCTTCGCCGGCGCGGAGGCGGCAATTGCGGCCTCCGCGATTTTCATTCTCGTAGCCCTGTATCCAAGGCCGGAAAGCCCAAACGTCATCGCAAGGAACGGGACGTGGGGTAGACCAGGGATTATGGATAAAAGTCCAAGCAGTCCGGCAGTTCCGAATAAAGCCTGCGGGTTTCCCAGCAATTCATGGTCAATCGTAAAAGACAGATCGTGTTCGTTCGCCGCCCGCGAAACTATCAAACCCGCCGCCGTGGAGGTCAGCAGGGCGGGAATTTGAGCCGCAAGCCCGTCTCCGATCGTAAGAATCGTATATGTATGAAGCGCCTCGGTGATCTTCATTCCATGCTGAAATATTCCTATGGCCAGGCCCGCTGCGAGGTTGATAACCATGATAAGGATTGCCGCAACCGCGTCGCCTCGGACGAATTTTCCAATGCCGTCCATTGCCGCGTAAAAATCGGCCTCCCGCGCGAGTTCACGTCGCCTTTCGCGGGCTTCGCGTTCGCCGATGATGCCAGCATTAAGATCGGCGTCCACGGCCATTTGTTTTCCGGGCATTGCGTCAAGCGTAAAGCGCGCCGCCACCTCGGCGACGCGGCTTGCCCCCTTTGTGATTACCGCAAAGTTAATGACCGCCAAAGCAATAAACACAACCAAACCGACGACATAATTCCCTCCGACCATAACCTTTCCGAACGCTTCTATTACCCGTCCGGCGGCGGCGGAGCCCTCTCCATTCTGAAGCAGAATTAAACGCGTTGAGGCTATGTTCAGGGATAGCCTGAATAGAGTGGCAACCAGAAGAACGGTGGGAAACGCGGAAAAGTCCAGCGGCCGCCTTCCTGACGCTGCGGTAAGCACAACGGAAATGGCAAGGCCGAGAGACAATGATACGCCAAGGTCGAGAATAAAAGGGGTGACCGGCAGGACCATACCCCCAAGAACCAAACAAGCGCCCAGCGGCAGTCCGATGTCTCGCGCCGCGGGTTTTTGCGCGCCGCCTATTCCTATCCGCACCTGCAACCCCTTCGAATTTTAAACTCAGGCGTGATCGTCCACCGGAAGCAAAATCTTACCCTACCGCACCAAGCCGAGACAACGTCAATTTACATCAAAAACAAACCAATCCAGCAAGAACTGCTCGCCGCGCTCGAAAAAATAAACATTCCCGGGTGTTTATTCCCGGAGATTGCTCTTGTCAGAAGCAAGCTGACGGCCTAGTCTGTTTTATTAAGCTGCATGGGGTGTTACAGGTTACAGCCCCGGAGATCGAAGGAAAAGAAGGAGGAACAATGAACTCTTTGGCTGTACGCCGTCTATTTCTTTTCTGGCGGGCGTTGCGCGTCGCGGGCGAACGAATTCGGTCAGGATATATCGGGGCGTGCTTAAGGTTCGCGGAGATTGTAGCCGCTCCGTTGTCCCTCGTGTTAGCCGCGATATCGCCGGCTAATGCGCAAACTGATATTGCAACGCTCACGCAGGGCTGGAACAACCAAGTGCGCGGCCTGGCTTCGTCCGTTCAGTATGTCTCCTACCTCGGCGGGGCGGGCATGGTGGCTTGGGGAATATGGAAGTGGATGCACCGCTCCCAGCATTCCAACGAACCCGCTAGTTCCGCAATGAAGCTTGTTCTCGGCGGAGTAGGGTTGCTCGGTTTTGGCTATGTGGCAGGCGTGTTTTCCCAGTCCGCTCTTGGCGTCAACGCCACTTCCGGGCTTGGCACCCTGGGAATCAACGCCGGGCCGTAAGCCAGACCCTAAAAACCCCGGAAAAAACCCACGCAAAGGCCTGCCGACAATCAAAAAGGGCCCGTTTTCCGGCTTGCGATGCGTGTGCGCATTGCAAGTAAGATTCAAAGGGAACAGGCTTAGGTTCTTTTCGGGCGAACTGCCGGGTGAACCGAAACGCGGAGCCAAGGCGTAGTATCCATGCCTTGGCTCCGCTTGGTCTGGTTCGGAGAAGAAAAATGAACATGCCGCTGGAAATAACGGTCAAGCACGAAACCTGGCGAATGCATGATCGGTCCGCGGAAGAAGGGGATCGAGCATTTAAGGTGATTCGCAAGCTCGTGATCGCCAGAAGCCCGGACGGGCGCTGCGCTTACTGCCGGTTTGAAACAAAGGTGGACAAGTTGCAGGGGTTGTCTGGTTTTTTTGAACTTCATCATATAAACAACGACCATCACGACAACGATCCCGCCAATTTGACGCTGATTTGCCCGTTCTGCCACGCCTATTTCCATTGCGGATTCGCCGGAATTCGCAAGCGCGCATACCTCGCTGCCATCCCAGGCATCAGCAACGCCGGATTGAATTACATAATGCACATGGCGCACTTCATGGCCGCATCGCGAAAGGCTTCGATGCGCGAGGCCGCGCAAAGGATCGTTTCGCTCACGCGGGCCGGAGAACGCCACCTGCGCGAAACGTACGAACTGAGCAACCCAATCGACCTCGGCGACGCCTTGCTGCAGGCGCTTCAGGCCGGCGACGTCGCGGGAGAGCAAAAACTCAGAAGGGATATACGACTTCTGGGGATTAAGCTTGTTCCGGACATCACATGCGAGGATTACAAGACCCCTATCAAATTTTGGAATGAAACCGCGTCGCGCAGGCTTGGAGAATCGTTGTTGTGAGCGAAACATCCTCCGAAAACCCGCTTACCAGGTCCAATTTTGGAGCAATCGTGTTCGATTCCATAGACGACATTGACTCCGGCTGGTGCTGCCTTCCGGATCGAGATGGCGGCTATTCGCCGAAAAGATTCGAGCGATACGGAGACCTCCAAATAGGCGAAGGGATTTTATACCTGACCAATGTCGATTATCGTACTCTCGAAGAGCGTAGGCGGGTGCATCTACGCGCGGACAATTACCTGCGCGCCGGGCTTGGGTTCGTTCTCGAGGAATTCAGAATTCCGTTCATAAAACATTCAAGGCAAAAAAGAAACGACGGGTATATTATCGCGCCGGACAATTCATACCGCCCACTGGCTGTAAAGGTTATAGCCAGAGTGTTCGGCCGGGTCATGAGCCTCGCGGGCGTGGACGGTTCGATACGCACCAGCCTCAGACACGTTTTGCGCGCCAGGCCGGACTTTCCGCCTCCCGAACCGCCGATTATGGATCGCGGCGCCTGGGAGGCGTTGCACAGGGCGGCCGAAGAAGTGGAGAAATACGGCCTGCCGATTCAAGCTGGCGGGCGTTATGATCGCGAGCGGCCTGTGATCAGGTTTCAGCGCAACCGCCTTGAACACGCCAACGCGGTGTTATCGGTCCCGCTGCCGGCGTTTGACGCCAAATGGGAGCGCTATAAAGGCGGGCATAACCTTGAACTGGTGCTAAAAAGCGAGCGCCCAATGATCGCCGAAACCAGAATCCTGCGCCAGCCAGAAGAAATCGGAGAGCTGGTGGGGCTTGGCAGCGGCGACCAGGTGCGGAGATATTTCAGCCAGCCTGAACTGGTTTTCCTGTCGGCGCTGGATTTCGAGATGGAAATCGTCAAGGTTTATGCCGGTTCCGCCTACGAACGAAACGATCGAACCAGGGCGGCTCTTCCCTCCGGGCCTTTGTCGAGGTTGTCGTTTTCCGCCGGGCTTCTCGCCGAAAATATCTGGCGGGGCAGAACGCTTCCAGGCCGTGCGCCCGGAAAGATCGCAAAAGCCGATCGTGAGCTTAAACTTTCTCCTGCCGGCATATGGATCATGGCGCAGGACCGCATAGAGAGCTTCAAGTTTGCGCTTGAAGTGCTGCAGCTTGTCAGGTCACACGGCGAACTCTTTGAGAGTTCGCTCGCGGGGTATGGATACGGGCACGCCAGAATACGCCTGCCCGCCGGAGAGCTGTCGCCAGCGGCGCTTGAGCACATAGCGCTTACCAGCTATATGCTGGGCGCGCCGGTGTTGGGACTTCCGGAACTTGACGAAATTCCGGTTGGCGCGCTTTCGCAACCCGGAAGAACGCCGGCCGCATTCGATCCGGAAGCCGCCCGCGTGGCTGCGGAAAAAGCCGCCTGGGTGGCGATTAATTCCAGGCGAACGGTTCTTGACTATATCGACGAACTTTACTGGACGAGCAAGGTCGAACACGCGGCGGCCGCGCAGGAGATGATTCTAAAATATATCCTCGGAAGTGGGATTCCAGCCAGCGTCGCTGTGCTCGAAAGCTCCGCCAGAAACTGGAAACACGGCCTTGAGTACGGATTGAGGAATGTTACCTGAATGAAGGAAGTTGGTTTTCTGGGAAGAATGTATGACGAATTCCTGTGGTTCTTCACCAGGGCGTTCCATGGTTCCCCGCAAAATTATTGCGACATTGAATCCGCGGAACCGCCGTGGATGTTGGTCGCGCAAAACGGCGGCCTTGGAGGGGCGCTAAGGATCAATGGCGTCCGCCAGCTTCAGGACGAAACGTCCTTTCTTGAGATGATCGGAAAAATTGCCCAGGATTTGGGGCCTGCCCTTTCCCATAAGGGGCATGTGATCCAGGTTTGTTGGTATAGAAATTCCGAAAATATCATAAACAGCCTTGAAAAGGCCCTGCGGCCGTCGAGAGAGACTACTAAACGCCTTGAACTTGACCTGGGCGATATAATCGACGAAGAAGCAAGGGTCCTGTCGGAGTATACGGCCGACGAACAGGTTTACATGGTGTTGTGGACCATGCCTGAAGTGCTTCCCATTAAGCTGCGTCGCGAAGCCCAGGAAGAAATGAAATCCTTGACTGCGGAAAATCTTCCCGGAGGAAAAGATGGCGGCTTTGGCGAGGGGCAGAAGTTTTTGCGGTCCATATCTCAGCTTCGCGATCGACATCTGGCGTTTGTTTTCGCCTTAAGACAGGCTTTTGACGCCGCTGGGATTGACATTGAGGAGGTCGGGGCGCATGAAATTTTGCGCGAAGCCAGGGCGGCGTTGTATCCCTATTGCACGGACGAATCCTGGAGGCCGCGCCTGCCGGGCGACCGTATCCCGAGAAGGATTGTTGAGCGGGAGAACCTTGAGCCCGGCGACCTGTTATACCAAAAAATCTCCGAACAATTGATTCCATTCGACGGAGTTCGTCTGCCGGGCGAACTTATAAAAATCGGCGAACGCATCTGGGCTCCAATTGTAGTGTCGCTAGGTCCGGTCAACCCAATGCCGTTCAACCGGCTTCTTGGCCGTATTGTTGAGACCGGCGACATCCCATTCAGGATGAGTTTTCTGATCGAAGGCGACGGCATTGACGTATTAAAATACAAGGTTCAGCTCGCCAGACTGCTGTCATGGGATCCGGTCTCAGCCAACAACCGCAATCTGATTGCCGTGAAGGAGGCGTTGTCGGAGCTTCGTGATCGCCAAAACGAACAAATTGCGAAGCTTAGAATAACCGCAGCGACGTGGGCGGACACGGAAACCGAGGCCAGGCGCCGCAAGGCCTTGCTCGTGCGCGCGATCCAGAGTTGGGGCTCATGCGATACGGAGGCCTGCGGCGACCCGCTTGGGGCGCTCTTATCCGCGATTCCGGCCTTCAGGGTGGACAGCCCCGCGCCGGCAATGGCCCCGCCGATTCCCGACCTGATTGCGATTCTTCCGATCACTCGCCCGGCGTCCCCCTGGAAAGCCGCGCCGATGCTTCTTCGCTCTGTGGACGGCAAACTCTTTCCCTATGACATGCGTTCGAGCCGGCAGACGGCGCACGTTACGCTGGGCAATGCCCCCATGAGGGCGGGAAAGTCAGTGTTCAGCAACAAAGCGCTGCTTGATTTTATCCTGCATCCCATGAACGAACAGCTCCCACGCGTCGGGATCATAGACGTTGGGGCGTCTTCTTCCGGGCTGATTTCGCTGCTTAAGGGCGCGCTTGGCCGCCGGGCCTATCTTGCGGAGTTTTTCAGGTTGGTGATGGACCCGCGGCGTTACGCGGTCAACCCCTTCGATACTCCGCTCGGGAGCAGATATCCAACCCAATTGCAGATGGGCTTTCTGCAGAATCTTCTTCTATTGCTGCTCACTCCGCTTGATCAGGACGCGCCGCCAAAAGGCATGGAAGGGCTGGTTCAACATGCCATAGAATTCATCTACAGGCACTTTGGTTCCGAAAAACCCAAGTTATACAACCGCGGGCAAAACCAGTATCTCGACGAGATGATCGAGAAGATGTCGATCCGCGTGGATTCCAAAACCTCGTGGTGGAATATAGTCGATCAGTTTTTCGAACGCGCTCAGACGAGCGATAATGAGTCCATGACGCATGCCGCCATGCTTGCCCAGCGTTACGCGATGCCGCTGCTGGAGGAGGTCGCGGCGGCTGCTTCAAACGAAAGAGTGGGTAAGATTTACAGTTCTTCCCATATAGAAGGCGAAAGTATGGCTGGCTACTTTTACAGGGTTCTTACCGCCGCGGTTCACCAGTATCCGATCCTCAACCAACCGACCGTATTCGACATCGGGGCCGCGCGGGTGGTGTCGATAGATCTCATGGACGTGACCCAACCCGGGGGAGGGCCGCAGGCCAACCGCCAGACCGCGGTCATGTATATGCTGGCGCGGCACATCGTGGCGGGCGACTTTTATCAGCTGCCCGAGCATTTTATCGCCCTTACCGAGGAACAGCTTCCCGCCGTGTACCGTAAATACCACATTGACAGGGCAGCGAGGCAAAAAGGCTACCCGAAGCAGATCGTGTTCGACGAATTCCACCGGACACGGGGTCAGGCCGCGGCCCGCAGGCAGATCGAAATAGACATCAGGGAAGGACCTAAACACAACGTCGGAGTCGCGCTCTTTTCCCAGATGGCCGAGGATTTCGATCGTAACATGACCAACCTCGAAACCACCATCCTGAATTTTGGTGCCGCCAGCTCCAATGAGGTTGACGTGGTCATGGAAAGGTACGGACTGCCGGAAGCGGCAAGATACGAACTCAAAAACCGGATGCGCAAGCCATCGTCCTCCGGATCGCACGTGGTCGCAAGGTTCCGCACCGATCGGGGCGATTACACTCACCACCTCATGGTTACGGTCGGTCCGAAGGTTCTTTGGGCGCTGTCTACCACCCCGCGGGATATGGCCCTGCGCGAAAAGATGTACCAGGCACTAGGGCCGGAAGAGGCGCGAAAGGTTCTCGCCTTGAGATTTCCTGGGGGGACCGCGGAGCAGGAGATTGAACGGCGAATTGAACGCCGGCGCCAGGAGACGGGCGATTTTGCCGAACACGATCAGATCGAAGTGATAGACAAGCTCGCCGAGGAGCTTGTCTCCGACTATCGCAGGCTGCTGTTTCGCGCCCGATGAGAATGCGGATCGACCTCCCGGAGGATGGGACAAAATGAATGCATTTGTGAAATGCGCGGTAACAAACGGAGTCTTTGCTGACGAGCGCGGGATAGCCATAAGCGTCAACGACGGAAGGAAGATCACGTTTTTCGCCGACAAAGCTTTTGTACGCACAGTTTCTCAGCCTGAAGGCGGAGAAAGCGTTGAAGAAAGAAGGAAGACTAAAGGTGAAAGTTGTCCTCCTCGGGGGCGAATATGCGCTGATTAGATTACCGACCCAGACCTCGCCGATAAGCTGCGTCTGGGTCATGCGCAACGATGTCGAATTTCCCTCAGTGTCCGACCCTCTCCCGGCGCCGGCGTTCAATTCGCCTTAGACCCATTAGGGTTCAAATCGCCCTGGCCGCTTCAGCGTGATCACGTTCAGCGCCGCTGCCCCGGTCAGGGGAGGTTCGTCGGTCTACGCGGTCTCGACTGGCCCAGGCTTGAAAGCCGGGCTGAGAGGCGTTCATGGCAGGTTCTCGGCCTGATTTCTTTGGTTCTGCTCCAGCGGTAGACGCCGGGCCTTATTTCAACGATTTCGTGAAAAATTGTCGTCATGTCCCTGAGCGCAATCCGCAGATCGTAAATCTTATTCCTTGGGGTTTGAAGCGCCAGGGAAATTTCTTCAAAAGTGAATTTCCTTTTTGGATTTGAAGAAAGCAGGTGAGCCGCGGCGCTGCGCGCGGTAAGCCATTTTCGCGGAACGGGTTTCACGCTTTCGCGTCGCACGAACGCAGCCTCCCGCTTGCCCGCTTCCGTTGGCGCTGGCCTTGGCTGATGCGGAGGGGGCGGATATTGATGAGTCGGCCTTAAATGGGCTCCATCCGGCAAGGAGGTCGCCCTCAGTTGGGGGGTAATGGAGGGTTGTGTTTTCGAGGAGCGCGCGTGTGTGCGGGCATCCTGCGTCTTGTTTGCTTCTTCGCCAAACGAAAGAATCTCTTCGATTGAACGCCTCAGCTCGCGCTCAGAAAATGCGTATTGCTCGCAGAGTTCGGGAAGGCTTACGCCGTCCATCAGTTGCCGCCTAATCGCCATCTGTCTTGAGGAAAGCCTGGTTTCGTCGACGCGCCGAAGGCGTTCTTCAAGGGTGTCTGCGAATTTCTCTTCCACCGCCTTGATGCGTTGTTCAAGCGAACGAATAAGCGCATCGTCAGGAGGAGCCGCGTTGGCCCGATATAGCGGGTAACTGTCCTCGCCGCGCCTAATGAAACCGACGATTTCCACCGCGTCGGCGGCGCGCATTGCTTCAAACAGCGCGCCGGCTCGTTTTATCCCCTCTTCCGATTCTGACAGTCCGGCAAGCCGCACCGACTCAGCTATCGACACCGGCCTTTCGGCCGACAGCACTGTTTGCCAAAGAAGAAGCGCCGCCGGTTCCAGCTCATGCGCTCTTGGCGGCTTGCGACGCTTGGCGTCCTCGAGCTTCGTTCGAAGCTCCTTGAGCGAGCTGTTTAAATCTTCGATCCTCGTAAGCTTAGTCATGCAGTTGTCAGCGAAACCCGGGGGGCATAAAAGCACCCTCAACGCCGCTCGGATTGAGGCCGAGCCGGAGCGATCGTAGAGCTTTTGTCGAAGGCGATTTGATTGTATCCATCTATGCGTCTTTCGTAAAGACCCCCACTGCGAACTCCAGTGGCTCGCTCCCGCCAGCACCGATTCCAAAAAAATGAAGGAAAAACCGAGAAACGGGGGTGCTCTGAGATCCATGAATACGTATACGTATTCATGGATCTCAGACGGACTTAAAAAAGCGCCCCCCCCTTTACGGTTTGCGGCCAGTTGGTTAGCTTATAGTTCAGGAGCTGTCGAAGGCTGCTCAGAGGGCGTAGTGAGCCAGGCCCAGGCGCGTCGCGGCAATGGCGGAATTCGGCTCAAACTGGCGTGTTCGGTATTGCCGTTTAGGGCCGGGTAAGAGCCGATTATGGAAGGCGGCGCGCTTGATTGCACTGGTTTTGTTTTACCTACGGACACGCGGATTATAGTTTGATGGACCACTGAAAAATATTCAGCCTGGGGCTAAATAAGCGTGGCCTGAGTCCGTAAAACAAGCTGATTCAATCAGAACTGCCTACTGTCTTCGACAATCCCTTGTTCTACCGCGCCGCTGCGTATCAGCTCAGATTGCAGCTCGCTCGCCTGTCTCTCGTCGAGGACATGTAGCGTGCCGCGCAGAAGAGCGGTCGCCATCGGCCTTGCGAATGCGCCCGTATCGCCGGCGCCACCAAACACTTCAACCAGCTCCAGGCAGTCAAGTATTCCGGGCGCCTTCAGCAGAAGATCCCGTTTCTGCACCACGCGCAAGGTGTGAATTCCGTCAGGGGCCAGATGTTCTTCGGTGATTCTGATTTTCTTCGGGTTTACGACCGCCGCCGAGATTTGTATTGTTCGGTTGCGCGGGTCGCCCCAAAGCCCGGTACGAAAATAAACGGTCCCGTCCGATCGCTGCCCGAAATAAAGGCTGATAGGTTCAGCCCGCACGCCGCCGACGCCGGTTGATGACATCTGAAACAGGTGCCCTCCCCAGATGCCGGCAAACTCAGGGCTCACCCTCGGCAGCTCCAGTTCGTTGCCGGGGTGTTGAGCCGGGGCTGACGTTGGCGGCACTGATGGCGCGGGAGCGCTTGGTTCCGGTGCCGACTGCCCAACCAGTGGGCGCATTTCTCGGGCGAATGCCGGCACCGCGGCCAGAAGCAATCCTAGAGCCAAAACCGCGGATCGAGGGTCTCTCGTACCGGCAACAAGGTTCAACCATCCCATGACCGGCCGCCCTATTCGGTAATCTGCGACTGTCCAGGTTGAATAACTGCTCCGGGTTGAGGTGCTGGGACCCTGTTGCCTTGGAACGAACTTTCTTCGGACGTCTCAGCTGCCTGACCTACAGTTGAAGCTCCTGCGTCATTCCATCCTGCGGTTATCGTGCGCGTCTGGTGGCTCTCTTCGTTGAGTAGGTTAATTTGTATTCCGCGGTATGTGCCCTTTGGGAAGAACACATAACCGTTAACGGAGTAATTGGGATGCGCGGCGCCCTGCTGCAGGCACAGGGCGTTGATTTGGGCCGCCGCGTCGAGATGGGCCGCGGCCTGCCCCTGAACCCCGCCCGCGACACCGCCCATGGCGGCTCCGTAACCTCCGCCCATAGCGGCTCCGTACGCCGCTCCGGCTCCTGGCGATCCAAGAATTGCTCCAATAGCGACTCCGAGGGCGGCTCCAATCGCCGCTCCCGCTATCGCCCCGACCGCAGCATTCTTTGCAGCCCCGGTAAGGGCGGCCTTCAGGCTGTTCGCGTCGCCGGCCTCGCGAATGGC
>Ga0070741_10003085_pt1 | contig 42380 bp, 40 predicted proteins | sample Coa_R1_4_FD_66440 | JGI IMG/M metagenome (GOLD analysis project Ga0070741, IMG submission 66440) | Surface soil microbial communities from Centralia Pennsylvania, which are recovering from an underground coalmine fire - Coalmine... | ecosystem: Environmental > Terrestrial > Soil > Unclassified ... | reverse complement strand
GATAATTTGGGCGCGTTGCCTAGCCGTGAAGTGCTGTCGAGTCGATCGGATTTTTGCCATGCCGCCATCTTCGCAGACTCAAGCGCGCCCTGACTAGGTGGGGTTAGCAATACGGATACATTCAAGTGCTTCAAAGCGCTTTTAATCAAATTACCAATGAGGAATTGACTAAGGTCAGCAACCTCATGAATTCGGTTTTTCTCGAAATGATCGGCGCTGACCCGGAGCAGGGAGCCATTATTAAGCGCAGCGAAATTAGTCCGTCTTTCGACATAATAGTTTTTGGTCCGAACGACCGCACCTTAAATCCAGACCGTGACCTCAATGGTGCCTCAAGACGTGCCCTCACGCTCGCTTTCATTTTGGCTTTAACTCGAATAAGTGAAGTCGAGGCCCCAAACGTCATCGACACGCCTCTCGGAATGACCAGCGGCTACGTAAAGCGCGCGATTCTTCGCGCAGCGATTCGCGAAAGCACACAGCTTGTGTTGTTCTTAACCCACGATGAAATTCTTGGATGCGAGGAACTCATTGACGATGCGGCGGGCAAGACTATGACGCTCACGAACCCGGCTCATTTTCCCGTCATGCTCGTCAATGATCCAAAAACCGAGCGGCGGAAAGTGCTCATGTGTAATTGCAATCACCGCCAACATTGCACCGTGTGCGAAAGAAGGCTGGACGTTGAACCTGCGGAGCAGCCCAAAACATAGGAGCACTTATGCCAGACCGCTATTACAATCCATTTCAAGGTATCGACATAACCGTTCCGATTGAGTTCCGGGACTCGTTTCAGAAGTATTGCCAAACGGCTGGCCGGGCCGTTCTTGATCAATCCCCATTTCCTCGAATGGTTGATATGTGGTTTTTAGCGGCGTGTTTGGGTGCGAGGCTTAATCTTGAACCACTTGATTTGTCCAAGTATGAAACCTACAAGATTATCGAAGGATCAATTTTCGGAAGCGACCCCTGGCGCATTCATACCTTGATGATGATTGCGATAAGCAAGACAGGCGACGTCCAAATTGTCTCCGAACCGCGGCGTATGATGGCTTGCGCCAACGGCCTCGCGGTCGCTGGTTTACCTCGTTTGCTCGATATGCTTAAAGACGGAGGGGCCGACCCCATCTGGAATCTTTCAGAGTCAATTGGGACGCTTTTGCAATCAAGCTCCGCCACGGCAACCCATCCCTCTTAATTGCCCCCTCACCTTTTTGAACCTTCAGGCATACCTCTCCTCTTGTTCAAGTTTTTATTCAGCCCCCGTTGGTACAACAAAGCCGTAAGCTCCGCTCGCGTCGGGCCAAACCCAACCTCTTCCCGAACTCCAAGCTTTCGCAGCTTCGAGCTAAAGCTCATCATCTCCCCTAATCGCGGATGGTCGGGTGCCAAAAACCGCTCCTTAAAATAAAGTAACTGGCCCGACCCGCGATGGTCGAACGCTTGCACCCACCGCGTTTTCAAATTGACCTTAATACGATGCTGCAGCTCCGGTAGCGCTTCTCCCTCGAAATTATCATACCCGAGAAACGTTACCTTGCCCGACGCTTTGTGGATTTTAACAAGGTCTGCTTGCGCCAAGTCGCCGAACAATGCCGTCGCACATCCCACGTAAGCCCGGAGCACTCCCGGCAACATGCCCACGACACTCCGATGCACGTAAAGAGCCTGCTCATCCTGCCAGCCAAGTTTCAACTCTTCGCAAGCCAACTCAATTTCTCCAGGGTCGCCCGCTGCGTACAGCAACTCCAATCCCTCTTGCAACGCACGCTGGTAATTGCCGAAAAACTCTTTCACGTCCAACCTCAACCGAGGTGAAAGATGTCCAAACGGAACCCTCTTCCTTAAATTCGCCAACCCAAGGTAAACCAGCAGGTCGTTCCGCCTCGCCTCTGCCACCTTCTTGAGCGAATTGCCGCCCCCCTTTCGTTCCAGCAAGGCCATGCCTCGCTTCGCAGACCCCACTGCTTGAACAAGATCGCTCTGGCGAGAAAACTCCTCCGGTGCGGGCATACGCCCAAGCTCCATCGCAACTTTCCAAAGCGCCTCAAGCAAGTCCTTGTGCTGCTCGCAAAGTAATTCCCACTGTGGCCTCGCGCGCACCCCGATCCCAAACCGCGCCGCCATTTCGTCCCAACGCAACTCCTTCGCGCCTCTCCCTTGCACAAAAGCCCGCAAGGCCCGCTTCAAAGAGCCAAGTTTTTGTACCACCTCCGCCGCCTGGCCAAACTCAGCCTCACTTGGCAGGTGACCCAGGCTCAGAGCCACACTGCCGAATGCATCGAGGAGTTCCTTATTCTCGGCGTATAACGCTTCCCATCGGTCTGCCGGCGGCCCACCCAATCCCAACCGAGCGCTGATTTGCGTCCAATCAATCGTCCGCCGGCTCCGTGCTGATAAAAAATCCTGTTGATTCGACGGGTCGCGAAAAACGTAAAAAACACCCAACCCGACCGGCACCGCCGTCGTTTCCAGCGCATCCTCGATGAATTGTTGAAGCTCCTGCTGGTCGTAAAACTTCTGGAACGTGTTCCATCGAGTCAAAACTCCGTCCCGGTACTGAGTGGCTCGGCCAGTGTCCACCGTCTCCGTTATCAGCGCGGATACGACCAACAATCGCTTCGCATGCCGATACGAATCCACGAGTGCCTCGATGCGCTCCGCCGGATCCTCAATAACGTTGACCACATAACCAAGATTCACCACATCAGCCTCACGCTTTGAACTCTCCGGTCGAAACACGGGGTCCCAACCGTCAGCCTGGTATCCCAAGCCTACCAGCCCCTTAACGTCGCTTCCTTGTCCGCAGCCATAATCGAAAAAACTCATCCCGCTGCGCAGAACCCCATACTCCAGAAGGCTCTTCACCGGCTTTGATAGCTCGTATCTTGTGAGCGCTGTCTTGTGTCTCTCAACGATTACAGCTGGTGGTTTGTCCTCAAAATCGTCCTGCGCCTCGGATTGCGGCTCGGCCTCTACTCTGCTTTTTTGAATTAAACGGTGGCCCTCGATAGCGAGGCCCTTCGCTTCCAGCAGCCTCTCCCAATTTAGCTTAAACCCAATCGTTTCAGGATTTTCATAAAGGCCAGCCTCCTCCTCCGCTCGGGTCAGTGACTCAAAATCCCCACGCAACGGATGCGCGCCTGGAAGAAAAGACTCCTTCCGATGGAGAATTGGCGGGTTTGCATTGCCAGCGTAATCCGTGTGACGAGCTTTCCCCATAGCCAGGTCAATCGTAATCGCGTGTCTCAAGGCCGGATGCGGATCAGTTTCGAACTCGGGGTAGGCAAGGAACGACAGCTTCAACTCATCTGTCCTGAATTTTACTAGATTGAACTCTTGGGAAACCTGGTACCGAGCCACCACTTGATCGATTACTGTCCCCAACTCCGCGTCGAGACCCGCGAGCCCCTCTCGATGGACGTACAGCGCCTTGGGCAGCCGTTTCCCGTACGGAATCTTGCCGACCTGATCTCTGTACTCAGCCAGGTTCAACGTTCTCTGAACTTGGCATATTTTGTCTCATTTCAAAAGTGCGAACCGTAAACATCCGCTTGATTATTGAGAAGGATGTGTCTACTAAAAGCGCGGCCTGTTTCGAATGTAGTCCGCAGCCTCTTGAGCGAGGCGGCATCGAACAAATTGTTACAGTTCGAAAATCAATTCCAGCGAATGCGTGCAGATAATCCCCGCCAAACTCAGTCACGAGTCTTTCAAAAGCAGGTCTTTCTTCCTTTAGACCCCCTTGGCAAATCAAACCGATTCAGTCGAGAAGGGTGCTCTTTAGAATGGGTGAGGACCAGAAACAAGAATGCATAATACAACGAATTCGGTCTCAAAGCCGATCCATCCCGCCTCCTTGGTCCCATTTGCAGGTCCACCCTCATGCAGTTGAGCCTGAAAGTCCGGCGGACGATGAACGGCCTTTTTACCAAGCCATCGACCACTGGTCGCGGAGAAACCTTACCATATTGAGAATCAGCTTTGTCTTCTCCTCCTGCGGGATTTCCTTTTTCGGGTCCGCCGGGTTTTTTGGCCAGCCGCCTTCGAAGCTTACAGCGCCGCGGTAGCCGATGAGCTTGAGCCCTTTGAACCCGTCCACATACTGGTCCTCATCGGGGTGAACGCCGGGGATGACCCGCTCCTTCAGCCCAGCGATGTGAACGTGCTTCAGCAGCTTGCCTGCGCTGATGAATGCGCCCATGAAACTTGTCTCTTCGATGACCATATGCCAGAAATCGCCCATCACGGTTGCGCCGGGACCAATATCGGCTGCCATGCGTGCGCCGTCAGCCACCAGGTGCATGAAGGGCGTCTCTTGGCGGCGCAGCGGCTCCAGCACGATCGAAGTCCCGTGCTTAGCTGCGTGTTCCGCTAGTCGTTTGCCCGTGTTCTGGACGAAATCCTTTCGCAGTTCCTTCCCGCTTAGGTAGCCCGGCTCGCTCAGCTTGTCCCGTGCGGGACAGAGGATTAGCCCGACCGACCTCATCTTGCCGAGCGCCTCGAGGAGCGGCAGGAACTTCTGCACTTCAGCCTCGCGCTTCTCCGGTTCAGCGTAGGCAAAATTGCTCGGGCCGCACGCGGTCGCCAGGAATAGTTTGCGCCCCTTCATCGCCTCGATCATCGCGTCAGCGTTCTTGAGCGGCCAGTCGCCTGTGGGTATCTCCACTGCTCCAAACCCGTTTGCTTCCAGGAAATCGAGCTTCTCTTTTATTTCGCTGCCGGGAATCCCCCACCATTGCAGGCACAGATTCAACTCGGCAGGTGTTTCCGGCGGCGTGAGCTTTGGCATGCAATTGTCTCCAACTGCTTGACTCCGTGCCCCCGCTACCTGTGTGCCACATACTGTGGCCACCCCGGCGACTGCCGAGGCCTTCAGAAAATCGCGTCGTTTCATAGTGATTTCTCCTGCTCACATGGCTCCATCCGAGCTCGGCCCGTGAGCATTGATATCACAAGCCAATAGCACGGATTTGGTTGCAATGTCGAGGGTGCAGTCCCGAGCAAAATAAGCTCATGGCGCCAGCGCGCACTCTACACGCTTTGGCCGTCGCCACCTCGATATAAGAAAGCGTGAACAACTCTTTTCTCAGCCGTCCCGGGCAACTGGCCCCTCTGCGAATTCAGCAGAGGGTCTGGTTTGCAGACTCTTGCAGGTGCATCCCCGAGTGTTTGAGCCTGCAACTCAATGTTAGCCAACAAGAAGGTCGGTTCATGAGCTAACCGCCTATGATTTGAGATACCTCCACCCCTTAGTCGACCGGGATTGCAAATATTGGTCAAAATCCAAAGCGGAAGGCTTCCGGGTTGTTGCCCAAAACCATGCCAAACGCGAAGGTATGAATGAAACATCAAAAAAGCGAAAGTCGCGGTTTGAAAAGGGCCTTGATTCGGAACCGGGCCCTTGGATTGTACGCGCTACGGTTCTCTTTAGGCGCTTACGTGCCGAGCTTGAGCAAACGCATGGTCCGCTCACATTGCCTGACCTTGCGAGCCTTATTGGCGAACCAAAAAGCACTTTGGGTAATTGGACCCATGGCAGCGGACAACCTTCCGTGGAGGCGATTCTTCGGTGCATGGAATTATTGCCGCCGAATCGGCGCATCGAGATCATGGATGAACGCAGAATTCTTAGGGTCTACCCGAGCTTGGAAAATCCCAAACTCGCGCATGATGCCACCATCGTCAGCCAACTGAAAACGATACTGCGAGGGCCGAATGGACTCATTCTGGTCCGAGGCGATAATGACGAAGCCGTCACATTTGTTGCAAACGCTTTGGGGCACAGCTCCCGGGCGGTCTCGCGCCAACGCCACACCGAAGGGCTGGATCGACATCTTCCGGACTGGTTTGTGCCTGTGCCGGGGATAATTTACCTCGATAATCTTTTGGGAGCCCCGCTTGATCGGGAATTTGAGAACGCATGGCCGAGCATCTGCGAACGAAAATCGTCCTTCGTTTTAGTCAACGGACTTGGGGCCTCAGTGCAACGGCTGAATGAGCATGTTAGATTAGCTCAACAGTCGCTCGTTGTGGTCGCGGACGCAATCCGACCTCCTGCATTGCAGGCGATTCGGGACGTCCCCTCTGGTGGTCACCTCATCACGGTTTTTCAAGAGCGAGACCGGATCCGCTTGGAAATTCAAGTGGCGGCCTAATCACAATGCGTGGAACACCAGGAGACCGTTCATACGCCCGGGCTGAATGGACGGGCGACAGTGGACAAAATCAAAGTTGCTTAGATATCGAAGGTCCCTTAGATATCGAAGGTTGAGTTGCATATGATGTCGAGTGGCGTGGGCCAATTTATTCGCGAAATGAGGCTGAAAAGAGGCCTCTCCGTTCGCGACTTGGCCGCCCGGGTAGCCATGAACCATTCGTTCCTGTTCCGTATTGAAACGGGTAGGCGCAATCCCCCGCCCGCACTGCTGAAGAAATTGGCGAAAGCTCTGGATGTGAGGGTTGAAGAACTAACGGGAAGAGACGAGAGAACCGCGTTGAAGCATTTTCGTGAACTGCTTAAAGCCGACCCTAACCTCAATTTCGAGTTCATCAGAATTGTTAATCGCATTAGGAGACATGAGATCAGTCCGAAGGCTCTTCGCGGATGTCTTTCTGCGCTCAATGGCAACGCCTCAGCTTGACTTAGCCTCCCTCTCTTCCCCGGCTGAGGTCCGGGCCTTAATCACTTAGCGCCAGACCCGAAAAGGTCCCCGGTCGCACAAGTTGAACAGGGCGAACCCTGGTTGACAGATCTCAAGGTGAGACGTACGGGTATAGTGTGTATCACTAGTGGTATACACTAAAGGAGGCAATCGATGGCGACGCAAAAGAGCAAAAATGACAGCGAGGAGTACTACACGTTTGCTGAAGTCCAAGCTCGATTTAAAATTTCGAGAACGAAGCTTTGGCGCTGGCGAAATAATGGACTGCGAACAACGATAATCGACGGGGTCAAACGGATTCGGAAATCAGACCTTGAGGACTTCGTCGGAGAATAGAACAACTCACGCCGTTCCATGGGAGCAATTGCTTCGCTTAAGAGATGGCTGGGCGGCGCCGTTACACTTTGGTGCCTGATTGGCGTTTGTGGCTCTGGCGGCGGTGATTTCGACGCAAGAGTCTCAAGCTCGGGTGGCCGGAACCAGCAAATCCGTGCTCGGTTTTCGACAGAGCGCCTCGCAAACCGTCCCGAGAGCTCTTCCCACGCAGGTCACCGTTCGCGTTTTTTGGTTGCCGATGGATCGCTGCCAAACACGAGTCAAATGAAAGACTTGGGAAGAAAAGGGAAAAAGTCGCCGCAGATCGTTTCTGTTGGTGAGAAGTTTGGGCGGAAGGGCAACCGCATTTACGCGCACGTGGAAATCGGGGGTAGGCGTACATGGCGTAGCACGAAAACTGCCAAGATGCATCTTGCCAGGCGTTGGTTGCACAAATGGGAAAACGATCGGTATAACGAGAAGATCGGAATAACAGTACGACCCGCCACGCATAAAGATTCCACTCTGGTGGTTGACACCGCGATCGATCAATACCTCGAAGCCGGGTGTCCGATTATCAAGAAAAGAGCACTTCGACCCAAGGCGCAGCGGACTATTCGAGGGGAGAAATATTGTTTCGGTCCGCTCCGCGCCTATTTTGGTAAAATCAGGGCGGCCCAAATCACCTTGGCCGATTGCGACCGCTATCTTGGGTGGCGTACTGCCGGTGGGTACGTGGCAAGGTTCACCGTGCGCGGAAAGGCGGTTGTCAAAAAAACGCGCGGCGGCACCAGGGCGGTGGATATGGAACTTACCGTTCTTTCGAACGCCTTGAAACTCGCAGTACGTCGCAACCAACTGAACACAAATCCAATTTCCGGCCGCGGCAGTTACACGGACAAAGCGACCATAGTCCATTGCCGAGAAAAAGCGCCAACTCCCAGCGAGTTGATGCGAATCAGGAACTGGATGAATGAAAACGGATACCAACAGAAATCAGCATTCACTGCGTTTCTGGGGTTTAGTGGCTTGCGAATCGGGGAAGCGCGCGAGGTGCGGTGGAGCAACATCAAATGGAATGAAATGGTGATTGCAGTTACGCGGTCGAAAAAGGGAATTCTGCCGTGGGTTCCTATCTTGCCCGAAATGGAAAAATTGCTTCACCATATGCAGAAGCAAGCAACGTCGGACTTGCTCTTCCCGGCACCGTTCAACTCCTCCAAACCGATGGATGATTCCGCGTACCGCCGAGTCCTCAAAAGAGCCTGCAAAAAACTAGGAATTCGACACGCCACTCCACACGGGCTTCGATCGTATTTCGTCACCAGGGCACGCGAAGCCGGCTTCTCGGACGCAGATATTGCGCAGCTGATCGGAGATAAAACCGGGCCGCCGATAATCGCGGAGGTGTACGGGGATGTCCTGCCGGAACATCTGCTGCAACTCGCACAGCGAATCCGGAAGAAGAGCGCCTATCGATTAAAACATGAACAGGCCCAGGAGCCCGCACCGCAAGGCGCTGACCCTGAGGACCTCACCGTAACCGGGTAATCACGCGCGGGAACAAAGAAACGAGAATGGTTATGAACAAAGAACGGAAGCTTAATCGTGGGCTCGCCTGTAATAGTGGATTCATGCTGGATGACTTTCGGGATGTTAACGCGCTTATTAAAAGGCTCCAATCACCCGGTGACAAGGTCTCCGTCTTCTTCCTGAGTAAATTCTCTGAGCTCGGGAAAATCGAGTTGTGGAAGGCCTCGAACTCTCCTGCTGATGTGAGCCCGGACTCATTGAAGCCTTTGCTGGCGCTCGAATTCAACAGCATTGTCAATGGAGAGCCATTTTATGAGGAACTTATCCGCACAGGATTCAAACCAAGCAGGTACGCGCGGCGCCTGTTCAGGAAGAGCTCTTCCAATGCAGAAAGAGCAAGGTTGCACAAAGCATTGCTGCGGGAAGCGTTCCCGGCGGAACTCGAACGCAGCCCCGGCCGAGGAAAGAGCCACCTCCAGAAACACCCAAAGGTGTACAAGTTAGGCAACGGCAAATTCGCCGTTTACGTCCGCTTGGTCGAACCTCGGCGTCTTGAGGGCAAAATGCAGAAGGCTGGAGCCTTCAAACGGGAGCTGAGTACACGGGCCTTGGCTGATGCCAAGTGCGCCGAAATTGATGCCGAACTCTTCGAACTGGAGTTAGCCCGTCAGTTGTCACAAGAGGAAATTACTCGCGCCAAGGAACTATTTTGGACACTTCTCGAACCCAAACACCCTGATTGGGTGGAGCATCTTCCCGAGTTGGTGTTGCACGCTGAGGTTACAGACTTCCGCGTGCACACCGAGGAACTCCCCACAGTAGATGCAGCAGCGAGACTTTATTACGAAGAGAAGGTTCAGCGAATGGAAACAGAGTCCAGGCGGAACTGCGCATATGTGCTCGGATACATCATGGCGCAGTTCGGGAGAATCAAGTCCAACCAGCTAACAGATGAGATGCTCATCGGCATGATAGAAGGAACAGGCCCACTCAAGTACTTAGGTAAGCAATGGGTTCGCAACAACCCAAATCCCGAAGGCAGGTGGAACGTGCTATGCGATTCAAAAATCAAACGGCCAATGTCTCCGCATATGAAATACAACTTTTTAAGCGTCGCGAGGGCGTTCAAAAATTGGATGCACGGTTCGCGTGATCCGAAGACACGAAAACCAAGGCTGTGGTCCCAAAGATCGATCATCGAGACGGCGTTGAATGCCAGTGAAATCGCAAAGGAAGCTTCGATACGAAAAGCCAGATCGCTCAACAAGGATCCGATAGATTTCGCATGCGAACGAAATCCGGCGCTGACAATTCCCCAGGTTCAAGCGCTGATTGATGCAGCATTTGTGGTGTTCGATGGTGTCAAGGCGGGATTCTTTGTACATGCGCTTTGGTGCGGAAGCCGCGTTAAGGAAGTGACCTGGACAAGCGTGGCGTCGTTCGACTCCGACCAGGGATTGCTAATCACGCCTGAATACGTTGATAAGATGGACACGGGCAGAGAGAGCGAGTTGTATGAAAACGCAATCATCATGGTCGAAGCGTTAAGGTCGGCAGGATTGTACACCAACACAGGTTTTCAGCTCACCCAAACGGAAAGGGCCATAATTCAGTATTTGGCGGGATTTGAGTATAGCGACAAGCTTACGGTTTCCAGGGGGGAAGCTGAGCGCAAGCGGCTGGCGGAAAAGGGAATTCATTTGCCGAACTGTCGTTGGGGAATCAAATTCCCGCATAATGCTTTGAGACGCACTGCGCTCTCAATGCACTATAAACTTTTTATGAGCGTCCGAACGACAGAGGCATGGGGAGGCACTGGCGTATTTCAAGAATATTACAAAAGGTTGGTGTCGAAAGAACAGTCTGGGCAGTACTGGAGGATTCTGCCCTTCTTGTTGAAAGGACCTCGATTAGAGGTGCATCTCCCGGCCGGCCACAAGCTCGACACCAAAATGACGAAGCAGGTGAAGCGCTCAATTTGTAGGGCCTGCAACACAATGAAAGTATTTACCACGGTGGCCTCCGCCAAAGAATCCGAAAGCCGTGCTACCAAAAAGGCTGAAGTTGCTGCACACCTGGCTGCGTATAGGAGGGCTTACAACAAGCGCCTTGTGGCGCGGCGACGAGCTCTAAAAAACGCTGAGAGAATTGAAGAAGGCGTCGCTGAGGATTCGGCTCCGATCACGGCGGCAAACGCTGGTTCTGAGTAGGCCGCAGGAGGACTTGGCACAATTCCAATTCGGCAAATCATTCCGGATGCCTTGTTTCTCCCTAGATAATCTGAAGGGCTGGATTCGCGCTTTCCGCACAACTAAATACGTGCCAAACACTTGTGCATGATCAAAGCATTACCCCTCCAGCGCAACATGGTGATCGTGCAAAACGAACGCCATAGGCGTTTGTAAATACTTGGCCTGCAACCGCGTGAAACATGGGGCAACAACCGCAAACACCACGAAACGACATCTAGATATCCTGAGTATCATCGAAGTGTCCGAGCAAGGCACCTTTTCGTTACAGTAGGTGTAGTCGGGTGTGCCGGTCAATCGAGCAATCGTCCCCCGCCAACTATTACATGGCCCCGACACCTAACGCTGTCCCAATTCCTGGAAAAGATCGTGGCGTTTGGGAAATACACGCGTTAAATGGGAAACAAGTTGGCAGGAATTACACCTCAAGCTAAATCAGAGACTGCGCGTTACAATTGCGGTGTAGGTGAGATTCTAAAACATCGAGCGCGCTTTGGAATGACAACTATGTCTACCGACAGAACCGGGCCATGTGAGCCAGCTATATGCCTGAGTTCCTCCGGAACAGCTATGGACGCTTCGCCACTTCCAGAACTGGAGCGACTGGTAACAGCGCAACGATTGCTGGAAATCATTTGGGACCCACTGAGTCGGCCTAGCCTGCAATGGATTAGGAAAGAGACCAAGAGGAGAATGCTCCCTCATGTGCGACGTGGGCGTCTAATATTTTATAGGCCGAGGTCTGTTATTGACTGGTACTGCCAACGAGAAACGCGTCCGGGCAGTATGAAATCCATCCCCGCTGTGCCCGTTTTGCTCGGGAAAGTATGAACGCTATGAGCGAAAGACAGCAGAGAGGAGTTTCCACCAGCTGTTTTGTCGACAGTGAATGACGAGCCAAGACTATATCTGACTATCAGCATCGCAAACGGGTCCGACGGAATCATCCTATTATGAAGCAAATAAACGCGGACTCGATAACTAAGGATACAAAGGCTTGGTTCGGCACTCTGATGCAGGGCCTTGCGATACGGCACGATTTAGCCGGCCCAGAGATTAAGCGCGTGAGTGTCGAAACATACAAACAACAACTCATTGACGAAATCACGCGACAGGCGAAGGCCGCGATCAAAGCCAAAGAACTGGAACTCGCCACGGATGATTTGGCCGGCTACTGCACCTTAGCGGCAGAGGAATTAATCCGCATTCGCCAGATCCGGGCCGCGCATAAATCTGGTGAATTGTCGACAGAGGTGCTTAAGCAGCTACCGTTATACCCCGGGTTTCAGGACTACTTTGACGAGAACCCTGACTTGTTCTACGACGAGCTAGTAGCCGCCGCGAAGGAGCTGTTCAATTTACGCAAAGATGATGCCGGTACGGATTCGCTTTCGCAACCCGGGCACCCGAAACACCCGGTCTCCAAGGCGACCCGCGGCTGGATCGAAGTGCAAGTTTTGGGATTAGCCTGCGCTGACGATGCATGGGGAGCGCGGTTCGGCACCGTGGCCAAGGACGTCTATATCACCGATTGCACCCTGCGCCTTCGGAAAAATGCTCGCCATGCCATACGCATCGGGGACCTGAATGCTCCTGCCGAGGACCTCGACAAGATATGCTGGGTGGCAGCGTGTGAGGCGTACCTCCTCCGCAGTCTCAAGGCGGCCAAGGATGCAGGCAAGCTCACCGAACAGCAAATAAGAGCGATGCCCATCTACGGCCCTTACCACGAATACTTCGAGATCGGCTCTCAATTGGCAGCAATGGCGCAGAATGTTGCTGGTTCGGCAGGTGTTTCGATCCAACCTCCAGGCGCGAAAAACTGAAACACAGGAATCGAGTGGCCAATGTGCTCAAAGAAACTTTGAAATCTTCCTGGTCCCGCCTTGATGCGAAACGAATCCCGCGAAAGAAATTCCCGGGGCGCCGTGGCGCTGCCGGCAAAGCCGCAGAGCCCAAGGGCAGTTATTCGGGGTTGGCACTGCTGGTCCGGATTCTTACACGCAGGCGTAAACGAATGCGGATGACCCTCGCGAGCCTAGCGCGACGCGCGCACGTTTCAGTGGAAACCATCCAGAAATTCGAGGCGTACCAAGTTAACTCAATCGGATTGATCGACTTGCTCGCGATCGGCACAGCGCTGGGTAGCAAATTGACCGTCGAGTTGGCGCGTTTAAAGCCGAAGCTGCCGACTGGCAATGCTGAGGTTTTGCACGAGTTCGATAAGCTCCTTAAGAGCCGTAACTGTAATCCGTTTATCAGGAAGTCGCAGGACACAAAACACAAAGCCGTGTACCGGGATATCGTCGGTGATAAGGAGCGCAATTGGCTATTTGTGGTGGCTTCCAATCCGAAAAGGAAGGCGCGCTTCGGCACGGTAACGGATGAGCCGGGAGGCTGGGCCATTGCTGGGCAAATGTTCGGAATTGATGCCGAAACCCACCAAATCGCCGACCGGCTCGCAAAGAAGTTGCTCAGGAGGCATCGAGACGAGTTGGTCGGATTGGAGAGGGGCCAGATCGGCTAGCAAAATGGCTGAGGTACACCACAGCGTACCGCAACGACTACGAGGCTTCGGACTATCGAGTAAATGGCAAATCTGCGACGCGCTGTTGGCGGCGCAAGCTTTCACCCAACCCTGAGGACATTTGGCAAACAACTGAAGCCGAAAACCAGCAAGAATTATGCGCAAAAAAACACCTGAGAAGCATTCGGAATCCACGATTAACGCTGCAATCGTTACCAACTCCACATTACTTCGCCCAAAGCCCAGCCGGCTTTGCCGAGGGTGCCTTGGAGTAGTGGGTCCTGTTCAAGCAGGGGAAAGGGGATGCACCTGCGAACAGGTCAGGTACGTTACAGCTGATGGCCACGAGATCTACGCTACTCTCGCCGAACTGAATTTCATTATCAGTGCGCGACCGGTTGAGCTCGTGTAAACGAACCGTGGAACGTGGACAATCCCGGCGATGATCCACAAGACGCTGTTCGACGTTGCGGTCGGCGAAACCGTCTTCCGATTCATCGGGAGCAGCGGAATTCCAATGCCCATTCAAGTGACCGCAGTTACCGAAGATCGGATCATTTGCGGAGGGTGGCAATTCGACAAAAGGACCGGAGCAGAAATTGACGAGTTTCTTGGGTGGGGCCCGACTTTGACAGGGTCATATATACTGGCCGTCGCATTTCCCGTAGAAAACAAGTAGATGGACGACTTGCACGACAAAAGACTCACAGACGAAGAATTGAAGGAATTCTTTGACCGGCTATTCCCGCGTGGATTCGCCGGCGCTGATGTAATGCAAGAAATCGCCCCTGAAGGATGGGAGAAATCATCGCTGTTCGTCTGTTTCCATCCCTCGCCGCAGCAGGTACTAAACGAGAGACGAAAACAGCATCGACACCTTGAGAAGCTCCGCCGCGATTTCCCCCAACGCAAGGCGGGCGATCCCAAACCCGAGCTGCGGCCGGAGCCCACAATGGAACAAGTGCTGGCGGATTGGAAAGAGATCCCAATCAACATCACGGAAGAGGTGACTGAACTCGTCGGGTTGTGCCTTTGGGACGTGTTCTCTGACAATCATGAGGTGATAGCCTCAGATCGGCGTATTGTGGATATCGGGTCGTTTCGCGGCGCCTCGGCATTCCTTGACGAGTGCATTGCGGGCCCAGTTGATGAATGTTACTTCAGTGGCGAGTTCCGCTTCTATATGGGCTCCATCTGGATTTCTCGCCGGACGGATCTCACGCCGGTTTATCGTATGATTTTTCGAAGATTGAAATCATTGGGCGCTGATTGGAATTACCATTTCCCCCGGGTGTATTTGGTGGACTTGTCGCCGCTGCGACAGGCGATGGCGAATCAAGAAGGGCCTTACTCGCCTTCTGAAGCGTTTGCCAAGGAGCAGGAGGAGCGCCAATCCCAAGCCGAACTGGAGGAGGCCAGGGCGAGATTGGACAAAATCCACAACCAAGCTTGTAGCGAGGCGATGGATCGTCCTCCTCCAGAAATTGTGAGAGCGTACCAAGAAGTCTATGGGCGTGACCCGAACGGCTGGCCGCCTTGAACTGCGCAAATAGTGAAAGATTTTTCTCTAAACGAACTTCATCGCCAGCGCAGTGAGCGTCTGAAAGAACAGCTCTCGATGCAGCCCAAGGCATCGCTCGCGGAACCAACCGCGCTGTGTGAGTGCAATTGGACCAGCACCCGAAGCGTTCAGGCAACCGTTAGGCCCACGTGAAACGCCCGGTAAAACAGGCGTTTCGGTGGACGCAAAAGTTATTTGCGATCGCACGTTGTGATTCGCCCGTCCTGCTACGGAATGAATCATATGAAGAAAGAAGAATTCCTGCTGCTACGGCACTGTCCAGCCCTTCTCAGCGTCGAAGAGGCGGCCTGGGTACTTGGCGTGGAGGCGTTTTACATCCCGATATTGGTTTCAGCGGGATTGTTACGACCGGCGGGCAAGCCAGTTCCGAACGGGCGGAAGTTCTTTCCTCGCGAACGACTGCTGGAGCACTCAAAGGACGAGGCTTGGCTAAATCTCGCAGCCCTCGCCATGGTGAACTATAATCGCGGACGCAATGGCACATCGTTGGAAAAGCTCGGCAGCCGCAGCAGGTCCGCGAGATCTGCAAAGGCCTGCGGGGCCGCAGAATAAAAGCGATGCCAGGTAAGCTGACATCCGGAGATTACCGGATCGGCGCGACCCGGGTAATGACGAACCAACGGGTTTACCCGCGAAGCCTGTGCCGACTTGGATCCAGGGATGGTGATTGAAATTTGACCCACGCATATGCCACCTCGACCTCAGCCGAGACGCCAACGATCTGATAATTCTGGGCAAGAAAGCCCGATTTCGCGGCATCGAAACAGATTTAGTAAGGACCCTTCCGACACATCCGGTCGACCTGTTTGGTGGTCGGCCGGCCATGAACCGAGTTTACGATATGCTTAACGAGGACCTTCGGAACCAATACGGCCTAAATAATTTTCCCGGCTGATCGCGAACACTAGAGGTGGGCTAAACTGTTAAACAATGAGCCTTGCCACACCGCAACCTCAAGAGCTCCCAATTCCGCGGCAGAAGTGGGGTAAGAGCCGCAAAATGATCCTCTTGGCCTTCGTGGCTGTGGCACTCACCCTCACTGCTGCCCTGTTTTGGCCACACGAGCCTACGTATCTTGGGAGGGGCCTAAGCTCCTGGCTACGCGATCTAGACCTAAACAGTGTTCAAACGCCGGCTAAAGCAGCCGAGGCGGTGAGGCAAATCGGTCCCAAGGCAGTGCCGTTCATCGTCCGACGTCTGGGCTCACCGAAACCCAGCAGAATCGAGGAATTTATCAATGGCTGGACGTCCTGGATCATCGCGCACACCGGAATACGTCTTTCCGTTACGAAGCCCTACGATGAGCGCATGGAAGCACTTGCGGCTCTGGACGCGCTGCGGGAAAACGCGGCAGATGCCATTCCCGCTTTGCAGAGATTAATGGCTGAAAACCCGCCCGACCCGCGGGCGCTGTATGTGATAGCGCGGACTGGAAAAGCCGGATTGCCGGTGCTGAGAGGGGCTCTGACGAGTCAGGAAAAAATTCTGCGATTGGAATCAAAAGTCTGCTTGGAAATGATCGAAACACACTCAGGGGGTCTCTATGCTGACATCGAATTGGGATCAGAGGCGGCCACTTTTCAGCAGCGAATTTGCCTCTTCAACGCCGAAACACTGAGAGCTGCAGCCCAAGAATATCGGGACCAGCATCCGAACGAATGAACGAGTAAGCCGTCGGGGTCAATTTGAGGTTTTGCAGGCAAGCTGGATATAGGCACAACTTCGTTTCCGAAATCGTAAACCTGGCGCCGGCGTGAAAAACACGCAATTTGCGTGTACTGCACGCAGACCAAACCAAGGGGCTCAACAACACGAACCACTTACAACGCTTTGACCCAATTGGCATCCACTCTGCTAAACCAGAAGGCATGATTGCGGAACGAAGCCCGACCAAGGCCTTCACCGTCTTCGAACTCCTGATCACCATTGTGGTCCTCATGCTGGTTGCGGCCATCTTGCTTCCGGCTCTGACACCAGCACACACATGCCAGCGGATCAACTGCACAAATAACCTGAAGCAGATCGGGCTTTCGTTCGAGACATGGGCGCTGGATAACGAAGACCACTTGCCAATGCAGGTGGCTGGCACCAACGGGGGCTCCCGGGAGCTAACCGCTAAAGGGATGGTCTTCCCCACCTTTCAGGTCATGTCCAACGAACTGAGCACCCCAAAGGTTCTGGTCTGCCCGCAGGACGTCAAACGCCACTCGGCCACGAATTTCGGGCCAAACCTAAGCGACCAGAAGCTGAGCTATTTCCTGTGTCAGGATCCTTCCGATAGCGGCACGCCTGGTGTCTTGATCGGCGACCGCAATCTCACGAACCTATTGGTCCCGGGAAAACACTATGTGGCCTTCACCACGCAACTCAGCCTGGGCTGGAGCCAGGCCCTGGCTTTGGCGGCATCGATCTGCATCCACTGCCGGCGACCTTCTGAATAGCGGTATTTCGTTGGGTCTCATCCGTCAACGTCTGCACCCAGGGCGGCCGGTTCTGGGTTCTTCCACGCGACTTCGGTCACAAAGCTACGCACCGCTGCCTGCCTGGCTTCTCCCTCGGGTTGGAGCGCCAAGCCTTGCAGGTGTGGTCCACGAGCAACAGGCACACATTTCCGTCCGGCCTCGTGCGAAATCGTTCTCTGTCGAGCATCAACTCTGCTCCCTTAATACGTCCGCTCATCGCGATCATCTGTAAGGCACGTTTAACGTGGTCGGGCTCATAGGGAATATTCGGAGCAAACCGCCTTAGCTTGCACAGCGCTGGCGCAATCAAGTCCCCAATAGAATTCGCCGAACAAATAGCGTTGTCTTCTTCAGCAGCTATTCCGAGCCTCAACCGGGTCAAGCCTTAACCGGGAGAACCAAAGTCACAGGAAGAAGGCGAGCGTCGCATTTGCAGCGCCCACCATGGATTCAGTCCAGGGTGTAATCGTCGAAGGAATATCGTCGTAGCCGCACACGATGGGGCAGCCATTTCAGCTCCCAAGGACCTTGCCGGTGATATAGTGAAGCGAATTGCGTTAGCGGAACCAAGCACTATGCCTGCTGGCACCTACTCAAGGGAATATTTAGAACGGAAACGCCTGTGGCAAACGATTCATCTGAAAGTCATTCCAACCGAAAATGTCCACGGAGCTCTGGCGGCAGTCGAGGCTGGAAACGCTTACACCGGCATGGTTTACAAAACGGATGCTTGCTTTTTTTCACGAAGCCTCAAATCGAGTGAAAGCGGCCCGCCACCCAATAAAAGAATTGCGATGACAACAAGTGTATAAAGAATGGCAAGCTGCGGGTCCCTGCCGGCGAGGAGGTTTTGGGCGATGGCTCCTCCCAAAGCTCCTGCCAAAAGCAGGGCATTCAGTCGCGTGAATAAACCTACGATGATGAACAATGAACAAATGAATTGGACGGCGGTGGCGAATACTGCCGCCGCCAACGGTGCAGGAAAGCGCATTCCTGCGACTTCGTGCTCCAAAACCCAAGGCGTTCCATTCCGGAAATATTCAATACCGCCTTCCAATTTATGAAGACCGTGAATGTAAAAAACCATCAGTCCAGCCGCTACGCGCAAAAAAACATGCCCTGCTGCGACAAGGCATCTATCTGTTTCGGGACGCATGTGTTTAAAAAGCAAAACAATCACACCCAATACCGAAAACGCCGGCAAATTGGTTTCTGGCAGCTTCGGCACCGGCCACTAGCTGGTGCCACGCATGGGAACAACCGTGTGAGGTGCAGATGTGGTTGTGTTGGTGCGGTATCGGAACTCCGGCTCTCGCTGCTCTTTTCACATCAAGCGGCGCGCCGTATCCACCAAACGCTTTCACTGGAGACCATTCAGGCAATACGGGAAGAGGCGGCGGTGCATGCGAACTGAATTCGCTTGTGGCATACACGACGTTTCCTCCAACGACCGTGAGGGCCGATTCGATCTCCTTAATTTCCTCTTCGTCCACCGACAAATAGTCGTCCGTGAGAATAGCAAAATCGGCGAGTTGCCCCACGGAAAGCGCTCCCTTCTTTCCCTGCTCGCTTGAAAACCAACTGCTTCCTTGCGTGTAAAGCGTCAGTGCCTCTTCACGAGTTAAGCAATCCTTTTCCGAATACATCGGAACGCCGCCAACGGTTTTTCCCGTCACCATCCAGTAAAGGGAAACCCAGGGATTGTAGCTTGCAACGCGCGTTGCGTCGGTGCCGCCTCCCACGGGGATTCCGAGTTCAAGCATTCGGCGAATTGGAGGCGTCCGTTCCGCTGCCTTTTTGCCGTAGCGGTCGATGAAATATTCTCCCTGATACGCCATGCGGTGTTGAATCGCGATTCCTCCACCGAGTGCTCTGACCCGCTCCAAGTTACGCTCGGAAATGGTTTCGCAGTGGTCAAAGAACCAGTTCAAGTCCTTGAAAGGAATTTCACGATTCACTTCCTCGTAAACATTCAAAAAGCGCGTGATGCTTTCGTCGTAAGTGGCGTGCAGCCTGAATGGCCATCTGTTTGCAGCAAGGAGCTTCACGACTTCTTTTAATTCTCCCTCCAGCGATGACGGAAGGTCGGGGCGTGGTTCGAGGAAATCCTCGAAATCGGCCGCTGAGAAGACAAGCATTTCGCCTCCCCCATTGCAGCGATAGAAGTCGTCACCTTTGCCCGGCGCGGTCATTTTGACCCATCGGGCAAAATCCTCTTTCTCACCTTTCGGTTTTTGAGTGAAAAGGTTGTATGCGATGCGAAGAGTCATCTCGCCTCTTTTGTGGAGGTCCTCAATCACGGCGTAATCCTCGGGGTAATTCTGAAAGCCGCCCCCCGCGTCAATAATACTCGTGAGTCCAAGACGATTTAGCTCGCGCATGAAGTGGCGCGTCGAATTCCTCTGGTATTCGGGTGGCAGCTTTGGCCCCTTAGCCAATGTTGAATAAAGGATGTTCGCATTGGGGCGTGCAATCAGAAGTCCTGTAGGATTCCTGCGCGGCCGGCGATGTGGCTCCACAGCAGTCTTCCACAACGTAAATGTTGTAGCCTGCCCCGAGCATTTCAATCGTTGGCCAAGTGACGCAAACTTCGGTCCACAGGCCCGTCATGACTATATTCTTGCGCCCGGTGGCCTCAATAGCTTTGCGGAATTCCTGGGAGTCCCAAGAGTTCATTGAGGTACGTTCAACCACGGGTTGGCCGGGGAAAACGTCCAACAACTGCGGCCAGACGTAGCCGCTAAATGACTCGGTTTCCACAGCGGTCAGGACCGCAGGCACGTTGAATTCCTTCGCGACCTTGGCAATAAGCGTGACGTTGTTGATGAGTGTGGCGCGATCCGCATTCGCCACGCCGAAAAGCATCTGCGGCTGATGGTCTATGAATACAACTGCGGAATCAGCAGGGGTGTAGAGTTTATTATATTGATTCATTTGTATTTTCCTTTTGTTGTTTTGGTTAGGAACTCGAGCAAATCTGTGTTTACCGTCTCCGCTTCAGTCGTGGCATCCCATGTCGAAAGCCCGGATAGCTTTTCAGTCCGCTTTTTGAGCGACTTTCCAGTTAAATAACCGGAATTGAAGTTGTATCAGGCGCGCGGAATTTGAAAATGAACAATGGAAGGAAAGAGTTTTCCTTCTAAAGTAGGAGGCGAGGCGGAAAACGGACTAAATGATCCGGCTGGAAAAAGGATTTACGTATCGAAATTTGCTTTCAGAGACGAAGCAATCCCCGGCGGTTTGCCACGGCGATTGCTTCGGTGCGGCTCAAAACATTTAACTTCTTGAATACCGCCTGGACGTGGCTTTTCACCGTTACCTCAGAAATATCGAGTGCTGCGCCAATGAGTTTGTTTGGCTTCCCTTCCGCAAGCAGTTTCAAAACCTCGCTCTCACGCGGCGAGAGTTCTTCCCCCGGAAGTCGTTCAGCAAGTTTTGCGGCGATGGCGGCCGGAACGAATGTCCGACCGGCATGAACTTCACGAATGCACTGGAATAATTCTTCGCGCCTTACATCTTTTAGGAGATACGACTTTGCGCCAGCTCGCATTCCGCGATAAATGTCCTCGTCGCCGTCAAATGTGGTAAGAACAATAACTCGGGCGTTTGGTTCGGCAGCGCGGATTTCGTAAATGGCATTCACGCCGTCCAGTTCCGGCATCCGCAAATCCATCAGCGTAACATCCGGCCTGTGTTTTTTCCAAAGTTCAACCGCCTTACGGCCGTCACCGGTTTCGGCCACCACGTCCATATCTTTCTCTTGTTTGATGATTGCAACCAAGCCATCACGAACGACCGTATGATCGTCGGCGACTAAAACACGGATCGCTTTTTTTGCTCTATTCAATTCCTTTTTCCGGCTTTAGCGCGGATCGTTGTTTCAACACAACGAGAATTTCAGTTCCGACACTTTGCTTTGTGCGAATTATGAACTCTCCGCCCATCCGGTCAACCCGTTCCTTCATGCCGATCAAACCAAAACCGTCATGCTCTTTCTGCGGATCAAAGCCGCGCCCGTCGTCCACAAGGAGAAGCTGAATCCTATCTGCACCAATGTTCAATGTTGCCTTGAAATTCCGGGCGTCCGCGTGTTTGACAGCGTTGGTGAGAGCCTCTTGGGTGATGCGCAACAAATCCTCTTCGTAGTCAGACGGCATGGACGCCTCATCGCCTTCTGCTTGGAATTCTGCGTTAAGATTCGTGCCTTCCGCCATGCGTTTGAGCAAATCGTCCAAGGCCAAAAATAATTTGCCGGCGCGAAGCGAACGAGGGCGCAGCGCCCGAACTGACCGGCGGGCTTCTCCAAGGCTTGACCTTGCAAGGTCGCTTGCCCGCTCAATCCGATTCGCTGCTTCGGCAAGGTTGCCCTGCACCGTCGCGCCTTTTGCCGCCTCCAGTTGCATGATGACACCGGTGAATCCCTGCGCCAGCGTGTCGTGAATGTCGCGCGCCATGCGATTTCGCTCCGCGATCACGGCGGATTCGCGGCTCTCCGCTGAAAAACGAGTCAACTGCATTAGCAGCATGGCTTGATTTGCCAGTGCGTGGGCCAGTTCCAATTCGTCGGCGCTAAACACGCGCTTTTGGGTAAAACGAATGGAGATGACTGCATCAACCCGGCCGGAAATTGACATCGGGACGATAAGGATAGTTATGACGCCAAGAGAAACCAAACGTTCTTGCCATGAGAAAAATGGTAATTCGCGAATGTCTTCGATCACGCCGGGCTTGCCCGTTCGGACAACCTCAGGCCATCCCCAGAATTCCTCCATTGGCAAGGTAAGAGGGATCCCGGCAAGAACCAGGTCGGATTTCGTCACGAATCTGCCATCCTCGAAAGAAAACTGAAAACCAATCAAGTTGTTGACCTCGCGCTGCCACACGCTACAGCTATGTGCCCCTAACTGTGTAGTGATAGTCCGCAATACATGCTCCACTAGGCGGTCGGGGGAAGCTTCCATCGCCAATGCGTCCATCGTGCTTTTGAGCGCCTCGACCTGACCTCGGGCAAATTTTTCCGAAGCGCGGAGCGATTCTGCTGCCTGGGTTCGTTCCGTAACGTCCATCAACGTACCGATATATTCTAAATTGCCCAATTCATCCCTGGCGGCGCGGGCAACCATTTGGACCCATTTAACCGTGCCATCCGGCAGCAAAAGTCGATGTTCATATTCAAGATCTTTGCCTTCCTGCAGTGGGCTCCGGAGTGTCTCGACTAAGGTTCCGATATCATCCGGATGAATCCGCTGGCGGGCAAATTCCGACGTCGGCTTGACGCTTGGATCGATTCCATAAATGCGAAACATTTCGGCAGACCAAAGGACTTCGCCACTGGCAGGCTTCCATGAAAAGCTTCCCGTGCGACTCAGCCTTTGGGCTTCAGTAAGGTAAGCTTCACTTTTCTGTAGTGCTTCTTGGGCCTTCACTCGTTCGGTGACATCCATCACCGTTCCCATTAGCTTCAACTTCCCCTCGTCATCTCTCACGGGTTGGGAAATTGCTTCTATGTTTTTGCGGGTGCCATCCGGGAGGATGAAAATGTATTTGATCGGCCGTGGTTCGCCGGTCTCAAAGCTATCACGAAGACCACGCTCGACCGCTTCGCGATCCTCCGGACGCAACAGTTCCCGAAACTCGCTGTATTGCGGAAAAGGCGGCGGGTCAGGAAATCCAAAGATGCGGCAGGTCTCAACCGAACATTCCGTGTTCCCGGTTAGATAATCCAAAACCCAGCTCCCGGTCTTCGTCAACCGCTGACCTTCGGCAAGATTTCTTTCGCTTCGTCGCAAACGCTTTTCGAGAAGTTTCTGCTCCGTGATGTCCATGACGGCGCCGACAAACTCAAGTTGGCCGTCGGCCAATTTTTCGGGTTTTGCAATCACGTGGACATATTTGATGAAGCCATCGGGCATGATTAGTCGATGCTCGAAATCGAAGCTCTTTTGGCTCAGGGAAGCCTCGTCCAATTGCTGCTTTACGAAGCTGAGATCGTCTTTGTGAATGCGGGCGAAAACGCTATCGAGGTTTGGCTTGCTCAATTTGTCAAAGCCAAGAATACAAAAGGTCTCGTCTGACCAGTAGAGCTCACCAGTCGTTACATTCCAACCAAAACTTCCCGTAGCGCTTAGGTGTTGGGCCTCGGCGAGGTATGCTTTGCTTCGCCGAAGTTCATCAAGCGCGAGACTTAAGTCCTTTGTCCGCTCCGCAACCTGTCCTTCAAGAAGCGAGTTGTTGTGGCGAAGGGAAACTTCCGCATTTTTCCTCTCAGTAATATCAACGAGCGTGCCGATGAAACGAACCGCTTCACCGCTCGGCCCCAAAAAAGCTTGCCCACGCGCGGCAACCCACCCCTCTTTGCCATCATCTGGATTTATGATTCGATACTCGGTCTCGTAGCGTCCGGCGTTTACACCCTTCAGTGCTTCAAGCACCAAATTGTTGACTCTCTCCCGGTCGTCTGGGTGGACACATCGGAGAAAGATTTCGTGTGTAACTTCGGTTTCAAGGGGTAATCCAAAAATTTCCTTCAAACGGGGAGACCAATCGCCTGCGTTTTTCAAGTCCGTCGAATTCCAAACCCAGAGACCAACTCGGCCCGCTTCAATAGCGAGCCGCAATCGTTGATCACTCTCAACGAGTTGTTGATTGAGTCGCTTAAGTTGTTCAGTTTGCGCAACCAGATCGGCATTTAGAGCTTGGGGCTCATTGCTCGCATTGGCAGATTTGTCAGGTGTCCCATTCATTTCGAGTGACCGAGCGAAACTGAATGGAGAATCGCGCTGCAGCCATAAAAAAAGCAAGCGCCTTTATCCAAGAACCAATTACCAACCCAATTTTCAGTTGAAACGACATCCAACATGCGGAGTCAGTTTCGCTGATTAGGGCCGTGATAAGCGCGAATTAAAACGTAGAGGGCATGGAATCGAGGAACATGTAGAGCACTGCAATTTTGCCATCGTGAACGATGATTACATCCAAGCCAGTGTAGTCGGGTGCCTCGCCGCGCGGGCCCGAACCCCAGGCGAGGCGACCGGCGGCATTCTGGAGAGCCTGAGGCTGGTCGTGGGCAAGAAACCAAATGGGAAATGTCAGATCATTTCGTCTTCGGTTTCGAAACTAGGAAGACTCGCATGCTTGCGAGCTTTCCGTTTTCGATCGTGAAGATAGCGTCCTGTCGGAGGGATGGATCGCTGAGGTATTCATAATTCTCCCTGAACCGCACCACTTGGTACGCCGGAGGCGAATAAGAATGTTCGCTTGAGCTTGTCATGTCCTGAGCCATCACTTGTGTTGCCAATGACATGAAAAGCACAAAGAAGCCTGTCGACAGCTTCATTGGCTTTTAGTGTTCTAGCCTAGTCGCCGACGAAGCCTTTGTTGAGGCATCGTCGGCGATACTCTTTTATTTGGTGAGTTCCGGCCGACCGATAGCATGCGCGAAGGGTCGGGCTGAGGCTTCGCAGCCTCGGTAGTTCCACCTTGTATAACCCAACTGGAAATAATCGACCCTCAACCGAAGAGTTCTGGTCTTGGCCGCAAGGATTTACGAACACAGCCTGGGTCGCTTCCTCGGCGTCGGGTGGCCGGTTGCCGTCGGGTCGAGTGCCGGAGGTCATAGCTAGTTTGGTTCGTAATGTGAGGGCAGCTGCCAACACCTTTGCTCACAGCGTTCAGGTGGTTTCAGACGCGAAACATGATTCAATATGAAACCCAATTCACACCCTTGCCGACTGGACGTTCTTTCAGAAAATGTCCGGCGAAGAAATGGGCATGGCCCGCCCTCTCCGTGAAATGGAGCGTTATACTAGACTGCAACATGGCCTGAGCTGGCCATGTGCTAGTGCTTCTGTCCGCCAGAAGTGAGGAGCTGCAATTCCCACGCGAGGCTGGTACCGGTTGAACCGCCGTGCACCAAACTGATCTCGGCCACGGCCCCCACCGTCGCTTCCCGGGCCCAATCACGTTGCCACTCGCTCATGACACCCATCCAAGTGAGGGGCACTGCGCCAGCCTGGACGAGGCGCTGAATTGCACGTTCGTGAGCTTCGACGCTGACACCGCCTGATGCGTCCGTAACAACATAAACGTCGTAGCCGTCGCCCAGCGCATGGATCGCCGGAAATGCGAGACAAATCTCCGTCCACAGCGCAGCGAAAACAATTTTCTTGCGGCCAGTCTTTTTCACAAGATCGACCACGCGTGAATCCTCCCAGGTATTGAGCGTCGTTCGATCAATCGGCACCTGATCGGGGAACACGGCTTGAAGCGCCTGCGGAAGGTTGCCGCCACGATCCTTGACGACGGTAGTGAGGATCGTGGGCACCTTAAACGCTTTCGCCGCCTTCGCGAGTCCGATGGTGTTGTTGAGAATCATTGTCGGATCCATGTTTCGCGTGTTGGCGAACTGGAACGGCTGGTGGTCGATCAAGATGAGGACGGAATTCTCTGGAGTGAGCAGCGCGTCGAGACCAACTTTGCTTTCTTTTGTATTCATGAATAGAATTTTGGTTCTTCCTGGGTGAATTTGATCAGGCGATGATGATTCGAAGCTACGTTTTTTTAGAACATTCCGTTTGGATTAGCGCGGGGGATGTTCGGGCCGATTAACGGCGCTGAGTTCTTCGGGTCGCCAACCACTTGCAGCGTGTCCCAATGCTCGATGGCCTTGCCTTCTGCATCCATTTTGTAGATGTCAACTCCCGCGATACCCGTATCGTTCGGATCATCGTTGAATAGATTCAGAAAATTCACGTGCGCCCATACATAGTCGCCGACAGCAATGATGCGATGGACCACAACGCGGGCACGAGGTCGGCTACTGGTAATCTGGGCGAAAAATTTCCCCAGCGCGTCTGAACCGTCCGCAATAAGCGGGTTGTGCTGGATATAGCCTGGGCTGATGAATTTGCCGACGGATTCCTCAGACTTTTTCTGATTGATCACCAGATCGTAGAAGCCAAGGACATTGTTCTTGTTGCGAATGGCGCGACTATCGTTGCTATCGATTATTTCAATCATGACTGAATCCCATTGTTTTATTTAAGACCGACGAGTTGGAGGCGAATCGAGTCCAATTCGGCATCAGATTTTTCACGGACGAGTTTGAGAATTTCTTCAGAGTCTTGACCCACCGTTGCCCGCGTTGGCGCAGGCGTTTGTTCAGCTAGATCTATCACCTTGCTGGCGGCGGAGGCTGAGTCAAGACCGCTGTTCTGCATGCCATTGAGAGCGGATGTGAATGACTTAAAAGATTGTCCATACAGCTCACGTTGTTCGGGCGTCATTCCAGAGGCGACTCGTGTGAGGGCTGCGGCTGTTTTCTCGGGGCCCCCGGTTTTCATATTGCCCGCCAGTGCAACCACTACGTCGATGCCGAACTGTTTCAATTCAGCTCGGTAAACAGTTGCAAACACCTCCATCGCGGCCTTCGATGCGCCAGATGGTCCGTTGAATGGGAGCGGCAAACTGGCTGTCCACGTGCTGATCTGCACGATGCGTCCACGTGCCTTGCGAAGTGCTGGCAAGAACGCGTTAATGACTGACATGGCGCCGAAGACGTTGACCTCAAATTCGCGCCGGATAGCGGCAAGCGGCAAGATTTCAATCGGCCCTGGGGTGAGAATGCCAGCATTGCTGATGAGAAGGTCGAGGCCGTCTTCACCCAGAATATCCGACAAGCCGCGCGCCCAGACTTGGACGTTCTTTTCATCAGTAATGTCGCAAATACTCAACGCGACTTTCCCGCCGGACGCCTGCCTAAGATCGGCTATCTCACCGTTCGCTATCGCGGTGCCGAAAACCCGATAACCTTTTGCGGCCAGGCCGAGCGCAATGTCCCTACCAAGACCGCTGCCGGCGCCGGTGATTACCGCTGATCTTTGTTTTTTCGAGCTCCTCATAAATCAGTTTAATTGTTTCAAGGTTTTGTTGGAGTTGCAGATCGCCAACTCTCCATCCGTCAATTGACACATACGAAAATATCCCTGGCGTAAGAAACTGCCCAATGCTTTATTTTTTACCTCGTTCATACTTTTGGTATGAGCTACCTTTGCGCTATGGAACTTCGCCACCTGCGCTATTTCATCGCCGTTGCAGCGCACGGTTCTTTCAATCGTGCGGCGGAGGTTCTGCACCTGACCCAGCCAGCGCTCAGTCGCCAGGTGAAGGACCTCGAAGAAGAACTCGGTGTGTCGCTTCTCGTGCGCGGCCAAAACACGGTGAAGCTCACTGAATCAGGCCATCTATTTTGTGAGGAAGCGCGCGAAGTGATCGCCCGTGCGAATGAGGCCGTTCAACGAGTGCGGGGCGAAGCGCGAAACGAGACGCTACGTTTAGGTTACGCCCCCTCCATCATTGCCGGTATCATGTCCGGCGTTTTGGAAAGATTTCTATCGACCACTCCGCGTGTGCGCATCGAGTTGATGGATCTTTCTTCAAGGGAAATTAACGAATTGGCTGACGAAGGACGGCTCGACTTGGTAATCAGCCCCGGCATTTCAATAACGAAGGGAATTTCAGAATTCCAATGGACCGAGTTGCACCGCTTGCAGCCTGTTTTGATCATGCCTGTGACGCACCCGCTTGCAAAGTTAAAGCGAATTCCCCCTATGCGCTTGCGCGATCTTCCCCTCATCGGTCTGGCGAGGGGCAATTATCCCGAATACGTGCCGCACGTGCGCGGATTACTTAAATCCTTCGGTGTTTCGCCGCGCTTCGTTTCGCTTGTGAATGATGGCCTCTCAACCTTGTTCACGGAATTGGAGGCGCACCGTGCAGCGGCAATTTTAACCGAAGGCATCATCAGTATCATGCCACGGACCCTCGTTACCCGACCATTTGCGCCGGTGTTGCACAGCACTGCAGTGATGATCGGCATTTCGGCGCTACGCCCCAACCGACACGCCGAAACCTTTTCGCGAATGCTGCTCGAAGAAGCGCGGCGCCGGCAAAAGTGAAACGTGAATGCGAGTCCTGGGTCCGGTTGTTTCAGAAGTCGTGGTAAGACTAAGGCCGGCACCGTGGCTTCCATAATCACCTCCCACTCCGTGGAGGATATGAAGCTGAAGAAGGCCGATCTAATATTCGTCATGATCAAAGCCACAGGCCCCTCAATACAAAAGTTCCGAGGTCAGGGCCATTAGGCCGAGCTATCAAAAGGCTCCACGGTAACTGCTTCCAAACCGTTTACGTGAGTGATCAACTCGACCAATCGCTCGCCGATAACTTGGATCAACTCTCGGGTTAGCCGATTACCGCTTTGGGTTCAAGGTACTCCTGCAGCCCGAAGATCCCGCCTTCCCGACCGATCCCCGACTGTTTGAACCCACCGAAGGGAGCAAACGGATCGTGGCTTACTGTGTTGATCAGGACGCGGCCGGCAGCGAGTTTTCGCGCGACCCGGTAGGCCCTTTCAGGGTCTGCCGAGCTTACGTAGGCGATAAGGCCGAATTCGGTGTCATTGGCGATTTCAATGGCCTCGGCTTCGGTCTTGTACGTCAGTATCGACAAGACGGGGCCGAAGATTTCTTCCTTCGCGATACGCATGTCGCGGGTGACTTTTGCGAACACGGTGGGCTTGATGAAATTCCCCCGCTCAAGTCCTTGGGGATGACCTTCCCCGCCGATGACGAGCTCCGCACCTTCCTCGACCCCAGACTTGATGTACTCCTGCACGCGCTGGTACTGCTTTGTGCTGGCCAATGGGCCGAGGGTGACGTCCTTATCCTTTGGATCGCCTATTTTGATTTTTTCGACGGCCGCCTTGGCCAATCGCTTCACTTCCTCGAGGCGGTCTTCCGGCACAATCAGACGCGAAGCCGCAATGCAGGCCTGCCCGTTATTCAGATAACAGGCGTTGATGGCCATCGGGATCGCCGTTGAGAGATCGGCGTCGTCCAGGATGATGTTAGGCGACTTGCCTCCGAGCTCAAGCGTGAAGCGTTTCATTGTGTCCAGTGAGTTCTTGGCGACCAGTTTTCCGATCTGCGTCGAACCGGTGAAAGCGATTTTCTGAATGTCGGGGCTTTTCGTTAACTCCGTCCCGACGACTTCGCCAAGGCCCGTCACGACATTGATAACGCCGGGAGGCAACCCGGCTTCATGAAAGGCGTCCATCAACACTTCCGTTTGCATCGCACTCATCTCGCTGGGCTTGATGACGACCGTGCATCCGGCAGCGATTGCCGGTGCCACTTTGATCGCGATCGAGCCGGCGCTCGAATTCCATGGCGTAAATATGCCCACCACGCCGGCCGGCTCCATCACGACCTTAGATGTGCCGACAGTCTTGACCAGGTCGAAATCCTCGAGGACCTTCTTGAAGTGCAGGAAAATGTTTGCCGCGAGGTTGTTGGAGCCCTTCGCACGGTCTTGCGGTGCGCCGTATTCCACCACCGTCGCCTCAACGAGTTGATCCATTCTCTTGGCCACGGCGTCGTGCAACCGCTGCAGGCAGTCCATCCGGTGTTCCTTGCTACTTTGCGAAAAGGCGTTGAAGGCCTCTTTCGCAGCAGCGATGGCTTTTCGGGTGTCGATTTCGTCTGCCATGGTGACCTTGCCGATAATCTTGTTGTCGGTCGGGTTCACCAGATCGACGACCTGGGTTCCATGCGGTGTGACGAACTGGCCATTGATATAGGCGCGATCAAATGCCTTTACTGGAGTCGCGGTTTCATGTGTTTTCATTTGTGTGACCTTTCACGAGGTTTCGGCTTTACTAAGGTCGCTGTGTCTTTCAGCGCCGCAGCTCACGATTTCAGTATGGCTCAAAAGCTGGTCGGCGTAACGAGCAAAAGCCGCCACTGCTTCTGCAGAACATGCGAAACGGTTTTTCGTGTCTAAATGCCGCCTTGGCACCGCAACCGGTGACATGTGCCGAAACGCCGTTCTGGTATCTTGGTTAAGTTCTCAGGTGTAGAACGTGTGTCAGAAGAGCCGGATTAAACCGGCTTTTTTGTTGTACCAATGCAGCCGGCATCAATACTGTCCGGCTCAAAGGGCGATGGCCCGACGGGCAAAAGCGCACGTTACTGAAGTGCCTCGCAGCCATACCGTCTACGTTTCACAACCAACAGAGGTTGCAGAGTTCATCCGGCAGGCAACCGATGCTTTATTTGAACTGCAATTGGGCCACCGAGACTTGTCCAGCGACCGGCGAAGGTTTTGAAGTGCTTCGCCGGTGATTTTCATTTGTTGAGTGATGTGCGAATGCGTCGCTTTAACCTGAATAGTGAGAAAACCACAGCGCTGGTCCTTTCCCCCGGTATCGATACCTTGAACGACAACTCTCAAGATCCGAGTTTCAGACGCAGTTTCGCGACGCTCTGTGCGAACCTCGATCAGCAAGCTTTCGTTCGCCTGGCTGAGTCAATAAACGAGTCCGTAGCTGATGATCGGGGTTTCTTGCAATACGCGATGCCGACCACAAGAGGTGGTGGTGCAGGTTGCAATGGGCGAATTTTCAACCGCGGGCTTCCAAGACCATTAAGCGGCTGTGCAATCACAGCAACTCCTCTGCCCGATTCGACGGCCGCGATGAGGCTGGTGATGCTGTCGTGTTCCTCGACGATCTGCGGCGAGCGGTTCAGTTGCCCAAACAAGTCGTCGATCCACGCCCGATGCTCTGGATAGTCCGCAACCGTAAACGCGACGAGATGCTCCTTGGCGACTTGCTCCAGCCCAACTCTATGCGCTCGCGCCAGCGGGTGAGCCGGATGAACGGCCACGCAAACCTGCTGACACTGCAATCCCTCGAAAACTAATCCCGCCAGAGCCTTCAGCGACACCTGCACCAGCAGAGCCACCTGGAGGTTTCCTTCTCTCAGTCCATCCAACATTTCACGGGTTGATAAATCGTGAAGCTGTACGCGCACGCCAGGGTTGGACTCCCGGAAGTACCTCAGCGCACGCGGCAGGAGTTCGACCGTCAATGATGGCGCGTAACCGACGTGGATTTCGGCGCGCTTTCCTGCGGCGACGGCCTTGGCCATTTGCACGGCATCCTGCACACCCTGCAAGGCTATGCGAGCTTCAGTGAGCAAAACGCGGCCGGCTTCGGTGAGCCGCACGGCTTTTGCGCCGCGGTCGAAAAGCACGATACCAAGTTCATCTTCCAAATCCCGAATTTGCCTGCTTAACGTCGGCTGTGACAAGTGGAGCTTCACCGCCGCGCGCGTGACGTTCTGTTCCTCGGCGACGGCCACGAAGTATCGCAGATGACGGAGTTCCATTTCCTCCAAGTATGCCCGATGGGCATGGTTAGCCAAGCAACAAGGTATTTCCGCCGCATCTGTGTTGCAGGTAGCGTAAGAGGCGACGACCGTTCCAATTCGAACGGCGTACAAAAGCATAAAAGCGATCTGCCAATACTGCGATAAACTAAAGGACCGAGTCTATGGAATCCCAGAATACGAAACGATACCAGGAGCGACTTACGCCGGACAACGCCGCTCTAATTCTCGTCGACCATCAAGTTGGGCTGTTCACTGGAGTCAGAGATATCCCTGTAGCGGAGTTGAAGCATAATGTCGTCGCACTAGCGAAAGCGGCCAAAGTGTTGGGCGTTCCGACCATCGTGACCGCTACCTCGCCGGAGATGTGGGGTCCAACGATTCCGGAGCTGGCGGAGGCCTTGCCCGGGGTCCAGATCATTGCGCGAACGACGGTCAATGCATTTGATGAGCCCCGGTTTGCTAAAGCTGTGGAAACTGCCGGTCGCAAGAAGCTCGTTATCGCGGGTGTTTCAACCGAGGTGTGTTTGGCTCTTCCAGCCATCCATGCGACGGGAATGGGTTACGATGTGTATGGCGTGATTGACGCCTCCGGCACTTTCAGCGAAACCAAGCGCATTACGGGGCTGCTGCGCATGGTTCAAGCGGGCGTGATCGTCATCGACTATTGCACCGTCGCCGTAGAAATGCTCAAGGATAACTCGAGTCCAAAGGCCGGCGATCTGTATGCGGCCCTCGATATGCCTTTTGCCGGTCTGGTCGGACAATTAGCCGGAGCATTCGCCAAGCATTGAACCACCGCCAAGACATTCGCCATCACATCAACTATTCGCGCTGAAACCCATTCAAGCGCCCTCGCCCGACGTAAGGGCCTCCAATGCGTGCAAAGAAATGAGCCTCTTCATTTACCGCGCGAGGATTTGCTAATTTCCTCCAAAAGGAGTTTCAGGAAGGCTTCGGAATGGGGATTGGGCCGAAGGACTGGCATTCCCGCCGCGATCAATAACGAAGCTAATTCAGGAGAGAAGCGGCGCACTTTCAGAGCGGCGGGAAGCATGGGTAAAACACCTTCTGTGAGAACCGCCATTCCCGCGTTCGCTTCGATGGCGATGAAAAGAGCGGCTATGTCCTCCGAGGTTTCGTCACGTAAATGCGGTTTCACTCCGAACGTTTTGAGGATGGCTCTAAGCCGCGGAACATATTCTGGGTATTTATCCGCGCCCGGGCCGAGTAGTTCCTTGTCGCGAAGCTGTTCGGGATGAATCTTACTCATTTTGGCGAGTGGATTCTTGTTCGATAAAACAAGCACCGGCGCAAGCCGTTGCAATTCCACCCATTGAAATCCTTTGAAATGCGGCTCCAAACTTTTTGGCAAAATAGCCATGTCAATCTGTCCCGCGGCGGCCTTTTGGGGCATTTCATTTGTCGTGAGATCGGACAGTTCCAGAAAAACATTCTTGTTGTGAGAACGAAAGCGTTCAACGACTCGCGGCATGATACTGGCGGTCAGCGAGTGAACGTAGCCAATGCGGAGCTTCTCCCCTTGCGGGCGCGTTTTGATCCTGCGAACCGCTACGTCCACGCGGGCCAGAATGTCCTTCGCTTCCTCATAAAAAGCTTCCCCTGCCGATGTCAGGGAAATGTTATTCTGGCCTCGAACGATGAGGATGATGCCGATTTCGTCTTCAAGGCTTTTGACCTGTCGGCTCAATGCCGGTTGCGTCAGGTGCAACTGGTTTGCCGCCCGGCTAAAACTTCCGTGTGCGGCCACGGCCGCAAAATACCTTAAATGGCGGAGTTCCACTTGGCTCACCGTAGGTATTACCAAAAGTATGAGCAACACCAAAAAAATGGCATTAGCCACCAAACGACTCCTGATGAATGTTCCTTGGAAAAATCCGCAGTTTGGACGAAATGTAAAAAACGTTGTGCCACTCACAACCGGAAAATCTTCAAATTATGAAAACGGCAAAGCAACTGCTCGAAACATACCTCGCAGCCATTTCCGCGGGTGAGATGGAAAGGGCGATAGCGTTATTCGCAAACGATGGCGGAATTGAATTTCCCTACTTCGGGTCTGTCAACCTTCCGACCCGCTATCAAGGACCGGAGGCTCTGAGGCGGTTTTTTGCCCCCGTCATGGACGGCGCGGACAATTTTAAGTTTAAGAACATCAAAATTTTCCCAGGTGAAGACGAAAATCACGTCTCAGGTGAATACGAGGTGGACGCGGTGATTAAAAAGACGGGCCGCCGCTACCGGCAGCTCTACGGAGGCCGGCTCATTGCTGAAAACGGAAAGATAAAGCTATTGCGGGAATTCTGCGACACGGTGGAAGTCGCACGCGCAATGTTTCCCAATGGCGTGAAAGATTTGGTGCAGACTGATTAAAACAACCGGGAAGGAATCATGACAAAAATACTCGTTCTCTATTACTCGATGTATGGCCACATTGAAATCATGGCCAAAGCCGTTGCCGAAGGCGCGCGCTCCGCTGGCGGCACCGAAGTTGTCATCAAACGGGTGCCCGATTCAATGGCGCCAGAGGTTGCCAGGAAATATGGGGCCAAACTGGATCAGGAGGCCCCGATTGCATCGCCTGACGAACTGCCTCAATACGATGCAATCATTTTCGGAACCCCCACTCGTTTTGGTAACATGGCCGGACAGATGCGAAACTTCCTCGACCGGACGGGAGACTTGTGGCTTAAAGGGGCGCTCATCGGAAAAGTCGGGAGTGTTTTCACCAGCACCGGCACCGGCGGTGGGAATGAGTCTACTATTCTCACTTTCATTCCTACCTTGCTTCACCAAGGCATGATTTACGTGGGTCTCCCTTATGCGATTCCTGAAACAATGGATATTAGCGAAGTGCGTGGTGGCAGTCCCTACGGAGCTGGAACAATTGCAGCTCCTGATGGTTCTCGCCTGCCTAGCGCCAAGGAACTGACGATGGCCCGCTTTCAGGGCAAGCACGTCGCGGGCATTGCGGCAAAGTTGAGAGCAAACTGATACAACCCGGTAAAATAGTGGAGATCAGGATGGTTAACGCACGGATACCGACGCGTGAGGGAGCCTAAATTCCCTTTGAAGTCTTTCGCAAGAATTCGCAAAACTTTTCACCAGCAGGCGTTACATCTCCGTTCGTCGCGCGAGCGATGCCGACCGGTATCATTTCTTTTGAGCCGGCAATCGGGCGGAAAACCAGCCTGTTTCCGCTCACGATTTTGAAAACCGGGATGGTCAGCGCGATGCCCCGTCCCGTTTCAACCGCTGTGATGAGGGAACTGGCGCTGTCGCATTCCACAGCAAGCCGGGGTTTCACGCCCAGAGGGGAAAAGAGCCGTTCAATAAAAGGAAAATAGTCCGGGTAATCTTTGCGGGCGAAGCCTACGATTGGCTCAGCCCCGATTTTTTCGAGCTGAATGGCTTTGAACCGAGCCAACGGATGCGTTCGAGCCAGCGCCACAGACAAAGGGTAATTGCGCAACACTTCAAACTCGATGCCCTCGATCTGCAGGTTTGTGGTTCCAGGGGTAATCGCCAGTTCCAGCGTGCCGTTTTGAAGTCCCTCAGCTAGTTCGCGCTGCGAAGCATCGTGGAGCAGGACGTTGACCTGCGGAAACGCCTTTTGAAACGCGGCCAGCGCCAGGGGCAGTATTTCAACGGTGGGCGACGGTGAATAGCCGATGTGCAGTTCGCCGTATTGTCCTCGCGCCAATGCGCGCACTTGCTCCACGGATTCATCGGCCAGTTTTAAGAGTTGGCGGGTTTTCTCCAGGAACAGGTTTCCCTCCGCAGTGAGGATAACGCCGCGCGGACTACGTTTGAGCAGGTCCACACCGATTTCTTCCTCCAAGTCCTGGACTCGCCGGCTTAGCGCTGGTTGGGCAATGCGCAGTTGCGTGGCCGCCTTGGTGAAACTCAACGCTTCAGCCACAGCCAGGAAATACCGCAGATGCCGAAGTTCCATTGCGAGCCATTATGCCAAAAAGGCATGGCTGCGCAAGCATCATGGTATTGGGCGGATTCAAGCACGTGGGGGAAGATGGGATCAGATGATCAACAAGATCACAGCAACGCAAGAACTGGAGAAAAGAATCATGAAAGCGATACGAATTCATCAATACGGCGGACCAGAGGTTCTGGCGCAAGTGGAAATGCAGCGTCCCGCACCAGGCGCGAACGAAGTGCTCATCAAGGTTAAGGCAGCTTCGGTCAACCCGGTCGACTGGAAAATAAGAGCGGGCTACATGAAGGATTTTCTTCCGCTCACTTTACCGGCCACGCTCGGCTCGGATGTTTCAGGAACGGTCGAAGAGGTTGGTCCCGGCGCGGCCCGGTTCCAACGGGGCGATGAAGTCTATGCAAGCCTGGGACTGGAAGGTGGCGGCTACGCGGAATACGCCGTGGCCAAGGAAACGATCGTGGCCGAGAAACCTGGCACGTTAGATCACGTGCAGGCGGCGTCCGTGCCGGTGGCGGGCCTGACCGCATGGCAGACCTTATTTGAAGTGGCGCAACTACGGGCCGGTCAGAAGGTGTTGATCCACGCCGCAGCCGGAGGGGTGGGCAATTTTGCCGTGCAGTTCGCCAAAGCAAAAGGCGCCTATGTCATTGGAACCGCTTCCTCCAAGAACCAAGCGTTTCTAGGCGAATTGGGGGTAGACAAAGCGGTCGATTATCAGAAGACGCGCTTTGAAGACGTGGTGCACGATGTGGACGTGGTCCTGGATACAATTGGCGGCGACACTCAGGAGCGTTCGTTCAAAGCGCTTAAGAAAGGCGGAATATTGGTTTCGATTGTTCAGCCACCTTTGCAAGAACTGGCTGTGAAATACGGAGTTCGCGCGCTGTTCTATGGCGGGCATCCCAGTTCATCCAACCTGACTGAAATCGCAAGGCTGATCGATGCCGGCAAGGTAAAGACGGTGGTGGAAACGGTACTTCCTCTGGCGGAAGCCCGGCGCGCTCACGAATTGAGTCAAAATGGTCATGGGCGTGGCAAAATCGTATTGAAAGCCGCGTGATTTGGAGTTTTCACCCGAAACATAACAACAAAAGGAGAATTCATATGAAGATCGCAACAGTTATCGCTCGCAGTCTGCTCGGACTGATCTTCGTCGTGTTCGGCTCGAACATGTTTCTGCACTTCATTCCGATGCCGCCACCGCCGGAAGGTCCCGCGCGTGATTTCATGACGGCGCTGTTTGTCAGCCGCTATCTCTATATTATCGGCGCTTTCCAAGTCGTGGGAGGCCTCCTCCTGTTCACTGGCCGGTGGACGCCTCTGGGCCTGACTCTGGTCGGTCCCGTAATCGTGAACATCGTCTGCTTTCATGCACTGATGGCGCCAGCCGGCTTGCCGATGGCAATTGTCGTTTCGGCTTTGGCGCTTTTCTTACTATGGAATTACCGCAAGAACTTTGCCGGAATCCTGGCTGGCGCCCCCGCGCAATTGGATCCACACAGTCAACAAGTCACGACCAGACCCGCGACGGTTCATTCCTGAGTGATGGCCGTCCTTGCTCAGTTAAACAGCAATTCACTTAACAAGATCAAAACTATGAATGCATTAAGAATCGCGGTCATCATCGGAAGCACACGGCCTGGGCGCAACGGCGAGGCCGTGGCCAAATGGGTTTATGAAATCGCCCAAAAGCGTGCCGACGCAGAGTTCGAACTCGTGGACATCAAAGATTTCAATCTCCCGCTTCTCGACGAGCCAATGCCGCCATCGATGGGACAATACAGTAAGCCTCACACCAAAGCATGGGCCGCCAGGATCGGCTCTTTCGATGGCTACGTCTTCGTTGCGCCCGAGTACAATCATGGCATCTCCGGTGCACTCAAGAACGCGATCGATTTTCTTTTCGCTGAATGGAACAACAAGGCCGCCGGCTTCGTCAGCTATGGCGGTGCCGGCGGCGCGCGTGCCGTCGAGCAGTTGCGGCTGGTACTGGCCGAGGTTCAAATCGCCACGGTGCGCAATCAGGTCTTGCTCTCCATGTTTACCGACTTTGAAAACTTCAGCGTCTTCAAGCCGCTTGCCCGGCACGAGAAGTCGGTCAATGAAATGTTCGACCAGGTCATTGCTTGGGGCGGCGCGTTAAAAGCGCTGCGGGAGAAATGAGCAAGGCCTGAGAAGAAACTCACCCCTTAACAAAGTGAAAATCATGAAAACAAAGAACAATGAGAAACTAATTGCTGTGATCGGCGCAACAGGACATCAAGGCGGTGCGGTGGTGCGTGCCCTGCAGGCGAACGGCCAATTCAAGGTGCGCGCTCTGAGCCGTAATCCAGGCAAGCATGGCGAACTTGCCGACGAAGTCGTCGAAGCAGATTTGAACCGGCCGGAAACACTCAAGACCGCATTTGAAGGGGCACACGGCGTTTTTTTAGTCACCACCTCTGGGCTAGAGGGCACCGACGAATTCACGCAAGGAACGGCGGCGGTACGCGCAGCCAAAGCTGCGGGGGTTAAACACTTTATCTGGTCCACTCTGCCTGATGTAGAAGTGATCAGCGGAGGCAGGTTCGACGTTCCCCACTTTACTGGCAAGGCGAAGGTCGATCGCGTGGTAACGGAAGCGGGGTTTGCTAATCACACGTTCGTGATCGCGCCGTTCTTCTACCAGAACCTCGCAGGCGCCCTGGCTCCGCAAAAGCAGGCTGACGGATCCAGGCGCTGGTCTCTCCCGCTCGATCCAAGTGTACGTTGCATTCACATGGGCGACATCACCGAACTTGGCAATATCGTGGTCGGTGCATTCGAACACCCGGATCAGGCAGGGAATGGCCAGTATCTGCCCCTCGTCGGTGATTTCATGAGTTTCAACGAAATCGTCGACACGCTAAATCGACAGGGTCACAACTTCTCCTTCACGCAGGTCCCGGCCGACGCCTTCGCCACTTTCTTTCCTGGAGCTGCGGAGATCGGTGCGATGTTCAGGTACTTCGAAGCACACACCTATTTGGGTTCAGAGTCCCGCGACCGAATTGAGCTCGCAAACAAGATAGCAGGCAAGCAACCGACCAGGTTTTCGACATGGGCTCGACTGAATGTCCCGGTCCAGAACCGCTAAATGCGACCATTCACTCAATGCGAATCGAAATTATGGAAACGCTACTCCACCAAAGTCATCTTAACCGTCCAGGATCTCGATCGATCGATTGCCTTTTATGAGGCGGCTCTCAAGCCGCTCGGCATTATCCATGCCATCGATTTCGCCGGCAATAGAGCCCGCACAGGTCCATTGCACTATTTGTTATAGGCTGCGTTGCACTTCTTAATGACGGCCAACTGTGCGTCCTGGAGGGAGTTGAGGTTGAAGAAGGAAACTCCGACGGCGCCGTTGTCGTGCGCCTGACGGATGGCTTCCTCGAAATCAGCCATGTCGTCTCCGTAATTGCCCACTGATAATCCGGTGAAAAGATGCTGGCCGGGCTTTAGATCGCGGACCGCCTGTTTGGTGGCGAAACCCACCCAGTACAGGTTCCCATTATGGTCGTTCTTGTAGTCCATTGGGAAAACGAGGTCCAGGTCCCAGTGCGGCCAGTCTTGTTTGACGTATTCCCGAGCCAATTCAGGGAAAGGAAAGACGGCGGCCGATGCCAGCGTTCCATTTTCATGGCAGATCTGCACACACTCATTGACCAGCGACGAGATGGCGTCCATTCGGAACTGTTTCCAGGCGGCATTCTCCGCCGTGTCGGGCATATCCATCGGGTCCACGCCGAACTTCGCCTTGAATTCCTGCCGGGCGAGCGGGTGGTAACCAAAGTCATACTCGGGCAGCAGCCGGTCTTGCACCAACGGAAGCCCGTTTGTATACCGGTAATGCTTCTGCAACTGGGCCCCGAGGATGACATCCACAAAGCGGATGTAGTCGAAATGCACGGAGGCCAGCCCTTTGACTTGCGCGACCTCTTTGACCCCCTTCGTGATATAATCCCGCGCGCCTGGAGAAAAGGGACTGAGGAAACTGTAATAATTGACGTAAGGGTGAAAATCGAAGCAACTCTGCCCGAGCCGGTTGACGGAATACCAATCCGGGTGTTGACGGCACTCCGCGGCGTTGCCCACATTCATCATCCAATGCCAGGCATGAACTCGGATGCCGACTTGGCTCCCCAAGTCAACCAACACCGTCAATTGCGCAGCGGTCTTATTTTCAGGGAGAATGTCAGTGATGCCCGCCTCCGCCAGCCGCTTCATGCCCGCCAGTTGGGTCTCGCCGGAACCTCGCGGCACTCCCCAGGCTGCAAAATAGAATTTCTTGTCCGTATAACCGACGCCAGGCGCCTTGTTGGCGGTGTCGGCCGCCGTCGCCAAAGCCCCGCTCGCGGCGAGAAATAGTGCGATTCTTTTTATTGTCTTCATAAGAACAACATAATTGCCTGCGGATCTCGGCTTATAATCGGCTGGCATCTCCGTGCTCCGGACATTCCGCTCGGGGTGTCCGCGCCGAATCAAAGTGGCAAACTGCATCGTGTCTCAATGCCGGCACTTGTCCCCACAACTGGTGACATGCGCCGAAACGACGTTCTGGTATCTTGCTTATGTTCTCAGGTGTAGAACGTGTGTCAGAAGAGCCGGATTAAACCGGCTTTTTTGTTGTACCGAACCAGCCAGCATCAACGCTATCGCCGATTCCTCAACCCAGCAATGCAATTTGGCTGCCGGCGTATATTGGCGTAACTTTTCACAGGAGTCGAAATGCCTAAAACGGAACCATTACTTAAAGTCAAAGAGCCGGACGTTCTTGCGCAGGAACTGAAGGATGACGGTATCTTTCCCAATAGCAAATTAAAGCTCCTGGTCTATCGCCAGGCAGTGGAATTACCCGAAAAGGATCCAGCCTCCATTTTCGAGCGAGTCTTCGAATCGAACCAATGGCATGGCAGTTGGCGCAACGGGATTTATCCATACCACCATTACCACAGCACTGCCCATGAAGTGTTGGGGATTTACCTCGGTTGGGCAAAAGTGCAGTTGGGTGGCGAGAAAGGCGTGGCTCTGGAGATTCAGGCAGGGGACGTGATCATCATACCTGCGGGAGTGGCCCACAAGAAACTCCGCTCCAGTGCCGACTTTGGGGTGGTCGGCGCTTATCCGGAGGGACAGGACTGGGACATGAATTACGGAAAACCAGTCGAGCGACCTAATGCCGACCGAAATATCGAACGAGTTGCCTTGCCAAAGTTGGACCCGATCTATGGCGCAAGGGGACCGTTGTTGGAGAAATGGACGACGAGGGAAGGTTTCTCTGGGAGTCCAACCAGAACTCAAGCAAACGCCAAGGGTCACTGACGATAGAATTTCAATGCGGGTTGCACGGGTGGCTTCTGTTTACTGCAGGATGAAGACCCCGGCGCCTCCTATTTTCCGGCCACAATTCTGCGATTCCAGGTGTATCCCCAAAAACGGGGATAAAATTGGGCTACCCCGAAATGGTAGGGTTTGACGAGATGAGAATGAATTCGTTTCCCATTGTCCTTATCCTCCTTTCAATTGCTACCACTGCGATGGCCTCTCCAAGCGACGGCAATTCGTTCATTGCCGGGAATGACGTGATTTGGATGACGCTCGGCACCAATGAAAACGATTCGATGCCGATTGGCAACGGCGATTTAACGGCGAATGTTTGGACCGAGCAAAACGGGAGTATTGTATTGCTGATTGCGAAAACAGATGCTTGGAGTGAAAATGGGCAACTGCTTAAGCTTGGCCGGGTACGTGTCGATCTGGATCCCAATCCGTTTAGAAGTTCAGCCTCATTTGCCCAGACTTTGAAATTGGAAACCGGTGAGGTGGAACTCCGAGCAGGGAGCAATCTCGCCCGCATTTGGGTGGATGCGAATAACCCGGTGGTGCACGTGCAAGTTCAAACCGAATCTCCCGGCCTGGTGAAAGCCACATCTGAAGTCTGGAGGACAAACGAATTTAGTTTCGATACTCGAGCTATTGATCGAACCGGATTGGGATTCTTTGAATGGGGAGGTTACCCTGACAGTTTAACATTCTATCCGGATACCATTCTCCAGTCAAAAGGCAACCGAGTGTCCTCGTGCCATTTTAATACGCATAGCATTTACCCAATGGTTTTTGAAAAAGAGCACTTGGGATCATTGTTGCCTAACTATCCGGATCCACTAATGCACCGCTGCTTCGGCCTCACCATGAAAGGAGACAATCTGGTAAGCAGCGATAATCAGACGTTAAAATCGTTGAAGGCTTCCAACTCACAACAGGTTGATATTTATGCGCTCACCGAGCAAACGGAATCGCCCGAGGTCTGGCGTGCTGATCTGGACAAGAAAATTAAGAGGATTGATGCGATTAAAATAAGCAAAGCCTGGACGGCGCATGAGAATTGGTGGAAAGAATTTTGGAATCGTAGTTGGATTAACGTGACGAGTACACCGGATACGGGAAAAGTTACCCAGGGCTACGCTGTGCAGCGCTTCATGACCGCGTGCGCGGGTCGGGGGGCGCAGCCGATCAAGTTTAACGAGACCGCGTTCACGGTGGGCCATGATCTGCCGCCGGGCACGGTTCCGACCGGGGCAAACCATGATCCCGATTACCGAGCATGGGGCGCATGTTTTTGGAACCAAGACACCCGCCTTATTTACTACCCTTTGATCGCAGCAGGGGACTATGACTTGCTCGAGCCTTGGTTTGATTTGTATTTGAAAGCGCTGCCGTTGGAGAAGGATCGGACACGGGTTTACTACCACCACGATGGGGCGTATTTTCCCGAAACAATGTATTTCTGGGGCTTGCCCAACCTTCATGATTTCGGTTTCAACAATC
>Ga0070741_10003084_pt1 | contig 42395 bp, 30 predicted proteins | sample Coa_R1_4_FD_66440 | JGI IMG/M metagenome (GOLD analysis project Ga0070741, IMG submission 66440) | Surface soil microbial communities from Centralia Pennsylvania, which are recovering from an underground coalmine fire - Coalmine... | ecosystem: Environmental > Terrestrial > Soil > Unclassified ... | reverse complement strand
GTTGGTATCGACGATTGGCGAGAAGCGCAACGCCTCGCGGACCCGCATATCGAAGGTCATGCGTTCGAGTCGCTCGAAGAAATCGAGTCTGAGGCAACTGGCGACGCTCACAACCAGGATGACCCCAAGGGCCACCAGACCGGGAATGAGTTTGACCGGTTTGAGGATCACTCGAAAAACAAAACAAAAAAACCAGGGCAACACAAGGCTGCCCTGGTTTCGGAAAAAGCAGGAGGTATCTCTTAGAACTCGCCGCCGCCGCCCTGGTCGGGAGGAACCGGCGTGGGCAATGTGTTGGGATTGGCACCCACAGGGGACATGCCGATCACGGTGTGATCGGAGGCCAGCGAAGTCGGCGTAACGATTACGCCTTCAGTAGCGATCAGCGCCAGGGACAACGATTGGAATTCGCTCATCGAAGCCGCAGAGAGAGGCGAGATTTGGTTGTTCGGCGCATCGTAGGACTGGCCACCCATAACGGTCTGGGTGGTCACGTTTTGAGTCTTGGGATCAACCCAGGCGACCACCATCGAGCCGACATAAACCTTGACGATGCCAATGGCCTGAATGTCGAACAGGGTGCCGCGCACTCCAGCGACGCCGTTGGGCAGCTTCACTTCGTACTTCGAGGCGGCAGACATTTTCTTGACGTTGCCCGTGATGCGGCCCTGCTTGAGATCGAGCTGGGTCTCGGTCACGGTATCAGCTCCGGTTTGCATCGCGGTCAACTTATCGATGCCCATCGCGGTATTGGCCCAAATGCGAACGACGTTCTGCTCGGCGCTCGGGCGGAAATTCAAATGCGAGGCCATGGAATCAGGAACGCTTGGCCGATAGGTGACCGCCTGGGGTACCGCGGCATTGCCATCGCCCAAAACGAGATCCACGTATGAACCCTCTTCGGTGCTGGTCTGGACGACTGTGCCTGCTCGAAGGACATCTCCCACGTGCAGCGGCTGCCAGACATTATTGCCGGTCGTGTAACGGGCCGGACCTTTGACACGGACGACCTTGGCGGCTCCGTCCATTGCGCCCTGTGCGGCAGCCGTCGAAATCAGCGCCAGCGCAAGCCCACAGCCAATCAGGGAGTTCATGAGGTTTCTATTGTGTTTCATAGTTGCTCCTGCTCAAAAAGTACCTACATCTGTTTGAAGTCATTTTTAAACACCGGCAGGAGGTTGTCAACGAGTATTCTAACATTTTTTTCCCCAGAAAATCACCCCAGGTCTATACGGCATCGGCGCTCTGGGAGACCTCGAAATAGGCACAAATCGGGCCAAAATCAGTGCGTTAAGAGATTTAACCGCGCCGAAATGTCGTTGGTGGCGGCTTCCTCCAAGCGCGCAATGCATATTTGGGCGTAATTGTGGGCCACGGGATTGTCGTGGTAGCTCAGCCGGATCGAGCGCTCGAACCAGGGGCGGGCGGCGGCGAAATCCCCCAGTTGCACGTAATGCAGGCCGATTTGGATCAGGTTGAAATAGTTATTCGGGTCCAGTTGTTCGGCGCGCCAGAAATAAACTCCAGATTCGTTGGTGCGGTCGAGCCAATCCAGGCACCATCCGTATCCGACGCAGCCCCGGCTGTCCCACGGATTGAGCGCCATAGCGCGGCCAAACCAGTCCATGGCGTTCTGCGCCAGCGAGCGATAGGTGACGCCGGCCTGGCCCTCGTAGTGCTCGCCACCTTCCTGGCTTTGGACCCGATAGGCTTCGGCGATGTCGAGAGCGGTTTGTGGATTCTTCGGTTCCACCGCGAAAGCACGTTTCAACAACTCGATCCGTGGCGTGGAGAAATTCGGCACGTAAGCGGCGCGCTGGAGCCGGACGTATTCGCTTGCTTGGCGCCACGCCTCGGAGCCGAGGTACACCAGGCTGGCCATGATCAAAAGGGAACCGAGCGCCTTGAAAACCGGGTGCAAGCGGAACCAGTAACTCTCAGTGGCAAACCGCAGATGACTGGTAATCAGGGCCATCAAAGTGATTGCCAGGATCGCGTTGGCGGGGATGTGCATATTAAAATCCACCACCGAATGCAGGAGGATGGCCACCATTCCCACCGAGGCGCCGAACACGAAAGCGAACTTGTTGCTGCCGGATTTGCCACCGAGGTCGCCCGAAGAAAGCCGGATGCAATGCGCGGTTTTGGCCAGGCCCAAACCTAAGAGTCCCAGCGCGCAAGCGACCAGGGCGGTGCCGGCTACGCCCCAATCCGCCAGGGTGTTAAGATAATCGTTGTGAGTGTATTCCGGATTCATCTGAATGCCCTCAGGGCGGTAGACGCGAAAACGGGTTTCAAATTGGCCTGGCCCGACGCCCCACCAGCGATTGTCCTCCCACATGCGCAGGGTGGGCTGCCAGACGGAATATCGAAGTTCGTCGTTGACGTTGCCTTTTTCGTTAAACATTTGGTGGAAACGCATTTGGAAAAAAGGACTGCGCGGGATGAAATAAAAGCAGCCGCCCACGACCAGAACCATAAGCACTAGCGCAGGGATGCGGTATCGGCGATTGAAAATAAGAACTCCGAAAAACACAGCGAGTGCCAGGCCGGTGGCAATCCATCCTCCTTTGGAAATGCTGACGGCGATACCTGCCAGCAAAACCAGGGAAGCGTAACCGAGAATCACTTTGGTGACCGGCTTCGCGCGGCCGGTGAGCGTGTAGGCTAGGCCGAGGGGCAGGAGCATCTCCAGAAATCCGGCCAGGTGATTAGGGTTAAAGTACGTGCCGGACCCGCGATGTGGGTAAGGGACCAGGGTGCCCCAGACCCGGTTGTGTCCGGTCATGAACTGGTAAACGGCGTAAAACGAAATAGCCATCCCCAAAAACAGCAGGGTGAAGGTGATAACCTGAATGGTTTCCTGTCGGTGAAGGTTATTGAGAATTGCAAAAAAGAGGAAGGCATAGACCAGAACGCGCAGCATTTCCAATCGAGCCACGTACTCGACATCCGCGTAGAAATAACGCACCACGGCATAAATGGCGAACGCGAGCACGGCCCAACAAATCGGTGGCCAGAGCAGGCGCAGTCGCGGGGAAAGCCACATCCGCGCCACCCACAGCAGCATCACTCCAATGGTCAACCCCTGGATGATAGCGAATTCGAGACGCCGCACGCCCCCGAGCGCCAACGGCCCCAACACCAGAATGCCCAATACCAGAGCAAGAATCCCCCGTTCACACCAGCGGTCCCACACTTCACGATTCATCCGGATGCAAGCTAACCAGCCGCCCGGTAGAGGTCACGTGAATACGTGCCAAATGAACCAGTGAAACAGCAGGCTGGCTTTGATTCAGGAGAGGATGCGCTCCTGCGCTGAACAGGAGGCAATGGAGGGAAAGAAATGTGGAGAAGATTGGGGCGGGAAGATTCGAAAACTTCTCGAGTTCGGAGTGGCTCGAAATGGAAGGGCAATCGAAAGCTGACCGGGTGGTCCGGACGGAGAAAGAAGACGAGAAACAGGGGGAGGGGAGCCCAAGGTACGTTTTACCCATCACCCCGTCAGGACCACGGTAAAACCGACGGTTTTTGAGCATTTACCCGTCAGAAAAGGCGTCAGAAGGTGTCAGGCAAAGCGTCAGAATTTGCGATTCTACGATTGAGGGCCGCGAATGACGGTTGATGATTTAAAACCGTGGGAGTTCGCTGCATGAACCTCCCCGCAGATTCAGGGCGACCGCAGATGAAGACGTTTCGGTCAACGCTTTCGGTACAGCCGACTTCATCAAATTGGGCATCTGGGGTTGATCCATTTGGATCGGGATGGCCCGCGCCCGTGCAGGGCGCAATTGTCTGATCGGGATCCTTTGCCCGGAGCGTTGCCCCGGGCTGGTACGCGCCACGCCTTCGGCGTGAAGATGCATGCGAGAGTAAAGAAACAGTTTACACATTGGAGGGACCCCGATTCAGGATTCCTTCTATAAACGGCTACGCGCCGCAGGCCTATCGCGTACTAACCGAGGGCAATGCGCTGGAAACTATCGTACAAATGAACTGACGCCCTGCAGGAGCGACGCTCAGCATCGCCTCCCTGGTGCGGCAGTTACGCTGTTGGACACAGCGGCACGTACTGGGCGAGCCTCATCCAACGGCAGCTCGTCCATGGAAGCGTCGGCGTTTCTCTTGGTGAAACGAACCTTCCCGATTAACTCAGATATTCGCGCGGGTCGGTGATTTTGCCGGTCAGGGCGCTGGCGGCCACGGTGGCGGGTGAGGCCAGGAAAACCTGGGACTCTTTATGACCCATTCGGCCGGGGAAATTGCGGTTGGTGGCGCTGATGCATTTGAGCGGTGAATTCATGCGGCCGAAGGTATCCACCGGTCCGCCCAGGCAGGCCGCGCAGCCCGCGTTCTCAGTCATTTTAACTCCGGCAGAAACCAGGATGTCCCAAACGGTGGCGCCGCCCCATCGAGCGGTTTGCAGATCATGAACGATTTCGGGAGTCGCAGGCACGCCGAAGGTATCAATAACCACATGTTTGCCGCGCAACACGCGGGCAAATTCAAGGAAATCGCTGGTTTTCCCGCCCGTGCACGAGCCGATATAAGCGCGGTCGAGTTTGACCTGGCCCATCTCTTTGGCGAGCTTGCGCTGGCCGGGGTCAGGATGACAAGCCACCGTCGGTTCGAGCTTGGAAAGGTCGACCACTAATTCATAGACGAACTTTTCGTCTTTATCGCGTGCCACCGGCTCGTACTGCGACTTGGTCCCGTTCAATTTGCAGCGGTAATCGACAGCAGCCTGGGTCTGCGCGTCGAATTCGAAGATGCCGTTTTTGCCTCCGGCCTCGATGGCCATGTTGGCGATGGTCATGCGGTCGTCGATGCTCAAGCTCGACACACCGGAGCCGTCGAACTGCAAAGCCCGATAGGTTGCGCCATCGAAGCCGATCTCGCCGATGCAGTGGAGGATCACGTCTTTGGCCATCACACCCGGTTGCAACTTGCCTTCGAGCCGGAAATGCATGGTTTCGGGGACCTTGAGCAGCAGTTTGCCGGTGCCCATGACGAACCCAGCGTCGGTGTTGCCGATGCCGGTGGCGAACTCGTTAAAAGCGCCCGCCATGCAAGTGTGCGAATCCGTGCCGAAAAGAATTTCCCCAGGACGAGTGTGGCCTTTTTGCGGCAGGGCGGTATGACACACGCCGGCGTACTGGGAACCATATTGGCGTTGAAGCATTCCCTTGGAGCTATCAAAAACCCAGTGGCCATTCGGGTCATCAATCACATCGTAGAAGTAGGGAATCCCCTGTTCTTTTACGAAATCGCGCAGGATATCGACATTGCGGTTGGATTTGGAATCCGAGGTAAAAATGTAATGGTCGGGGATGATCACAACCTTGTTGCGGTCCCAGACTTTGGCGCTTTTACCGAATTCGCGTTTGAATACGCCGATGGTTCCCGGACCGCAAACATCGTGGGTCATGAGCACATCGGTATTTACCCACACATTATCACCGGCTTGCACGCGCGCTTTGCCGGCGGCGCGGGCCAGGATCTTTTCAGTCAATGTCATCGGCGGCCAGCGTAACCGACTTTGGATGGCAATTCAACCGGTTTGCTCGGATAAGCAGCGCAGACAAATTCAAAACTGAATTATAGCCTGAATGCAGCGGCGGCATGAAAAACATGGAATGTAATTCACGGTCGAGCGGAAATTTCGAGCATGCGCTCGATCGGCAGGCGGGCGCGCTCGATAATATTGGCCGCCAACTCGATCCGGGGCGCCAAACTCTTCATGCAATCGCGCAGCTTTTCGAGCGTATTCATTTTCATGTATTTGCACTCGCTGCAATGGCAGGGATCGGTCGGAGCGCGCATCACATCCACCGTGGGCGCGCAGATGAATTGCTTGTCCGGGCACTCCTTTTGCATTCGGTGCAAAATGCCTGACTCGGTGACGATGATGAATTTCGTGGCTGGGCTCGACTTGCAATAGGTAATCATCTTCTCGGTCGAGCAGACGGCGTCGGCCACGTCACGAACCTCGCGCAAGCTTTCCGGGTGAACGACGATTTTGGCGTCGGGCACGAGTTGGCGCAGGCGCAACAAGCTCTCCCGCCGGAACTCGACGTGCGCGTAACAGTTGCCCCGCCACAATGTCATCGGCCGGCCGGTCTGTTCCTGCACCCAGGCGCCCAGGTTTTCGTCGGGCACAAAAAGCAGGTCCCGATCCGGAGGGGCGGCCTGGACAATTTTGACGGCATTGCCGCTGGTGCAGATGACGTCGCTGAGAGCTTTGACTTCGGCGCTGCAATTGATGTACGCAATGGTCCAGAAATTGGGATTGGTCTTCTGGAACTGCGCCAACTTCTCCCCCGGACAGCTTTCCTCGAGCGAACAGCCCGCCTTTTTATCGGGCAACACAACGATTTTGTTCGGGTTTAGGATTTTGGCCGTCTCGGCCATGAAATGAACGCCGGCAAACACGATCACATCGGCGTTGGTCCTGGCGGCTTGCTGGGACAGGCCAAGGGAATCGCCGACGTAATCAGCAATATCCTGGATTTCGGGGACCTGGTAATTGTGGGCCAAAACGACCGCGTTGAGCTGTTTTTTGAGGACGAAGATTTCGCGCGAAAGCGCATCAATCTGCGCTGGAGGAATCGGTTTGCGCAAAGAAAAGCGCTCGATTGTCGGGGAGATCAGTTGAGTCAAATCGGCCATCGACAAAACCTACCGTTGGGTAGGGTGTGCGTCAATCGAAGCCAGCAAGCGCTCGCGCGCGACCAAGTACAGCAGCGCGCACAGCGCAACGAACGGCAGCAACGCGAGCCAGTCACAATTGGGTCCGGCGAACCAGGGGTTATGCGCGATTGCCCAATTGTTGAGGGCGGAATCGATTTTGGGCAAGGCACCCGCCAGGAAGGCAATAATGATGCCGGCAATCGCGCCGCCGGCGATATAGCCACTGGCCATTAAAACCCCGGGACTGCGGTCACTGTCGGCGGCCAATTCAGCAGCATCAAGTTTCTGTTCCCGCAAAGCATGGCGACGGCGCCAATCCACCAGCCAACGAAGCAACCCGCCAACGAAAATGGGCGTGGAGGTGGAGAAGGGCAGATAAACGCCCACGGCGAAGGCTAGCGAGGAGACCCCGGAGAGTTCGAGGACAAATGCAATCATCACGCCGAAGAGGACCAGGGCCCAAGGCAGCTTGCGGTCCAACATGCCTTTGATGATGTAACTCATTAACGTGGCCTTGGGAGCCACGAATTTGGTAACGGTCGTGCCATCCGGCCGCGTTTTGAAATTGCCGTTGATTCCCGGGTCAACCAACCAGACTGCAACCCCTGAGGCATCGACCAAATACTTGCCGGCCGGACCGCCCAGCTCGTCGGTTTTCTGCCAAACGCGATAAGTGCCGGGATCCTGTTGGGCTTGGGGATTGAGCAATTTCTCGGCCGGTCCGAGTGTGGCATCGGCGGGAGCATGCAAGCCGGGAGCGACTTTGGCGCTCGGCACATACACGGTCGAGGTATTGTTCAAAGCGAGCAAAATCGGGCCGAGGGCCAGGGCGCTGGCCGAGGCACCGATCAAAATCGCGATTTGTTGAGACCGGGGCGTCGCGCCGAGCAGGAAACCGGTTTTGAGGTCTTGGGACGTGGCCCCGGCGTTGGCGGCGGCGACGCAAACAATGCCGCCGACGGACAAAGCGGTGACGTAGTAGACGCCGCCGGTCCAGCCGACGATGAGAAAGGCCAGGCAAGTCAGCAATAGAGTGGCCACGGTCATGCCGGAAATTGGATTGGAGGATGAACCGATTTCCCCGGTGAGCCGGGATGAAACAGTAACGAACAGGAACCCGAAGACCACGATCAAGACGGCGCCGAGAACATTCATATGCAGCGACGATGAAAATAAAATCGCCAGGACCAGGGCCACCAAGCCGCCGACCACAAATTTCATCGAGAGGTCACGCTCCGTTCGCAACGGGGAGAACCGGCCGGCGGCGGTTTTGAAATCGGCCAGGCCCGAGCGCAAACCGCTGAGAATGATCGGCAGCGAACGAAGCAGGCTGATAATGCCGCCGGCCGCGACGCAGCCGGCGCCGATATAAAGGATATAAGCACCCCGAAGGTCGTCCGGACCCATTTCAACCACCGGTTTGGTGCCGGGGGCGATCGCGGCGGCGGCGGCCTGGCCAAAGAATTTAATGATTGGGGCAATCACGAGGTAACTGAGCACGCCGCCAGCCATCATGATCGAACCGATTCTCGGGCCGATGACATACCCAACGCCCAACAATTCCGGGGTAATCTCAACGGAAATGGAGCCGCCGGCCAGCGGTGGGCCAAAGAGCTTCTCGGGCGTATCTTTCCACAGCTTGAGCGCCTTCATCAGGGTGTTATAGGCCAACCCCACGCCGAAACCGGTGAAGATAGTGGCGGCATTGAGCCCGCGCGCGGGAGGTTGGGCCGCTGAAGAACCGCTGGGTTGCGACCGGCCGAGCACCGGAGCGGCCGCTGGATCGGCAACGGTCACGCCCGCCTTGAGGACTTCCGCACAAGCAGTGCCTTCGGGGTATTTGAGCGTGGCATGCTGTGCGACAATCAAGGCGCGTCGCAGCGGGATCATCATCAAAATCCCCAGCAAAGCTCCCAGCAAAGCCACCAGCATGACGCGAGTCACCTCGAGATCGAAACCCAGAATCAGAATGGCCGGCATGGTCGCCCCCACACCGAAGGCGATGGATTCACCGGCCGAACCAGCCGTCTGGACGATGTTGTTTTCGAGGATGGTGGCGTCGCGCCCGCCGGTAATCCTGGACCAGAGGCGAAACAAGGTCAGGGAGATCACGGCGACGGGGATGGAAGCACTCACGGTCAGGCCCACTTTCAGAACCAGGTACAGTGAGGAGGCGCCGAACACAACGCCCAGCAAAGTCCCAACGACTACCGCGCGAAGCGTCAACTCGGGCATGGCCACGCGGGGAGAGACAAACGGCTCAGGGGCGACGTTCTCGGCGGATGTTTGCGCAGGCAAGCTGGGCATGCTCTCGCAGAGAGATACCCGACCGCCCCGCAGCCATGCAACTGGTTTCGCCCACAATTGGCTGGCGTATCGAGGCGAATTTATTAAGATCGGTTCATGGGCATAAGCAGATGCATCAGATATTCCGCTTTATCCAAATTCCCAAACTTATGAAAACAATGACCTTCACAACTCCGCTGGCCAGCTCCCTTTCACGACGGCAATTTTTGAAGAACTCTTCGGCCGCAGCCGTGGGCGCGGCGGCCCTATCCCAGGCGCCCTTCGTGCTGACCGGGCGCGCGGCACCCGATGATCCGATTCGGATTGGCCTGATTGGCTGCGGCGGGCGCGGCACAGGGGCGGCGGCAGATGCGCTCGGAGCGGCCACGGACGTGAATTATCCCCAGGCCGGTTACCACACCGAGAACATCAAGGCCAACGCGAGCACAGCGAGCCGGAACGTCAAAGTGGTCGCCCTGGCGGATGTCTTTGCCGATCGTTTGAACAACTGCCGCGAACAGTTGCAAAAACTCAATATGCCGATTCGTGACGAGTTATGTTTCACCGGGTTCGACGCTTACCAAAAGCTGCTCGGGGTTTCCGAGGTGAATTACGTGATCCTGGCGACCCCGCCGCATTTCCGGGCCCAACATATGAAAGCGGCCATCGAGGCAGGCAAGAACGTGTTTGCGGAAAAGCCGGTGGCGGTCGACGGGCCAGGCGTACGGCTGGTGCTCGAGGCCGGGGAATTGGCACGGCAGAAGAACCTCGGGATCGTGGCCGGAACGCAACGCCGCCACATGCGGAGTTACAATGAAACCATCAAACGCCTGCAGGACGGAGCCATTGGCGAACTGCTCTGCGGCCGCGCCTACTGGAACGGCGGAGTCATTTGGGTAGTCGAGCGGCTACCGGGCTGGAGCGACATGGAATGGCAACTGCGCAACTGGAATTACTTCACCTGGCTGGGCGGCGACCACATTGTCGAGCAACACGTGCACAATCTCGACATTATGAACTGGGTGTTCAACTCGCACCCGGTCAAGGCCCTGGCCATGGGCGGGCGGCAGGCACGGCCAAATCAGAATTACGGCCACATTTACGACCATTTTGCCGTCGAATACGAATATCCAAGCGGCGCGCGCATGTTCAGCCAATGCCGTCAAATGAATGGCTGCGAAGGAAAAGTCGAGGAGGCGGTCGTCGGCACGAAAGGAACCAGCAACTGCAAAGACTGGATCCGGGGCAGCGACAAACAACTGAGCTATCGGTTCCGCGAACAGGATGTCAACCCGTACCAGCAAGAACACCAGGACCTGATGGAGAGCATCCGGGCGGGCAAGCCGCTCAACGAGGCCAAGGCCGTGGCCGAAAGCACCCTGACCGGCATTATGGGACGCGAATCCGCTTATTCCGGACGGTCGGTGACGTCGGAAGAAGTCCTGAACAGCCCCAAACGCCTGGGACCGCAAACGTACGAACTCGGCAGCCTGCCCTTCCCCGAAGTGGCGATGCCGGGCCAATATAAAGCCTGATCGCTGGCCCCAGCCCTAGTAAAGCCTACCCCGGGCGCAGCTTCCCCAGGGAGGCTTAAAGCGCATCCTGACGAGGGCCAGTGGCCCCCTGAGATAATTAGGGGGGCCGTTTCCCCGGCCTTTCGGCAAGGCTGGCAGGAGCAGCGCCTTTGGCGTTGGGCGCCATAAGGTCCCGGCTCCGCGTAATCCTAATGCCATTGGACGAGAACACCGGCTCGCGAGGCCAGGCAACTCATTTAGCGGATTAGAAGATCTGGTTGCAAAAATCGGCGAGCCGTTCGAAAGTAGCGGCACTATGGCCCACGTTGTTACCAGCAAATGTATTAATTGCAAATTCACCGACTGCGTCGAAGTCTGTCCGGTGGCGTGCTTTTACGAATTGGAAAACCAGGTTGTCATTCATCCGGAGGACTGCATTGATTGCACGGCCTGTGTGTCCGAGTGCCCGGTTGAAGCGATTTATGCCGAAGCGGACGTGCCGGCCGAGTTCCAGGCCGCCATGGAACAGAACGCGTCGGAAGCGCGGCAACTGAAAGACGCCGGCAAAGAAGCGATCGTGAAGAAGAAGGATCCGCTGCCCACGGCGGCTGCGCGCAAAGCGGAGCTCGGGTACTGATCTTCAGGTCTGTTTCGGCCGGTGACGGGCCATGAAGCCGGGGTCGTTGCCGGAGAGGTCGGCGAGGCGCTGGTGGGCCAGGACCGAACCGTACACGCGGGCGTCGCGAGTGAACATGGTCAGCCGCTGCTGGAGCGTCTCGCTCACGATTTGGCCGTGTTTGACGTCCAGCTCCTCTGTAAACGCAATCCCATAAGGCAAGGTCCAGGCGTAACATTGCCGGGCCACAGTGCGAAGCTGGTCGGTTACGGTCAGGCCTTTTTCGTGCGAGGCGACGATGGTGGCGAAAAGTTTGCCGGCGAACTCGTGCCAAAAATGGTCGAGGAAATTCTTCATCGCCCCGCTCAGACTGCCGTGATAATCGGGTGTGCCCAGCAGGATGACATCGGCGCGGTCAACCCGCGCCTGCAATTCGGCGTAGCCCGGCAAATCATGAGCAGTATCCGGATTATAAAGAGCCAAAGGTTCTTTCAGGAAATCGAGGATGTCCACGGCGCAGCCTTCCCGGCGCATTTGTGCGGCGACGTGTTGGATGACGACGCGAGTAATGGAAGTGCGCTGTAAGCTGCCCACCACGGCCAGGACGTTCAGAGCTGGTTCTGACATGAGGCCGACATTAGCAGCGGCCTGCGGGGATGTCGACTGCTCGGCTGGGCTCGCTCTGCTCGGAAGTCGGGCTCAACAATGGAAGACAAAACAATGGGGCGACGGCCCTGCGCCGTCACCCCCTTGCGTTACGAATAGGTTCCACTGGCTGTCGTGGAACGTAAATCCTTTAGGGATTTGAGCTATTGCTTTTTTGGTTATCCGAGCTCGAGCTATTATTATTGCTGGAGTTCGGGGTCGTGGTGGATTGGTCCGTGGTATTGCCGGTCGAACTTCCGCCCGGGGTAACGGCACTGCCGCCCGGGGTAACTGCGGTGCCCGTGCTTGAATTTGGCGTCGTGCTGTTATTGTTGTTCATCGACCCAGCGTCACTGGTGCCAGTGCTGTAGTTTGCGTTGTTCTCGTCCGATGAGCCGCCCCGGTTTTCCCTGGAAGCGCAGCCCACGGCCAGTAAACCCGCCATTGCCGTCAATGCGATTAATTTCTTCATTAGTACTCCTTTCGTGTTCATCAAGTTCCGCTGGAAGCAAATCGCCTCAATCAGGCGTTTACCCACGAAGGAGTGGAAGAATGCCCCCCACAGAAGCAACGGGCGGCCTTCAAGATGTAACAATCCCAGGCTTGCGCCGGAAAATAGAATGTCACAGGTTTGTAACGAATCGGAACCCTGCAACACCTTGACTGGCGGTCTTAACCAGTCGAGACAGCCAGGTGAATACTATGAAGAGTAACCACTCAAGAAAGATCGAACGCCCGAACAAACAAAAAGCCGCATATCTGGCGGGCAGGGCGGCAGAGGCCGAGAAGCAAGCTGAGACGGCGCGCAAACTGGCGCGATTGGCCAAGGACAAGTTCAAGGACGCTCGCAAGGCGTACAAACAAGCGAAGAAGTTTGCCAAACAGGCGCGCAAAGAGGCCAAAACGGCCGCCAAAGCGCTCAAGCAGCAAAGCAAACGCAAACGCAAACCTGCGCAAAAAAAGGCTCCGCCCGCAGCCGTAGTGCCTCGAACGCCTGCTCCTCCGCGACCGAAGGCTCCTTCCACCCCGCCTGTGGCACGCAAGAGCAAACCGGTGGTGCCTCCCAGAACCACCGCTCCCGAACCTCCTCCGAGCACGCCCGATACTGGCCCAGCCATAGCGCAGGCCTAAGGCGTGTTTTAGAATTGGGTTTGGAGTCCCGCCTTCAGGCGATTTCGGCGCCGGGCCGCCTAAAGGCGGGACTCCAAACCCAGGCGCCCGCGTCCCAGCCGGTATTTTAAACCATGCGCTAAGGCGGCGCGCAAGGGTGGCAGAGTGGGGTCAGCGGAGTTCTAAATCTGCCCGCGAGGCGGTCGGGAAACGACCGACCTTTCCTTTCTAGTGGCGCTTCGGCGAAGCTGGTCCAGATTAGAGGATGGGAAAACATGGAAATGAGGAGTTGAGCTTGCCGATTGGAGGCGAACGCTGCCTTCGTTCCGAACGTTTTCGGGCTCCCGAACGGGAGTCCGGGGAGCGGTTATGGCCGGTTTGAAGCTCGAGGGAAAAGCGGCGCTGGTAACTGGCAGCAGCCAGGGAATCGGCGAGGCAATCGCGGTTCGATTCGCCCAGGAAGGCGCCGACGTGATAGTCAACTATCACACGCACCCGGAGGAGGCCGACGCGGTGGTAAAGCAAATCCGCGAGTTCGGCCGCAAGGCCGTGGCGCTCGGAGCCGATCTGGCACAGTTGACGGAAGTTCAGACATTGGTCGAGCAAAGCGTGAGCGCTCTGGGGCGCCTGGACATCCTGGTTAATAACGCCGGTGTGGAGAAGAACGCGGATTTCTGGAATGTCACCGAAGCCGACTACGATCTGGTTCTGAATGTAAATCTAAAGGGTGTGTTTTTCGTCACGCAAGCGTTTGTCAAATATGTCAGGGCCGCCAAGCGTCCGGGCAAGGTGATTAACATGAGCTCGGTGCACGAGGAGCTTCCTTTCCCGCACTTTGCCCCGTATTGCGTGAGCAAAGGCGGAATGCGGATGCTCACGCGCGACCTGGCGATCGAATTGGCTCCGTTGGGAATCACGGTTAATTCAATTGCGCCAGGGGCGATTGAAACGCCGATCAATTCCAAGCTGCTGCACGATCCCGAAAAACTGAAAGCTTTGCTGGGCAACATCCCGTTGGGCCGTTTGGGCAAACCGCAAGACGTCGCCGGCGTCGCTGCCTTTCTGGCCTCGGCCGACGCCGATTACATCACCGGGACAACGGTTTTCGCGGATGGCGGATTGTTGTGGAATTATTCGGAGCAGTAGGGTTATCTAACCTCATCAAAGGCAGCAGTAATCCTGTTGCCTGGCTGGAGCGCCGGTTATGACCCTGACTGCGGAACAAGGCCGTCTGGACGCGGATGCCCGCCGGCAAGCCAATTGGAAGCGCTGGGGGCCTTACCTTTCCGAACGTCAATGGGCGACGGTGCGCGAGGATTACTCCCCCACCGGCGAGGTTTGGAATTATTTCCCGCACGACCAGGCGCGCAGCCGCGCGTATCGCTGGGGCGAGGACGGTTTGCTGGGAATCACCGATCGCGAATGCCGTCTCTGCTTTGCGGTGGCGCTTTGGAACGGCCGGGATCCCATCCTCAAGGAGCGGCTCTTCGGGGTCACTGGTCCGCAGGGAAACCACGGGGAAGACGTGAAGGAGTGCTACTTTTACCTCGATTCGACGCCGACGCATTCATACCTAAAGGGGTTATATAAGTACCCGCAGGCGGAATTCCCTTACCAAAAGTTGATCGAGGAGAACGGCCGGCGGACGCGCAAGGATCCGGAATTTGAGCTGGCGGACAGCGGTGTTTTCAACGACGCGCGCTATTTCGATGTGACGGTCGAATACGCCAAAAATACCCCGGACGATCTTCTCATCCGCATCAGCGTGGTCAACCGCGGTCCGGAAGAAGCCCGGCTGTATGTGCTGCCGACACTGTGGTATCGCAACACCTGGATCTGGGGATGCAAGCACGACGGTTGCTGGGTCCGGCCGCAGCTTAAATATTTGGGACCTGGGCTGGTTCAAGGCGACCACGTCAGCTTCGGCCGGCACTACTGGGCTGCCGGGCTGATGCCGGACGGAGCCCAGCCGGAAATTCTGTTCACGGAAAACGAGACGAACACGCGCAAGCTTTTCGGAGCGGACACCTGGACGCCATTCGTGAAAGATGCCTTTCACGAGTATCTGATCCAGGATCGGCGGGAGGCCGTGAACCCGAAACAGATCGGGACAAAATCAGCCGCGGTCTATCCATTAAGATTGGCCTCAGGGGCGAAGGCCGAAATCCGATTGCGCCTGTCCAACACTCAACTGGGCCAAGGCCAAAGTCTGGGCACAGAATTTGAGACCATATTCGGGGACCGTATTCGGGAGGCGGATGAATTTTATGCGAAGCACCTGCCGAGCGGACTCTCGGCGGATGAGCGGGCAATTGCGCGGCAAGCCTACGGCGGCTTAATGTGGAACAAGCAATTCTACCATTACATCATCCGGGACTGGCTCGAAGGCGATCCGCAGATGCCCAAACCTCCGCCGGAACGGCTGTCCGGCCGCAACGCCGAATGGCAGCACGTGTACAACCGCGACGTAATCTCCATGCCGGACAAGTGGGAATACCCGTGGTTTGCGGCGTGGGACCTGGCGTTCCACATGTTGCCCATGACACGCGTGGATCCTACTTACGCCAAGGAGCAGCTCGTGCTCTTTTTGCGGGAATGGTACATGCATCCCAACGGTCAAATCCCGGCCTACGAGTTTGCGCTGGGCGACGTGAATCCGCCGGTGCATGCGTGGGCCTGCTGGCGAGTGTATAAAATGGCCGGCGCGCGGGGACAACGCGATCGATTATTCCTTTCTCGCTGTTTCCAAAAACTGATCATCAACTTTACGTGGTGGGTTAACCGCAAAGACCTTGAGGGAAAAAATCTTTTCGCGGGCGGCTTTCTCGGGCTCGACAATATCGGCGTATTCGACCGCTCCAAGCCGCTGCCGACCGGGGGCCATCTCGGCCAGGCCGATGGCACCGCCTGGATGGCGTTCTATTGTGCGACGTTGCTCTCAATCGCCTTGGAATTGGCGCGGGACAATCCGGCCACCGAGGATATGGCCTCGAAGTTCTTCGAGCATTTTGTAGCGATCACCGACGCCATAAACGGCCGAGGAGGCATCGGACTTTGGGACGAGGAAGACGGGTTTTATTACGACCAACTCCAAGTAGACGGGCAGGTATTTCCGCTCAAAGTTCGCTCGATGGTAGGGTTGATCCCGTTGCTGGCCGTGGAAGTGCTCGAAGACGCGGTGATCCAAAAATTGCCGGGATTTAAAAAAAGAATGGATTGGTTTCTGCAGAATCGGCCTGACCTGAACATGCTCAGTTCGTATTACTGCGCGGCGGACACAAAGAACGGCGAGGGACAGGGGCGGCGGCTTTTGGCGATCCCCTCACGCGAACGTCTCCAACGCTTGTTGCGGTATGTCCTGGACGAGAACGAGTTTCTCTCGCCCTACGGCTTGCGGTCCGTCTCCCGGATTCATGCGGCGCAGCCTTATGTATTTCGACTCAATGGAAACGAGTATCGCGTTGAATACGAACCGGGCGAATCGCGCACGGGAATTTTTGGGGGAAACTCGAACTGGCGCGGCCCCATTTGGTTTCCCCTGAACTACCTGATCATCGAAGCGTTGGAACGGTACCACCATTTTTACCGCGACAGCTTCACCGTGGAGTGCCCCACCGGTTCCGGCCGCCGGATGACCCTCAAACAAGTGGCCGATGAACTTAGCGCCAGGCTCTGCCGGATTTTTGAAACCGGCCCCGACGGCAAGCGCCCGTGTCGTGGGCAGGAATTTCCTTATGCGCAGGATCCGGGTTGGAAAGATCTAATTCTGTTTCACGAGTACTTCCATGGCGAAACCGGCCAAGGGCTTGGCGCCAGCCATCAGACGGGTTGGACTTCGCTGGTGATTCGTCTGCTGGAAAACGTGGCCCGGGCCAGGGCCAGCCAAAGTATTGCTTCAGCCTGAGAATATCCCTTAAGCGGCTCGCTCAGGCCTTCCTGGGTTTGAAGGGCGAAGCCATCATGCTGGCGTCGAATGGGCCCGGCACTGTCCCTTCGGAGGCGTACAGATACAAAGCGCACAAGTAAACCCGGCTGGCGATGTTGGACAGATAACTGTAAGCAATCAGACAAAGCAGCCATGGGCCGAGGGCAACGAGCAGGATCCAGGCGTTCGAGGTGGCGAAGGCCAGGGCGCCGCAGCCGAGCCAATAAACAATCGAACCCCATAGCACCAGCAGGTTGGTGCCTTGCATGCCAAGATAGCCGGCAAGCATTTCGCCCCAGGTGGCCTTGATCGTGTGCGCCGATTTCGAGAGCACCTCAAACGGGTTTGAAAGGGAAGGTTCGCGCACCAGAATCGGAATGGCAAAAATTGAAGCGACGCTCCAAGCCAGGCCGATCATGCCGGCCACCAGCCGGCCCAGGATGGCAAAACGTTCTTCCAGTGCCCGGATCAGCAGCCCGACTGTTCCCGCCAAGAGACTCCAGAACAGTACCGGCTTCCAACGGCGCAGCGCGGCTTCGAGTCCATGTTGGATGGAAACCGGCCGGCCACTAAGAGCTTCGAGTATTTCGCTGTTGAAGGCGACACTGCTCAATGTAGCCAGGAACATGTTCAGCAGATACATGCCCGCGAGCATGGCGGTGCCAAGGGGCTGGACCTGGAAATTGAAATTGCCACCCTGACGAATGCGCAGGAAACCGAAGCGATCCGCGATGCCTTGGAACGGTCCACCATGGATCCAGTGTGGGGCCAGCAGAAGCAAGGCAACCGGGGCCAGAAAGAACAGGGCAATCAGTAATGTCAGGAGCCCGGTGACGATTGGAAAAACCAGCAACTTGGGATGAGTGCGGATCACAGTGACGGAAGTTCTGAACAACCGCCAACTACGAGTGAGTTTATCGGTTATTGAGTTCATGGGGTCAATTCGGTGCTTTGTCCACTTATCCTCCTACCGGCGGGGCAAGTCCATTACAAAGCGAGGCGTTGGTTGGAATCGGTACGGAGGGAATGGCGGCTGAGGACGCCGGCATGTCGCCCGCGGGTTCCTGTCAGAGACAAAACCGCCTGAAGGCGGAACTCCAAACCCAGGGTCCTAAAAACACGCACTTAGCTTTCGGAATAACGCAGTTCCATTTTGTCCAAAGGAACGGTCGTTACCTCAGCGGGGTCGTCAAAAGCAAAAGCCAGCTCGATGTCGTTGAGGTGCCAGCGATCGACGAATTCAATCGCGCGGTCGATCATCTTGAAATTGTGCGCTTCCGTCGGATTGGCAGTCCACCGGTCCGGCCCCTGAAAATAAAGCCCCGTCGAAATCCTACGCAAAAGCGTTTTCATTCTCTTCTCGTCCCGTTTCACCTAGTCCCAGAGAACTGTCCAAAAATGAGGATAGCACAGCCAATGCCAGCATTGGATTTGAGGAAAACCGAGCAAATTCTAAGTTCTTCGGGTCCCCAATTGCGTGGAATTCACGCATGTTGCGTGAATTCCACGCATCAGGACTGCCTCCTTGACGCAAGTGGCTTCAGAACAAAATACTTGTGCCCGACCAACTGGTTTGCCGGGGCGCGAAACTACTCGGCCGATATCTGGTCGCCGGAATGGATAAGCCACACAGAATCCTGATGATCCGCCTTAAGTCTATGGGGGACATCGTGTTCACGCTGCCGTCCGTCCACGCGGTGCGCGAGACGCTTCCCGAAGCGCGGATTTCTTTTCTTGTTTCCAAGGAGTACGCGCCGTTACTCGAAGGATTTCCGCAGGTCGCCACGGTGATCGAATTAAATCGCGAGCGATTTCGCGGGTTGCATCCGATTAAAATGGTGCTGGAAACGATCGCCGTTCTACGGCGGATCCAACAACAACGACCGGATCTTACGATTGACTTACAAGGCTATGGTGAGACGGCCTGGTTGACCTGGGCCAGTGGGGCCGCCGAACGTTGGGGAACAGTTTATCGGCCCGGCCGCAGTTGGGCCTATACCCAGGCCGTACCACGCAATGCCGGTGTTCATCCGGCAGAGGACTATCTCTTGTTATTGCGTGGGCATGGCATGGCGAGCACCACAGTCCATAATCAATTCAACCTACCCAAGCAGTTCCAGGATCTGGCACTGAAGTTTTTCTCCGAAAACGGCCTGAGTTTCGACCGACCGACGTTGTTCGTCCAGCCTTTCACCAGTGCCGCGGAAAAGAACTGGCCGCTGGATCGTTACCTCGAAGTGGCGAAGCGCTGGAAAAATAGAAAGTGGCAAGTCCTGTTTGGAGGTGGGCCGTCGGATCGCCCCGGCTTGGAGCCTGTTCGTCAGGTGGGTTTTCCCGTTGCGGCCGGGGTGCCGTTGCTGGTGAGCGCGGGTTTGGCCCAGGCCAGCGCGCTGGTTTTGGGCGCGGACACCGGGTTGGTACACTTGGCCGTGGCCATGGGCAAGCGGGTGGTGATGATCATGCGCTCTCCATTTTCGGGCAGCACCCACCCCTTTCAGCACCCGGGCTGGGCTATCTGTCCGCCGAATAAGGATCCTCTTGCCTCAATTACCTCTCAAGCGGTCGACCAATGCTGTGTGCAGGCGTGCGCTCAGTTGGGCATCTGCGCCTAGTGTGTCTCGGGACATTTTCCTCATTTCAGCAAGCGCCGAGAAAACCTCGACAGGCATTCGGTCCGTATCTTCGGCGGAAGAAACCCAAGCCGGCCAATTGAAAGAGCGCGGCATAGATTCGTGATCGGGTTCCCGCCTCAGCTTCAATTATTGCGAAAGAGCAATTGAATGTCTGGTGCGACGGTCCACTGGTAAATCTCACTGGTATTGACTGGTTGGATGGAGTAGGCAACTCCGGGCTCCAGTTTTGGCTCATCCTCAGGTGCGAACTGCGCGCCATAGGCCTGGAACGTTCCATCTCCCTGGCTCAAGCAGAGCCGGTTGAGATGCGCCTTGATGGTTGGGTGTCCCGGTGCGGTGAGCAGGAACTCGTGACCCACCCGGGTTTCGAATGCTCGCATCTGATGGTAGGATCCTGGCAGCCATTCCTTGCCGGCGATCAAAAAATCCGTCTTGGGTTTTTGCCAGGTGTCCGCCCTTACCCAGCTCGGCACCTGCGGCGAGCCTTTGGGGTAAAGTCCTATGATGGTGACCGTGCGCAATTCGGCCGGGGGCACAGGTGGATTGTCCACTCGCGCGTTGGCGCCAAAACAATCGGTCACCGAGATCAAACGATAAGGATTTTGGGAAGAAAGCTTCGGCTGGCCCGCGGGATACTGGAAGTAGCGCATTCCCCAGGTCTGCGCCAGTGGCACCTGGCTCAGGTCGGCACAGGTGTAGATATGCGTTAAGAGCCCAAAATAATGAGCGTCGAGGATCGGTTGGCCAAGAGTGCCGTAGTTCAGCCGCACCCAGCGATGGCCGACAAACACTTCGTTAAACAGGTGGTTTGCGAATCCACTCGTGCCGTCCAGCGCGGCCCGGACCGTCTCGCGCGCGCGGTGATGATGAACGTTGTCATAGAACATCCGTGCTTGGGCCTGGTCATTCGGGTCGAAAGGCGGGATGCAAAAGACAATGCGGGTTGGGATGCCCAAGGCGCGAAGAATAGTGGCCAGATAGACGGCTGAGGACGTGCAGGACCCGTGCACCTTATTATAGAACATGGCCCGGCCCAGCGCCTCTTGTTCGAACATTTGCTGGTCCGTCCAGCTCGGGCTGGGCTTCTGATGATCGAAGGCTTCCCGCAAGGGCGGGTAGACTGCGGGTTTACCCTCGGGAAAATAGACTCCCCAGATGGAGAAGGCATCGGTCGAATGCGCTCTTTTCATCGCCCATTGTGAAACCTGTTGGACAAGCTGTTTATCGGTCAGCTGATCCGGGTCGATGCCGGCCTGGCGCAGTTCCGCCAGGAGATCGCGCTGCATGCCTTCGTCCCAGTTTTCGCTCGGCGTGGGCTTCAGAAAGGCGGTCATATCCGCGTCGTCTTTTCGCCAATTCGGGTTCTCCTCCACAGCAGGTTGGTTGAGCGGGAAATAGGTTACCGCGACCGTATAGGAGTCCTTATCCTGCGCCAGCACACGCGCCGCCTGAAAATCATCGCTCATGTCGGCGGGGTCGGCCGGCTTCAGGACCTGCAACACGGAAGTGATGGTGTAGGTCTCGTCCGCGCGAGGATGATTTGCGCCTTCGGCAGACTTCCCTTTCTCGACGGGAATCCCAGGGGCTGCTCCTTCGCCGATATCGATTATTTTCCCATTTGCCGTTAGATGCAGTTCCCATTCATTGCTGCCGATCGGCGTATATTGAGCGAGGTGAAACTCCAATGGAAAGGTCCAGCCCAGAACGTTGGTTGCCAGGACCGCACGGTACTGCAGGACCGGCTGGTTCTTGCCTGTGTGGAGCACGATCTTTTCGGGCAGACCAAGCTCATCCTCGAACGTCGTCGTTTTCTCCGAGGTTTGCCACGAAGGTGACATCAGTTCCTTCCAAAGGTCGCTAGGCAAAGGAATGCGCCGCCCCTCACGCTTAAGAGCAGGCCCCGAACAGTAAGCTAGCCAGGCGATCTTCGCCGGCGCGAACATGAGGTCGGCAACACGGACCGGACGACCCGGGTTCCCATCGATTGATTCGATCGTGCGCCGATTTCGTTCGCCAACCCGTGGACTCCTCATAGCCAACCGGCTGAGCTCGGAAAGCTTTTTGGTCGTGGCTTCGGGCGTCTCCGAGGTGATCCGGCTCTCTTCGATCATATTGGTGCCGGTGAACCACCACGTGTCCTTCCCGTTGGCTAGAAAGTCGCCCTCGATCAGCCAGGTATTGGTGTCAACCAAACAGTGCACGGTCCAGATCCGGGTGCTGATGCTCGGCGGGTTTGGACCACGGGTATCCCAAAACTCCGTTTCGATTTTCGCGGTCAGCTCGACCGACTGAGACGCTGTGCAGGTAGTAGCAAACAAGGAAACGCCGGCTGCCCCGGCAATAGCAATGAAAGTGCGGTTCAATTTGCCCTTCATCCCAGGAGACTACTAAAACCCAGCCCGATCGGGCTGGCAACCAGATTTTGGATTTCGTATGCCGACGCTTCATCGCGTCGGCGGGATGCACCTCGTGTCGGTGAGCTTGCGACCGGCTTTTACACGACTTTCGACGGCACGCATGTCTACATCATCCCACGCAGATTCAACCGGCCAGGCGACTGCGGCGGGCTTGGGGCGAGATACCCCTAGTTGGGAAGCACGACAGCAGCTCAGCGGCACCCGCGCGAAATGGCGCCAAAGAGACTTTATCCGCCGTTTTCCTGCGCGTTGAACTCAGTCCGGCTCTTACGGTCCGGATAGCCGAGACGGAACTTGCCCGAGCTTTCCGGCATCAGGAGGTCGGCCCGTTGCAGCGGCACGGGCGACTCGAGCAAAGAGCTCAAACGCGCTTTCAGGTCTGCCAATTGTGTGGCATCGGGATCGGCCTCACCCGTCTGAGGCACGAACTTCAAAAGCCATCGGACCCCGGGTTTCTGAATCAACTGATAGGTGGCCAGGCCCTGGACTCCCACGAAACACTGGTCGACCTGTCGCGTGGTGACCCGCTTGGCCGGCGAAATCCAAAAGGCATCGGCCACGCGACCGTGAACAAGGTATCGCGGTCGGCACGGCGTGCCTGAACTTTCTACCAAATCCCCGATTCGATAGCGGATTAGCGGCATAAACGGGTTCGTCAAAGTGGTCACGACCAGTTCGCCAACCCCGTTCCTGTCGGTCTCGAGCGATTCCAGAAAGGCAGTGTCCAGGCTGGGGCGCATCTGACCGGCCTCAACCTCCATCAGCAAATGACCCGTTTCGGTCGAGCCATAAAGGTCCAGCACCGGCACGCCAAAGACCCGTGTTAGAACCGAGCGATGGACGACGCTGACAAACTCGTAGCTGCACACGATGAACTGCAAGTTTGGCAGGCGAATGCCTTGCCGTTCGCAGTATAAAGCGAACACCACTCCATAGACAGGATCGAGGTCCAGAAACTCTGGATCCCACTGTACGATCTCGTTGGCGATCCGTTCGAGGTCCCGGTCGCTCCATAAAAACGGAAAGCGTGACAGGCTCACGAAAAGGGAGTTGCCAACGGTTCGCTCGTCCATCGACGGAACGCCGGTGTAACGGATGTCGCCGCTGCAAACCGGGGAATTAATGGTAGCGCGTTTCGGATACGGATTCTGCTGGAGCAGTTCAGCTATAAATGAATTCAGGCGCAGGCCCCGGAGCTCCTGTTCCGCCCACCAGCCATTGGGCAGCAGCAAGGCCGTTCGCTCTTCGGATGTGCCCGAGGTATGCTCCAGTTCGACCACGCCCCGATCCAGGAGTTGGTCCATGTCAACCTCAGTGCCCAAAAAATTGCCCGGAAAGCCCTGACGGATATCTTGCTTGGTGATAAAAGGCCAGTGCGCCAGTTCACCCGGAGAATGATGCAGGTGAGTCTGGGTTTGGCGGTAGAGAGGTATCTCCCGGGCGCACCGCGCCAGCTCAGGACCCAAGCGGGTGGGTTGCTCGATTTGGGCACAGGGTTCTGAGGTGGCTAACATAAATCGGTTCTATTGAAACATGCTCGAACCGAGGATTATAGCATAAGTTTTTCGCGCGTCAGCCAACCTTTTTAGGACCCGTGGGCAGCAGCTGGTGCACAAAGGCTCGAGGCCGAACTGTCCGAACGGCTGAACTGAGCTCGTTTCTGAATAAACTGCGCCATAATGCTCACCGCGATCTCCATTACACTGGTCGAGTCGATATCGATGCCCACCGGACACACGACGCGGCGGAGTTCCGATTCGGTGGCGATCTTTTCTTGAATAAAATGCTCAAGAATCGTCCGCGCTTTGCGGCGGCTCCCGATCATTCCCAGGAACAAAAAAGGTTTGTGAATCCAATCTTTGAGGACCAAGGCATCATGGCGGTGGCCTCGGGTCACAATGAGACCGAACGCCGGCCCGTCGGGGGGCGTCGCTTTGAGCAGGTTCGCCCATACGTCTGTCACCAGCGATATCTTGGGAGGGAAGAACTGATAATTGGCCAAAGCCGGTCGGTCATCAAACACGGTGACCTGAAAATCGAGTTGCCCGGCCAGAGGGGCCACCGCTTGGGCAATATGACCGGCCCCGGCAATCCATAAGGTCCAAGGGGGCGTGACCGTTTCCTGATACCGCCAACCTGCTTCCGATGCATCCCCGCTCACCAGGCTGATGCTAAAATCATCCCGCACACCCCACTGGATCGCGCGTTTCCGTTCCAGGAGCTCGGACCAGAAGTTCTCACCCGGCTCCTGCGCGAGCGGGAGAATCAGCCCCTCGACCTTTCCGCCGCAAATGAGGCCGTCGTCCCATCCGAAATCATGATCCAGCAGCAGGTCGAAGGTCGCGGGCTCGCCAGAGCGCAGGCTTTGAATGGCCCGCCGCTGGATCTCCGCTTCCAAACAACCGCCCCCTAACGTGCCCTCGATGCGACCGTCGCTGAAGAACAAGGCCTTGGCGCCGAGCTTCTGAGGGCTTGAACCTTTAACGCCAGAGATGATCCCCAGGGCCACCGGCTCGTCCCGGCGGACTGCTTCAAGCAACGCTCTGAAAACCTCGCCTTTCACTGGTGCTCACCGCGCGCCCGGGTTGAGATTGAGTTATCAGTCGAAGCGCATCGATTATTGTTTGCTGATATAATAAAGCAGGATGGCCAAAGCGGCTGACGTGCACAAACCGGCGACGATGGACCATTGCAGGATCACCCGGCGTTTACGACGCAGGTTCCTGCCGCCCATGCCCGGTAGCAGGTAAAATCGCTCCTTCTCTTTGTCACGCGCAAACAACGCCATAAACTGCGGTTACCCGCTGTCGGTCAGGGTGTGAAACCATTGCCGGGAGTGTCAAGTTCAACACTCGGACGCTTCAGACGCTTGGAGTCCCGGCAGAACTGGAACCACGCCCGATTCAAACGCGAAGACCTGTTCGCGGATCGCACCGGCTGAAGCCTGGACTCCGAACCCTTTATCCGAGGACGCCGCGCTTGCGAAGGAGGGCTTCCATGGCCTTGTCCATCAGCAACTCGGCCATTGGCCGGGTGACTTCATCCAGCGCCGCGCAGGCCGACTGGAGATCTTTGAGCTGGTTCGGCGTATCAGACGCTTCCTCGGCGTCGGCGGCCCGTTCTACTTTGGCCAGGGCTGCTTCGATCTGTGATTGATAGTCCGGCTCCAACTGGCCGGCGCAGTCCTGCAGACCCTTGCGGGTCGCCGAACTCAGTTCGCGGGCTTTTAGCCTCGCCTCGATCCATCGGCGCGCCGCCAGATCATCGAACGCATGCTCAACGGATTCTTCGACCATTTGCTGGACCGCGGCATCGTCTACATCCACTGCGGATTTCATCTCCACAACCATTTCCTTGCCCGTGCGAGTATCACGAGCCAGGACATGCAGGATGCCATTGGCATCGATTTCGAACTGCACACCAACACGGGCGACACCTCGCGGCGCCGGTTCGAATTCGAGCGTGAATTTTCCCAGGCTCCAGTTGTCGCGGGCGCGCTCGCGCTCGCCCTGCAAAACATGGATCAGCATGCTCTTTTGGTTATCGACGGCCGTGGTGAACATTTCACCGGCCTTGACCGGGATAGTGGAATTGCGCGGGATAATCACGTTCATCAGCCCGCCGAAGGTTTCTAAACCCAGTGACAACGGAGTGACGTCCAGCAGCAGCATGTCCTTAAACCCGCCGGAAAGAATTTCGGCCTGAATGGCCGCGCCCAGCGCTACGGCTTCGTCCGGATTTTGTGAGGTGTTCAGCTGAGGACCGCCGGCACGGTGATATTCGGAGCCGAGGCGAAGGTCGCCGCGAGTCTCCTGGAACTCGGCACAACCAAACAGCTCATGAACGAATTGCCGCACCAGCGGCATCCGGGTTTGTCCACCAACCAGGATTACCTGGTCGAGGTCCTTGGCCTCGACTTTCGCGTCCGCCAGCGACCGCAGACAATGCGCCCGCGTGCGGGCGATGATATCCCGAGTGAGGTTCTCCAACTCCGTTCGACTCAAAGTGCAATTAAAACTGAAGCCTGGAGTTAAAAACGGGAGGGTGATTTCCACCTCGATTTCAGTCGAGAGGCGGATTTTGGCCTGCTCAGCCGCTTCACGGATTCGTGCGAGCATCGCCAGCACCTCTGGCGGTTTGTCTGCCGGGCTGGACCGAAGATCCATTTCGGGGCCGCCCGCCGCGGCGATCTTCTTCAGCAAGAATTCGACCACCCGCTTGTCGAGATCGTCTCCCCCCAAACGGGTATTGCCATTGGTGGCCAGGACCTGGAAAACACCCTCATTGAGTTCCAGGATGGATAAATCAAAAGTGCCGCCTCCCAGGTCATAGACGGCCACTTTGGAGTGCTCTTTGAGCCGGTTTAGACCGTAAGCCAACGCCGCCGCGGTCGGTTCGTTCACAATCCGTTCGACAGTAAACCCAGCCAGTTCGCCGGCTTTCTTGGTGGCGTTCCGCTGCGAATCGTTGAAATAGGCCGGCACCGTGATGACGGCGCGGTTGACCGGTTCTCCAAAAAAGATCTCGGCGTCCCGTTTTAGCTTTTTGAGGATTTCGGCTGAGATTTCTTCCGGCGTCCAGGTACGCTCGTGCAATTGAATGCCAACCGGCTCGCCTGGCGTGCCTTTGACATTGTAGGTCACCACCAATTCCTCCTCCGCGAGATCGGCGGAGCGCCTGCCCATGAATCTTTTGACCGAATAGACTGTGTCGAGGGGTTTCAGGACTCGAACGCGGTTAGCCGCGTGTCCCACCAGGGGCGGGGTTTCAGGGCCAGGAACGTGCACCACTGAAGGCGTCAGGCGCCGTCCTTCACTATCCGCAATGACCAGGGGAATTCCGGAGTCTACCGTGGCCACCAGCGAATTGGTGGTGCCCAAATCAATGCCGATAATTTTGCTCATCCAGTCAGGCCCAAAAGCTACCAGATCGCGTGGAAATAACAATTTGCTCCAACGCAGAGCTGAATTGCCGCCACCCACAGCTTTGGGTAGCCTGCGCTCGTGCACTGCGTTGTTACGGCGGGTCCCACTTATGAGCCGTTGGATCAGGTACGGCGACTCACGAATTTTTCCACCGGCAGGCTGGGCACGGAGTTAGCCAATTACCTGGTGAGGCGCGGCCATGAAGTGACGTTGCTGCTGGGTGAAGGCGCCACTTACGCCGGCCCGCGCCACGCCACACGCACCGAGGTGTTCAGCACGACCGCCGATTTGGAGCACCGGCTGCGGCTGACAGCCAGCCATTCGGCAGCGGCCGTGTTCCATGCCGCCGCCGTCAGCGATTTCAAATTTGGTAGAATCTGGACTGGACCGGAACGTGACGAACTGACGGAGCGAGATCCGGGAAAGCTTTCGACCCGGCACGGGACTTTGCTGGCCGAATTGGTGCCGACGCCAAAAATCATCCCGCAGCTGCGCGACTGGTTTTCATCTGCAACGCTGGTCGGCTGGAAATTCGAAGTCGAAGGGAATCGGGAGCAAGCTCTCGAATTGGGACGGGCCCAAATGGCGCAATGCCACACGGACGCCTGTGTGGTCAATGGACCTGCCTATGGCTCGGGCTTCGGCCTGATCACTTTGAAACGGGCCTCATCCCACCTGGCAGACCAGGAGCAACTGTTTGAGGCGCTGGCTGGATTATTGGAAAAGGCGTAAGGCTTAATCTCCAAGATAAGAGACCAAGGCAAGAGTTGTGGGCAACCACGAGGGCTTTGGCGCGGTGTAATTTCCAGCACGACACGTGGAAACCCTTTGAAACGGTTTCAATTACTCACTGCTTAGGCCTCCGCGGCCGCTTCCTCGGTTCGCCGCTCCCACCGGCGCGCCGCTCGCTCAGGCAAACTGGAGTCCACTTTGACGTAATACGTGTTCTCGCCGAACAGACCGTCCACCTCTTGCTGCAGTTGGCGCGAGGGTTTCACGCTGAATCGCTCGTGGGTCTCCAGAAAAACAACCTCCCCGGTCGTGCGGACCAGGCAGAGCATCAACGGACATTTGCCCGGGTGTGTCGCGACCAGGTTGCGCAATGAATCAAGGCGCTCGGCGGTGAGATGGGCGGTGTGCAACCGCAAATGCACTTGCTTGGTGAAGCGGCTGGGCGCTTCGTCCAAAGGCATAATCTCCTGCGGAAAAATCTTCGGTCGATCGTCTCCGGTGCTGACTTCGCCGACGACAAAGATCGGCTGTCCCTGGACCAGCAACTCCCGATTGCGGTCATAGTTCTCGTTCATGCAGAGCACCTGCACTGAGCCCTCTAGGTCTTCCAGCGTTACGAGCGAGTATGGCTTGCCGCTTTTCTTTGAGAAACCATTCTGCAACGCAGCGATCATGCCGCCTAACCGCGTCATGGCGTGATTCTGCATTTGCCCCAAAGTTTTCGTGGTAGCCAGCGAATACTTTTCCAGCACCGCCGCATAGGGCGTTAAGGGATGGCCCGTGACATAGAAGCCGAGCAGTTCCTTTTCACAGGCCAGCAGATCGTGTTCCGGCCATTCCGGGAGGTTGACCTGAGTTTCCGGCTCAGGCGCCGACGCGTGATCTTCCGATGCCCCAAACAACGAGCTTTGACCGCGCTGCCGATCGGAAATGATGCTGGCGGCCCGCCCCAGCGTGCGATCGATCTGCGCAAACAGCGAGGCTCGGGTCCGGCCAAAGCAATCGCAGGCTCCGCACTTGATCAGCCCTTCAAGCGCTTTCCGGTTCAAGGACCGGTCGTCCATCCGCTCGCACAGTTCGGAGAGCGAGCGGAATTTCCCGCCTTCATTACGCGCGTTGAGGATTGCTTGCACCGCCACTTCGCCGACACCCTTAATGGCGGCTAATCCAAAGCGAATCGACTGCGACTGCTCGGCAGGGACCGACTCTGAATCCAGGGCGCTCTTACCGTTGGATTTACCGTTGACATGACCGTTGGCGCGGCCATTGACGCGGGCGGCCGACTGACTTCTGGGAGCTGGGGCGAAATAGACCTGGCTCTCGTTCAGATCCGGCGGCAAAACTTCAATGCCCATCGAACGGGCTTCCGCGATGTACTGGCTCAATTTTTCGGTATCGGCCATGTCGTTGGTCATCATGGCGCAAAAGAACTCGACCGGGTAGTTGGCTTTGAGGTAGGCCGTTTGGTACGCCACAATCGCGTAGGCGGCCGCGTGTGATTTGTTGAAACCATACCCCGCGAATTTTTCCAGCAAATCGAAAACCTGATTGGCTTTCGCCGTGGGGATGCCGTTTACGCGAGCGGCGCCTTTGACAAAGATGTCCCGTTGCTTGGCCATCTCCTCGGCCTTCTTCTTTCCCATGGCGCGGCGGAGGAGGTCGGCGCCGCCGAGCGTGTAGCCGGCCAACGCCTGCGCCGCCTGCATGACCTGCTCCTGGTACACCATGATGCCGTAAGTCTCGCGACAAATGGGTTCCAGCAACGGATGGGCATACTCGATTTTGACTTCGCCGTGCCGGCGCCCGATGAATTCGGGAATCAGATCCATCGGCCCCGGCCGGTACAGCGCAATTAACGCGGTGATATGTTCCACTGAACTGATTTGGAACTTTCGGCACAAGTCGCGCATGCCGCCGGATTCCAATTGGAACACTCCCAAGGTATTGGCTTTGTTAAGCAGGTCGTAAGTCCTGGCATCATCCAGCGGCAGGTGCTCGATCGGCACCTCGATTCCCCGGGTTTGCTTCACCATTTCGCAGGCATTCCGAATGACCGTCAGGGTCTTCAGGCCCAAAAAATCCATTTTGAGCAACCCGAGGTCGCCCACCGGGCCCATCGCATATTGGGTCACCACACCGCCTTCTTCGTCGCGCTTGAGCGGCAGCAGGTTGACCAAAGGCTGATCGCCGATCACCACGCCGGCCGCGTGCACGCTCGAGTTACGGGCGATGTCCTCCAGCACCATCGCGGTGTCGATCAACTCCCGCGTCACCTCCTCAGTTTCATACGCCTGTTTAAGATCGGGCGACTGTTTGAGCGCCTTTTCCAGCGTCATCTTCAGGTCGAACGGGATCATTTTCGCCAGCCGGTCGCATTCCCCGTAGCTCAATCCCATGACTCGGCCGACATCCCGAACCACGGATTTGGCGCCCATCGTACCGAAAGTGACGATCTGCGCCACGGCATCCTGGCCGTACTTCTGGCGGACATAATCGATCACATCCGCCCGGCGGTCGTCGGCGAAATCAATGTCGATATCAGGCGGATTGACCCGCTCCGGATTCAGGAATCGCTCGAACAATAAGCCGTAGCGGATGGGATCGACATTCGAGATTCCCAACAGGTACGTCACAATCGAACCGGCGGCCGAGCCGCGCGCGACGCAGGCCACACCTTTTTCGTGCCCGTACCGGACGAAGTCGCCCACGATCAGGAAGTAGCTGGTGAACCCCGTCTTTTCGATGACGGCCAATTCGTGCCGGAGTCGATCCAGAACGGCGCGAACGGCGGTGTTCACCGCCTCCGGTTGGGCGGTCTCGGTCGCGGTCGCTTGATAAGTAGGCAAACGTCCGGGATCTTCAACTCTCTCGACAATGAATTCCTCGCCCTCAGCCTTGACGTGCAAGCCGTAACGATGGTGCAGACCTTGGGCCAGCAGCAAACGCAGGTACCCTTCCCGGGTAAAGTGCTCCGGTGGCGTAAACACCGGGTAATGCAGTTTGCCGAATTCAATTTCCAGATTGCACTTCTCCGCCACTTCCAGGGTATTACGCACCGCGTCCGGCACCTCGGCAAAACGCGCGTTCATCTCCTCGGCCGAGCGCAAGTAGAACTGCTCGGCCGTATAGCGCATGCGTTTGGAATCGCTCAGGAGCGCTTGCGTGCCGATGCAGATGAGACAATCGTGCGCGTGCGAATGCTGTTTCTCGACGTAATGAACGTCGTTGGTCGCCACCAATTTCAAACCGAACTCGGCCGCCCAGGGAATCAGGTGCCGGTTGACCTTGGCTTGCTCGGGAATGCCGTGGTTTTGGAGTTCAAGGTAGAAGTTCTCCGGGCCAAAAGTCTGTTTGAACCAATCGATGGCCCCGCGAGCCTTGGGCAACTGGTCTTTGAGGATCGCCTCAGGAATTTCGCTCGCCAGGCAGCCTGAGAGCGCGATCAAACCTTCGTGGTGCGCCGCCAGCAGCTCTTTATCGATACGCGGTTTGTAGTAATAACCTTCCAGATGCGCGGCCGTCGCCAGCTTGATCAGGTTCTGGTAACCCGTTTCATCCTTCGCCAGCAGGACCAGGTGATTGTAAACATCCCGGCCGCCGCTCCCGGCCTTTTTTTCCAGACGACTGCCGGGCGCAACATAAACCTCGCAACCGATAATGGGCTTGAGCCCTTTTTCGCGCGCCGCCTGGTAAAAATCGACCGCGGCATACAACACGCCATGATCGGTCACCGCAATAGCCGGGAAATTGAGCTGGTGAGCTTTTTCCATCAAGCGATCGAGCCGGCATGCCCCATCCAGCAGAGAATACTCCGTGTGCAAGTGCAGGTGAACGAACTCGGCATGCGCCATATTGATCAAGTTACCGTTGCCTTGCCGGGCCCAGCAAGCAAGAGATGTTCACCGACGTTAATGCGAGATTATCACCGGATACTGGGCATCGGAAGCGGACAGACCAGCAGCGCTGCTCAAATGCTGCTCAGCGAAGCTCCCGGGGAATGATCAGGGCCTGAAACCGGCTGAGGGTGTACCATGCTTTGAGCATGTCGACCAAATCGGAGTACTTGCTGGGCTTGATAATATAGCTGTTGGCGCCGAGTTCGGTGGCGCGGGAGATGTCCGCTTCCCGGCTTGAGGCCGAAAGAATGTGAACGGCCAGCAGGCTGAGCCGGGAGTGCTGGCGAACCCAGCTGAGAACTTCGAGGCCCCCTTGCTTGGGCATGTTCAGATCCAGAAAGAACATAATGGGCAACGGATACAAATCGCGCCGCTCATACTTTCCCTTGCCGGCGAGGTAATCGATAGCTTCCTCACCGTCCTGCACGATCTGCAGAGGATTGGGCACACCGGCCCGCAGGAGAGCGTTCCTCATAATCTCAGCGTCGTCTTCGCAATCTTCAGCCAAGAGAAGCGTTTGGCGATCGAAAACAGCGCGGTCGATAAAGCCGTGGCTATACATCGTCAGGCCTGGGGCAGTTCGACCCAGAAACACGAGCCCAACCCGACCGTTGATTCCAATCCAACGCGTCCCCCCATGCGCTCGACGCCGCGGCGCACGATAGCCAGGCCTACGCCGGTGCCGCCGAATTGTCTTCCGTGCAACTGTTGGAATACCCCGAAGATCCGCTCGTGGTATTTGGATTCAATCCCGATTCCGTTGTCTTCTACCGAGATGCGCACGGTGCCAGGGCGGGCTTCGGTGCAAATCCTCACCAATGGCGCCCGGTCTTCCGGATGAAAGCGCAGGCCGTTGCTCAGGAGATTGGCGAGCACCTGCGTCAGAATGGCCCGGTGAGCGCGGACGGGGAGCAAGGGCTCAACGGCTTCAACGACGCCCCGGTGCTGTGCAATTAATTCGGTGTTCTGTGCCACCGCAGCGGCCCAGCATCCCTGCACGTTGACGGAGTGCAGTTCGATTTCCTCCTGACCCAGTCGCCCGTAAGCCAGCAGATCGAGGATCATCCGGTCCAACGACTCGGCCGAACGCATGATGCGCCGAGCGTAATCGTTGCCGTTTTCCTTGAGGTCCGCGGCGCAATCTTCCAGGAGCATGGTGGCAAAAGACTGCATGGCGCGCAACGGCGCGCGGAGATCGTGAGCGATGGAATAGACCAACTCTTCCAATTGAGTGGTGGAAGCGGCCAGCTCTTTGGTCCGCACCTGGACCCGGGATTCGAGTTCCTCGTTTGCCTTGGCCAGCCGTTCCTTGGCTTCAGCCAGGAGGCGTTCGGCTTGTTTCTGGACGGTGATGTCACGGGCAATCTTGGAGGCGCCGACGATGCGGTCCTGGCCATCCTTAACGGGAGAAACGGTGATGGAGACCTCGATCAGTTTGCCGTCCTTTCGCTGACGAATCGTTTCGAAGTGGTCAATCTTCTCGCCGCGTCGCAGCCGGCTGAGGATCATCTGTTCTTCCGGGTATCGTTCCAACGGGATGAAGGTTGTGACCGGGCGGCCGATGATTTCCTCGGCCGTGTAACCGAATAGAGTCGCGGCGCCTTTGTTCCAGGAAGTGATAATGCCATTCAAATCCTTGCTGACGATGGCATCGTCGGAAGATTCGACGATGGCAGCAAGGTGTCGCGCGGTGGCTTCAGCGCGCCTGGCGTCGCGCATGTCTCGGCCAATGAGCGAAAAGCCGGTGATCTCACCGCTCGGCCCGCGAATTGTCGAAAAAGTGATCAGCACATCGATACGCTGCTGCGCTTTGTTCAGGCGAACGGTCTCGAGCGGTTCGATATGCTCGCCGTGCCGCAGGCGTTCGACGACCAGCTGAAACTCCTCATGTTTATCGGGCGGGACTGTTACGGCCACGGGCCGGCCGATCATCTCCTCGGCGGTCCAGCCGTAAATGCGTTCGGCGCCCTTATTCCAGGCGCGAACCAGGGTGTCCAGCCCGAGGCCCAGGACGGCGTCGGCCGAACCTTCGACAATGGCGGCCAATTCGGCGCGGTGTTCCTGCGCCCGGCGCATTTCGGTGATATCGGTGAAGGTCATGACGGTGCCCAGGACGGCCTGCTCGAGATTGCGATAAGGGATGCTGCGCACCATGAACCAGGCTTGATTGCGCTCGAACCAGATTTGCTCCTCCTTCGCATGCAAAGAGCGGATGGTTTCGCTGGCGAGGTTGACCAGGGCGGGAATGGCCAGGTCGGGAGCGACGGCGCTCAACGCCTGACCGATCTGCTTCTCATCTAAATTGGCCAGCTTTGCGATGGCGGGAGTGAACTTGCGAATCCGGAGCTGCGGATCCAAAAACAACGTGGGCATCTGGCAGCTTTCAACCAGGTTTTGCAGGTCGGTATGCGCCAGGTCCAACTCCTCCATTTTGCGCTGCAGTTCCTCGTTGAGCGACTGCAGTTCCTCTTTCGAGGTTTGCATTTCCTCGTTGGTGGACTGCAACTCCTCGTTCATGGAGAGCAGTTCTTCGTTGGCTGAGCGCAGTTCTTCGTTGGAGGTTTCCAGCTCTTCGATGGTGTTCTGCAGTTCGTCCTTGGTTGCCCGAAGCTCGTTTTCCAACTGCTGCAAGAGCGGCTTTTCCTGTTCATTAGCGGCGGAGGCGGCCTCGGGCCCCGGCGCGCTTGGGCTCTCCGGCAGAGCTTGAAAGGCCACCAACAACAAGGGTTCTTTCGAGACGTCACTCAAAGGCCGGACGATCAGATTGATGCGACGAACCTCTCGTCCCACCTGAACGCGCAGGTTTTCACGGACAACCAGGCGCCGACCGCTCAGGGCGGCTTGCAGGGCTGAGCGCAGATCCAGCCGCAGGCTTTTCCGGGTAAGGTTAATCGCCTTGTTGCTCGGAACACCGGCCGCCGGCTGCAGATAATCTCCCACCTGGCCGGAGAAATAAAGGACCTCGCCCTGCTCATTGATCACCATCGCGGGAGGGGCCAATTCCTCGAGCAAAACGCGCTCGATCGAACGGGCGACGGTCTGTTCGCGAATAACGCCCGGAACCTGCATCTGCGCGGGCGTTATCCGTGCGGGCGATTCCAACTGCAAAGCGGGGATGCCCGCGCCCGCGCCCGGCCGCAGCATCGCTGGTTTACGCTGAAAGATCCGGTGTTTTTTGTCCGCGATTCGAAATAAATCGCTGCGGCCCGCCACGCTCTCGGAGGGGCCGAGAAACAGGAACCCGGAGGGGTTCAACGCGTAGTGAAATAGCGGCAGAAGTTTTTTCTGCAGGCCCGGTTCGAGGTAGATGAGCAGGTTTCTGCACGAAATCAGATCCAGACGGCAGAAGGGCGGGTCTTTGATCACATTGTGCAGGGAAAAGATGCACATTTCCCGCACTTCCTTGACCAATTCCAGGCTCCCTTCGAGCTCGACGACATAACGCTGCCAATGTTCCGAGGCAATTTGCTCGAGGATGGACTTTGGGAATTGTGCTTTGCGAGCAAAAGCCAGCGCCTCCTCATCGAGATCGGTGGCGAAAATCTGGACCGGGTTTGCCAAGGCGCGACGTTCCCGGTAATCCGCGATGAGCATGGCCAGCGAAAAGGGCTCCTCACCGGTAGCGCACCCGGGAACCCAAATGCGCACCGGCGCGTCAGAGGCCTTGTCCCGGAAAATCTCGGGCAAGGCAATATTGGCCAGCGCCTCGAAGGCCTGGGTGTCGCGGAAGAACTGGGTGACTCCAATGAGCAAGTCCTTGAAGAGCTCCTCCAATTCCGTTTTGGAGCTACGCAAGAGTTTGAGGTACGCGCCGGGTGAGCTGGAGTGGGTGACCTGGACGCGGCGCTGCACGCGCCGGACCATGGTGCTCTGCTTATAGCGGCTGAAATCGTGGCCGGTTTTCTTTAAGAGAATGGGAAAAACTTGAGGCAAACATTCGAGGACTTCCAGTTGTTGCGCGTGGCCCCCGCTCGGATCGCGAAAGCGGAAAGCATGCCGGACATACTCCAGGATGACGCCAGGCATTTGGTGAATGGGCAGAACGTGATCGACAACTCCGTTGGTCACGGCGGATCGCGGCATCCCGTCATATTTGGCGCTGTCCGGGCTTTGGGCCATGGTCAAACCGCCCTCCTGCTTAATGGCGCCCAGGCCCAAGGTGCCATCGGTGCCGGTTCCCGAGCAGATGATGCCGATCACGTTTTCTCGCTGATCCCTGGCTGCGGAGCGGAAAAAATAATCGATAGCCACGGGGCGTGCTTCGGGTTGTGTTTTGGGAGTGAGCCGCAGCGTGCAGGCAATCAGATTCAGATGAGCCTTGGCTGGGCCGATGTATACTTCATTCGGTCGGATGCACTGTCCGTCTTCAACAACCTTGACGGGCATGCTGGTGTGCTTGGCCAGCAGCTCCGGCATCAGGCTTTCGTGACTCGGATCCAGATGTTGGATCAGCACGATGGCCATCCCGCTGTCGGCCGGCATTTGCTCCAGGAAAGCCTGAAAAGCCTCCAAGCCGCCGGCTGAGGCCCCCATGACTACAATGGGACAGCCACCACTCTTCGGAGTCGAGACGGGCTCCGCAGTTAAATTTGGCTCGGGTTCTCTCGCGTTCACCAATTGCCGCATTGTTTTTGGCCGACGTCCTCGCCCGATATACGATTAGAAAGGACGCCCGACCAAAGGACCGCACCTCTCGCGCCGGCGACCACTCAGCCGAGATCGACGCTGCGCCTGTCTGTCCTAGGTTGCTGCAATACTATAACCTGCTTCAATCTCATGCGGGACCCATTTCTGGGCACCCGAGGTATTCACCCACTTGGCCCGCCCCATCGCCTCGGAGCATTTCAAGTGGGCAAACTTATCCGAAAGGACCTCTCGTCCGCATTTGCGCTACCCGGCGCATGACGCTATAAATGCAAGTGCCTGAGAGCCTATCAGCGTCCATGCAGACTCGGCAAGCGATCAACGAACGCTTGCTGCTATTGGTTTTAGCCGCGATCCAGTTCACGGCCATTGTCGATTTTTTGATCATCCTTCCCCTCGGCCCGCAGTATATGCGGGTCTTTAAGATCGATCCCGGGCAGTTCGGCGTGATTGTATCGGCGTACGCGGTTAGTGCGGGCGTTTCCGGCGTGCTGACCGGCTTCGTGCTCGATCGGTTCGATCGCAAACGGGCGCTGCTGATGTTGTATTTCGGTTTTGCGGTCGGAACGCTCTTTTGCGCGCTGGCCCCAACCTATCGGTTGTTGGTCGCGGCGCGGGTGGTCGCCGGGGCGTTTGGTGGAGTGGCCGGCGCGTTGATTCTGGCGATAATTGGCGACGTTGTTCCCGAAGAGCGGCGCGGGGCTGCCATGGGCCTGGTGATGTCGTCGTTTTCGGTCGCGTCGATCTGCGGTGTGCCGATCGGTTTAGTCCTGGCCAATAGTCTCAACTGGCATATGCCTTTTTTCGTTTTGGCGGGGTTAAGCTTTATCATTCTGGCGGCTTCGGCCCGCGTGCTGCCGCCGTTGCGCGGACATTTGCTTCACGCCGCGGGCCGGCACCCGGTGGCGCGCATGCTCTCGGTGCTGTCTCACCCGGACCATCAAATGGCTTTTCTGTTCATGGCCCTGCTGTCGGTCACTGGGTTCGCAATTTTCCCCAACATCGCCAATTACATGGTGTGGAATGTCGGATTGACCGAGCGGCAACTGCCGCTCATCTACCTGGCGGGAGGGGTGGCCACGGTTTTCAGCTTGAACTGGATTGGCCGGTGGTCGGATCGATCCGGAAAATTGCGCGTGTTCACGCTAATGTCGCTGACCGCAACAGTGCCGATTTTCCTGGTAACAAATCTGCCGCGCGTCTCACTGGTACTGGCGGTGGCCACCTCGACCTTGCTGATGGTCTGCATGTCTGGCCGCATGGTGCCGGCCATGGCCTTGATGACGGCGAGCATCGAGGCCCAGTACCGCGGCGGGTTCATGAGCATCAACTCATCGGTGCAGCAGTTTTCCTGCGGCGTGGCCGCCTACGTCAGCGGCCAGGTCTTGACTCAGACCCCCAAGGGCGAACTGGCTCATTTCCCGTTACTAGGATACGGCTCGATACTCTGCGCGTTGATCTGCATCTACCTGGCGCGGTTTTTGAAAACGCCGGAAAACAGCGATGGAGCAGTGCAGGGCTTGCCGGTCGAGGGTTGAGCTGCCGGCAAGAATTTGCCCATTCCGGGCTGTTACTCAGCAAGAATTAGCCGCAAAAGAACCCAAGGAACGCGAGAAAGAAAGCCGGCCTTTTTACGATCTGTGCGTTCTATTGCGGCTGGCTTTCGTGGGTTGCTGCCTCCGCGACATTGAGTTCAATCCAATTTTTTCAGGCGGAAGGTTCCCTGGTCATATTTGCAGGAATAATGGCAGACAAAATCGGTGCCGGTGATCTCTCCGTCGCACCGATAAATTCCACCGGCGAGCGGGCCCAAATCCTGCTCGCCGTTCAAATGGGTTACACCCGGTCCGGATTCGGCTTTGAGATCCGTGACGTAGCCGACGCTGAACAGTTTGGAAAAAGAGGCGTAGAAATACGCTCGATAAACGCCCTCCGCAGCCCGAGCCAGGACGCACTTGAGCGCGCCGCGATGGCCGCTGTGTTCGCTGATCCATTCGCCGATCCAACGACCCGCCACAGCGTCACGGGCTGGAGCGGATTCATAATGGCGCCACTGTTCGTGAAAAGCGGCCCGGCTGTTGAACAGCGCCGCCAGCATGTGCGAGACCAGGCGGAAAACGCTCGGGCGCGATTTATTCATGAGGAACTGGGGCTAAAGCAACCTCGGCCACGCGAGCGAGGCGAGGATCCGGATCGCGCGATGCCAGTCGAAGAGCCGGGATGGCCACCGTTATGTTCTTGCCTCGCTTGTGCCAGCGCGCGAGCACCTCAGCACTGGCCCTTCGCCGGGCAGGGTTCCCACGCCGCAATTCCAGCGCGAGGCTGGGGATGATTTCGGGTCCAAGTTCCAGCAGGGCCATGACGGCGCGCGTGTCGTCGAACAGAGCAGGCGCGGGTTTCGGCAAAACGCAACGAATCGACGTGGGAACCTTACTCCACCATCGCCGGTACTCTCGGTAGCTGCCACATTCCGGATCTTCGCGGGCCAATTTGGCCAAAATATAAGGCAAAGCGGGGGCACCGATCTCGTGCATGGCCATGGAGGCGTCTTCCTGCCCTGCGTTCAACCATTGGCTAACGGGTCTGCCGCCATACCTGGGCTCTGGGCTGTGGGAGAGTGCCAGCCATGATGCCCAGACCAGAGCGAGCCCCACCAAGGCGGCGATTAACATAGGATAGATCTCCACACACCGGTCACTGCGCTCCGTTTTCTCACGGTTCATCACGGTCGTTTGCTTTGTGAAATTGGAAAACGTTTTGGTTGTTGTCGCGGCTGGCAAATCCGAATTTGCTTCTGTCATCCGTACCCGAGACATACCGACGGTGCATCCGTCGGTCAGGATTTGCAACCGTTGTGCTTTTAAAAAGGAAGGGGGCCTCCAGGCCCCCTCTCAGGCTTCGCGGGATAACCTTCGGCGCAAGGCCGAGGTGGAAGCCATGCGCGAAACGTATCCCAGCCGGCAGATGTGTCAAGCGGCAGCGAGGCGGGGGAGGCGGGCGCAGACTGACTGAACCGGGCGCAACGAGAATTTCAGTGTCGGTATATTCACGAACTCCTGCGGACAAGAATGTCGCACGCCGGTGCGTGCCCGGTGAAACCCCGGGCACACAATCAGACCGGCACCGGGTTGAAGGAATTCACTGCGCGTGAGAAGCTTGAGGCGATGAAGGACATGAAAATGTTATTCTCGGCCCGAGACCGGGCCCAGGTTGAGATGGCGCGAGACCAGCTGACCGCCGCCGGCGTCTCCTGCGAGGTGCGGGAGTATCCCACGCAAACCCAGGAACCCGGGACACCTTCCTATCGCGAGTTATGGGTTCAGGCCAATACCGATTACCACACCGCCTCGATTCTATACGCCTCTCCGGTCAGGGTTTTGCGTCAGAGATCCCAAACCTGCCAGGTTGGTTAGGCCTCATCTTCGAGGACTGCCGCTGAAACCAAGCCCGGAAAACGGTTTTACCAGGAGAGTCTGCCTCTCCTGGTTTGATAGCCGCTGACCGCTTAGCGCTAACCAACTTCTCTTACCTGGGTGGCGGCTGCGTTTCGTTATAGTTCGGATTCGGATGATTGACATCGCCAGTGGCATCCCGAATCGGTGCACGGCCCGTCGGAGTGGGCTTAAGGGTAATCTCATTGATTACCTGAGTGACACCCGGGACGTTGGCGGCGATTTCGGCGGCGCGCTTGCGCTGGCCCTCCGTATCCACAAAGCCGGTTAGTTGCGCCTGACCGTTGTAGACCTGGACATGGACGTCGGGATATTTCAATACCGCATCGCTGCTAAGCGCGTGGTCGACATTTAACTTGATCATTTTGTCGTTAATCGCTTGGCCGGTCGTCCGATCAGGGTTCGAATGACAGCCGGTGGCGCCGATAGCCAGCGCCAGCAGCGCGGCCGCTCCAAAACATTTCAGACTATTTACGGGTATTCTCATTAGCTTATCTCTCCTTAGGTTGCACACGATTTTGTGATCAACAATCCGGCCGTCCCCAAAGGGGTGCCATGGGGTCTTCACCGTGATCCAGGCCTTTAGAACGCGATTAAACCCTCGCTTAATCGCCCTATTGATGGCATTCTTCTATACCGAAATGCGCGAACACCTCCGAAGGGTGCTGGAACTGGCCCAACCCTACCGCGGCCGCCTAATCCTGGGCTTGCTGTGCGGGTTCTTGTCAGGCGCGCTGGCTCCGACGCTGGGGCTTTCGCTGAAGCTGGCCGTCGACGCGGTCTTTCCAATGGAACGGAGTTCCGCCCAGGCCAATGTAACGGCAACGCAAGGCCCGGCGACCCCGGCGCAAACGGCTCAAACCAAAGCCGATGCTCAACAGGCTTCCTCTGTCCCAGTCTCAAAAGGGATGATCTCACGGATGCCGACTTCGCTGCAGCGGGCTCTAGATCGAGCCAGCGCCTGGTTCCGCCCGGCTGTCGGTCCGCCCTCGCGCACGCGGCTGCTGCTGGTGATCGGCTTCATTCCGGCGGCGATGTTTCTGAGGAGCCTTCTGTCCTATCTGAACACCTATTTATTGTCGTGGGTGGCGATCCGAGCGGCCAACGATTTGCGCGTGCGCCTCTTTCGCCATCTGATGCATCTGCCGTTGCGTTTCTTCAATCGAGCCAGCACGGGCGATTTGATGACTCGGATCGAAGGGGCCATGGCCGTGCACAGCACCATCAAGGACGCTTTCGGGGTGATCATTCGGGAGCCGATTTCAATCCTGGTGCTGATCATCACATTGATCTGGATGCAACCGATGTTGAGCCTGTTCACGTTGCTCATCTTCCCGCTTTGCCTGATCCCCATTGCGCTTTTCAGCCGCAAATTCCGCCGTTCGGATTCCGGGATACACGCCAAATCCGCGCGGCTTAACAATGTGATGCAGGAGTCCTTCACGGGGATTCGGGTCATTAAGGGCTATAACCTGGAAAACGCGGTCGTTGAGGATTTCCAGAAAGCTGTCAATAGCATTACCAGCTTTTTCATGCGGGCCGTGCGCGCCGGCGAATTGCCCGGACCATTGATCGAATTCATTGGCAGCATCGGAGTCGCCCTAGTGTTTGCTTACTACGCCTTTGTTTCCGCCGACCACGCGCCGGCGGGCGACATGCTGGCTTTCTTTTTCCTCGTGTTCAGCCTGTACCAGCCGCTGAAAAACCTTAGCCGGCTGCAACATCAACTTGAGCTGGCGAAATTATCCCTGGATCCCACCTACGACTTGCTTTCCAAGCAGAGCAGCTTGCCCGAGCCGCTCAAACCAAAGCCTCTCCACGCCGTGGGCAGGCCCATCCGCTTCGAAAATGTCAGTTTCGGCTACGGGGAAAAGACAGTGCTCCATAATATCAACCTGACGATTCAGCCTGGTCAAATGGTGGCACTGGTCGGGCGCACTGGTTCGGGCAAAACTTCGCTCGCCAACCTGCTGCTTCGGTTTTATGACCCGACCGCCGGAGCCATTCTCATCGGGGAGACGGATATTCGCTCCGTGCGCTCGCACGATTTACGCTCGAACATCGCGGTCGTGACACAGGAAACCATTCTCTTCAATGACACCATTCGCCGCAACATCGCCTTGGGCCGAGCCGGGGCGACCGATGCCGAGATTGAAGATGCGGCGCGCCACGCGTACGCCGATGGCTTCATTCGAGACCAGCCTCGTGGTTACGAGACGGTGGTCGGCGAAAAGGGTGTTAATGTTTCCGGCGGGCAACGACAGCGAATCGCCATCGCTCGGGCCATTCTGCGCAACGCCCCGATTTTGATTTTGGATGAAGCCACCAATTCTCTCGACCCGGAAGCCGAGAAGATCGTCCAGGACGCCCTCGAAGAACTGACCAAAGGCCGCACGACCATCTGCATTGCGCATCGGTTATCCACGATTCAAAAGGCGGACTTGATCGTGGTGCTGGACGCGGGGCGGATCGTGGAAACCGGCACGCACGATCAGTTGATGCAAGGCCGCGGACTATACTGCAAGTTCTACGAATTGGCCTTCGAGCCGGCCACGGCTTAGGTCGTTCAAAAATGAGCGCTCATTTGGACGCGTAATCCTAACAACATCATTGCCGCCTATTTTGCGCTTAAAATCCGAAATCCGAAGGCCGAGCAGAAACTCGAAAGCCGAAAAAATTCCGGGGCGCACGGCAGCCCTTAGATTCGGGCTTCGGGTTTCTTTCGGCCTTCGGATTTCGAGTTTCGGATTTAGAGCGCGCGCGGCTTCCCTTAGAGCGTGTCTTGAAACTTCGGCTTGGGCGTGGACACCTGAGTTTGGAGTCCCGCCTTCAGGCGGTTTTGGCGCCGGGCCGCCTAAAGGCTAATGCCTTTCGGTAATTATTCATCAGCTGCCTCGAGGACTGATATGG
>Ga0070741_10003083_pt1 | contig 42401 bp, 25 predicted proteins | sample Coa_R1_4_FD_66440 | JGI IMG/M metagenome (GOLD analysis project Ga0070741, IMG submission 66440) | Surface soil microbial communities from Centralia Pennsylvania, which are recovering from an underground coalmine fire - Coalmine... | ecosystem: Environmental > Terrestrial > Soil > Unclassified ... | reverse complement strand
GGCCACATCCAGCTCGGCGATCCCTGCGGACTGGGAAGTCCGCGCGCCGGCGCGCGGGCATGCTGCCCGCAGAATCGCACGACAAGCGGCAGACACCGAACAATCCTTTCGCCACGTCCAGCTCGGCGATCCCTGCGGACTGGGAAGTCCGCGCGCCCGGCGCGCGGCCATGCTGCCCGCAGAAACGCCCGGCAAGCGGCAGACACCAAACGCTTCCTTGGCCACGTCCAGTTCGGAGATCTCTGCGGACGGACGATCTCTCGAAAAGCGTTTCGCTTTCGCGGATGCATTTGGACCATCAAAGTTATTAGTGCGCGGCACTGGCGGATTTCTTTTTCACCAACACCAGCGCATTGGCGCTCGGCCGCTCATCGCCTTCGCTGGGACTGTTCCGCACCGCGCCCAGCGCCCAGAGAGTGGCCGAGCCACCTCCGTCGAAGTTTATCGCTTCGGTGCATCCGAGCTTCACCAGGTAGTTTGCCAATTCCGAAAAAGTCATACCGACCGAAAGGTTGCTTTGCCGGCCATCGACTTCGACCATAAAAAAGTAATCCTTGTTCCAGCCCAAGGCGCTGCGGGGATGCCGCATATGCAGGAAGCCGGGCCAGTTCATCGCCTTACCGTTCTCGACCAAAGAAGGGCCACCCCCGATGGCCATGTGTGCGCTGGACAAATCCGGGAATGTCTCGGTAACCAACTGCAGGCTGGCGCCCGGATGCGGCGTGGGGAGCTTTGCCGCCAGGGCGGGCCCAAGGGACAGAATCATCGTCTCGCGCGTCAGCGGAGCATCGCCGCCCGTATGCAGCTCCCGTATGCGCGCGGTGTACTTTTGTCCGATCCTGAGCGGGAGCCAAGGGCTGTTGGTGGCGGCTTCGAGAATGAGGTCGAAACCCCCGCTAGTGCGGGTGGAAGTTCCCGTCACGGGCGTGAACAGGACTGCAGCATCGTCTTCACGCAACTGATTCAAGCCGATGGGCGTGGATTTGCCGTCAGGCCAGATCACGCGAAAGCGCGAAAATACATTGATCATGTGGGGCGTACCATCAGGGTCCATCCAAAAACAGGTGTGGCCAGCCGGAGTACTGATGACCTCGCCCTCATGAATCTGCACGTCACGCGGTCGGCCCAGGTACTTTTCGCTCTTTTCGTAAAAATCGCCGTTGATGGCTGCCAGCGGCTGGCCGCAATTGGCGGGCAGGGCTTTGACCTGGTCGGAGACCACTGCCATGCCCAAAGTCGTTCCCTTGCCCAGGGCCGTGCAAAACTCCCAATCCGTCCGCGCCCGCTCGACCCGCACAATATGAATCGAAAGGGGAATCTCGTCATTCACCTCGTTGGTGTAGAAAAACCAGCGTTCAGATTTGGAGATTTCGGGTTCCGCGCTCCACCCGGACAGCATTGAGGCCAGCAGCACCACAGCGGCAATTGCATTAGCCCTTCGCGTGAACCATGAGGGGTTCCGAAGATTTTGGAGTGCATGCGCTTTGCGGCGCTTTTGGGAATCGCACCACGCCCGAAAGCGGCGCATAGCGCCGCACTCCAAGACGCTGGCGCGACAACCTGGGGCTGGTTCATGGTCCGAATGCAAGCGACAAAGCGAACGGAGTCTTTCGAGGATGATTGATCCCGATCGTGCCATAGCTCATTGCCCTCGAGAGGCGGCTTGATTCGGACTCTTCTTTTTCACAATCACAAGGCAATTGGCGATCTCCCGTTCCGAGCGATCGCAGGGACTGTTGCGCACTTCTCCCTCATACCATAAGGTAGCTGAGCCTCCACCATCGCAATTCATCGCCTCCTGGCAGCCGAGGCTGACCATAAATCTGGCTAGTTCATCCAAGGTCATTCCTACCGAGAGCCAGCGTTGCCGTCCGTCCACTTCAACCAAAAACCACCAGTCCTGGTTCCAGCCGATCGCCGCGCGGGGATGACGCTCGAACATCGAGCTAAACTCATAACTCTCTGAACCCCCTTCCTCGATGCGCTGACGATGGCCATTGTGCACCAGCAGGGGCCCGCCCCCCAACGCCGTTCTCACGCCGTGCAGGCTTGGCAGCGTCGCGGTCGAAATGCTCAATGACGCCCCAACTGCCGGGGACGCCAATCGGCGCGCAGCGCCAGGCCCGAGCGACAACACCAGCGTATTGGCAGTGACCGTTGTGTTACCGGAATCGCGGACTTCTCGAATTCGGGCGGTGTAACTCTTGCCGACGTGCAAGGGCAACCAGGGACTGCCTTCCTCGCGCTCGAGAATCAGCTCGCGTCCACCGCCGCTCGTGCGAGTCGAGCGCCCAATGGCGGAAGTGTACAGCTCGACCCCGTTGGGCGAACGTTCTCCGTTCAGCCGAAAAGGCGTTACCGTGCCATCCGGCCAGGTGACCTCGAACTTTGAAATCATTGGAGAGGCGTGCGCTTCTCCATCGACATCGATCCACATGTTGATTTTGTTCCCGGGACCGCTGAGCAATTCGCCGTCGACCACCTGCAATCCGCGAGCCGCTCCGGCATAACTGCGATCACGCTGGTAAAAATCACCGTTAACGGCCGCCACAGGCGCGCCGAGCACCGGCTTAACAAGGTTGAGTTGATCGCTCAGAGTATCCAAACCCAGGGCTGTGCCGCCGGCGTGCACCGAGTGCACCTCGTATAGAGAATTGGAGCGCGCCACCTTCACGATGTGAATGGACCAGGGTATCTCGGCAGCTCGTACGTTCGTATAGCCAAGGCCGGTCGCATCCACCGGCACTTCCACCCCCGATAACGCACAACAGCAAGTAAGGAACAGGAAGAATAGCCAGCCGAATCTCGCCCCCGGCATCGCCCATAGCCACCGCCTGCAAAGTCCCGACCTGCAGGATAGGCGTTGGGAGCGGATGGTGCTCACGAACCGACGCTCACCTCCAAAACCACTCGATAACATGGTGCGATGATGTCTTATTTGGACGGAGTTGCGCCTGTGCCTGCGCCAGCCGGCGCGGGTTTCCGCAACAGGTCGCCGAAGTCAGCCAGCAGGTCATATTTCTTTTCCCAGGGGGTGTACATGAACCCGCGCACCTTGCGCGTCTGCCGCGCGATTTGCAACCAGCCTTCCACGTTCTTCAGGTCCGGCTCGTCGTAGTAGCAGGCGACCAGGGTCCGAAAGCCTTCCTCGGAAAAGAAGCGCAGGCTCGCTTCCCTCGGTTGGCCGCCCCAGACCGCCATAATCAGGCTTTTCGGCACATGTTTCCATGAATTGGTAAAATCGCCTTCCACCAGGTAATAATTTCCATGAGCATTGTGATTAGGGTCGAACATGTCGGACCAGATGTAGATCTCCACGCTCGGGATGATATCGCGCAAAATGGAAACTTGTTTGGTCACGCACTCGCCTATGAGTTCGCCCATATCCCGCCCTTTGCAGGCCTGACAAGTGCCGCCCATGCGAATTTCATCTGTCCCTAGTAATACGCTCCTGGGCTGCAAATGTTTCGCCAATAATTTGGTTTCCTGCTCAAAAATTTGGTATAATTCCGGTTCCGCCATGCACAGAGTGACCTGTGAATCATTAATCAGCATCGAATGGTACCAGCTTACCTTGAGCCGATCCCCATCATGGATGCGACTACCCGGCAGAATCTTCAGCGGCATGGCCTCTCCATCGTCGCGGTACGGGTTTAGTTGAGAGTCCTGAAGCGGCGCGTAATCTTTGCCCTCTGTGTAAACGACGGAACCGTCCTGGTTCGCCACCTTCACCGGCGTGCCGGGTCGATGCAGCACGTTCACCGGTCCCACTTCCTCGACGCTCCAGTCATCCAGCCAGAGCTTGCCGGATTTCCCACCCCAAAGCCCGGCGTACAGTGAAACCTTGTCAAAGCCCATGCTGTTGAAAAGCATGCTGATTTTGCGCCAATCACTCGAAGCGGACACATGAAAATCCCGCGGCGCTAAAGCACGGTCTCCGGCCAAAACCTGTACCCGAAAGGCATTGGCCGGTTCCAGGTTCTCGGTCTTTACCCAGACACTCACGCGGTAACAGCGACGCGGCTGTATTTGGAGGGATTGCATGACGCGGCCATGTCCATATTGGTTGGCCGTGAAATTCTCGAGTCGAAGGGAAGCTGCGCCGCCGTGCCGGGTCTCTTTGTCCACGAAACTGATCTCACCGGGTTGATCGCAAAAATCGAAACCCTTGATCTTGTTGCCGTCAAACTCTTCGAACCCGCCGTTCTTAAGAGATACTGCGCCCGGGTCGTCCAACTTTCCCTGGCCGTCTTTCACGAGAAAAGGAGCGTCTTCGACCGCTAGCCCTTCCGCCAGGTTGCGATTATGCGCTAAGGCCCCTCCGCCATATCCAATCGAAAAGAAAGAGGGAATGAGCTCCAGATGATTATCGTCGCAGCTCTTTTTAATTTGATCGAGACGCTTGAAGTACTCGGGGGATTTCTTCGAGAGCGCGTCCAGCCCGAACGACACAACGGCTCCATTAATCCGATGTTGACCGGCGGTTTCCAGAACCCGCGTGATCTCCGGCACGTCACTGTCCTTCTCCAAATCCCAACCGAAAATCCAAACAAAGCGATCGGCGAACCGATCGGCCGCCGGCGAGGCGTTCAGAAATGAGAGACAGGCAGCGCCGACCAAGAAGACCTTCTTTATAATGTCACGCACGAAGCACACGCTAGCAGAGGAAGGGCACCTTCGCCAACGGCGATTTGCGCCCAAGGCTGGTAGTTGCATTTGGCGGGGGCCTCTCCGTTCCGGCGGCGCCCAACCAAACACAACCAAACAGGCCGGAAGGGTTTTGAATTGACGCCGGAGGTTTTGGGCTGCAAGGCTCAAGCAATTAATCCCAGCGATAAAGCACACGTATGAGCCACGACCCGACCGAGCACGTCCAGGAGGAGATTCATCATCACGCCAGCCACGGCGGTCATGACCCCGGGGCCAAATGGATCATGGCCGCGGCCATGACCGCCGCCATCCTGGCGGCCCTGGCCGCCGCGGCCGGCGCTCTGGCTACCAGCCACCTCACCCAGTCCACCCTGATCCGCATCAAGGCGAATGATGATTGGAACTATTATCAGGCCAAATCCATCAAATCGTCCTTGTTGGATGCCAAGATCTATTCCGCCCAACTCAGCCATGTTGAGCCACGGAAAACCGATCTCGACAAAAGAAACGAATATGCCCAACAAATGCCCGAGATCCAGTCTTCGGCAAAAAGCCTCGAAGAGCTTTCCAAGCGCCACCTGGAAAGCCATGAAACCTTCGAAGGCTCCGCGACCCTTTTCCATATCGCCATCGCCATCGTGGCCGTGGCGGTCGTGGCTAAACGAAAGGAATTCTGGTATGTGGCAATGGTCGGGGGCGCCGTCGGAATCGTGTTCTTCGGCAAGGCGCTCATCCAGTCACCCCCAGCCCTCGAGGAGAAACCCGAACCGCCGGCGCATTCAACCAGCCCAACACAGGAAGAGCATAAAGGTAAAGCGCCAGAACAAGCAGGCCAACCGCACCCCGAAGAGGCGCGCTAGCCCGGGATCCGGCTGAGCTCAGAGCCCCAGGTCTGAGCCGATGGACGGGGGCAACTGGCCACGAATCGCGCCAACCGTTTCAAAGGCGAAACGTAAAATCTTCAGATCGCGCATACGGCGCCCCGCATCCTCGGTCATCGAAATCAGCTCTTCAGCTTCGGCTCGCGTCGCCCAAACGATGGCTTGCGTCTCGGTGTCAAATCGCCCCGTTTCCTCCACCGGCAGCATCAGGAAGAAATCATCGCCGATCTCCTCCTCGGGCGGAAACGCCAGGCGGCTGATAATCTTGGCCCGTACGCCGGTCTCCTCAAACACTTCCCGCAACGCCGTCTGCTCGGCCGTTTCACCATCCAGGGGTTTGCCTTTGGCAAAAGTCCACACCCGCGTTTTGTGGAGGCCGGTCGGTTTTCGAAGCAACACCCGGCCTGTCTCGTTAATCAAAACTCCGCCGAAAGCTCGTTTCATCGACCCGCAAGGTTCTCTGAACCAAAGCATAAGCATAACCAGCCAAAGGCGCGAACGATTTGTTGCGCCTTCGGCGGGCGATAAGCCGGAAAAAGTCAAAAGCACAAGATTTCGATGGAACGTAAGGTAAGCCATTCCAGATTTTGCGCCTCTTGCGCCTTTCTGATTCGGAATTCGAATCTTACGACCCCGGGATTTCGACCCGGACCAAAATTCAATTCTTCTTCACCCGCAGCGCGTCAAGTGCCCGGACGGCCAAAAAGCAAATTCCTTTCGGCTTGTCCAATTATTCGAACATTAGTGAAGGCTAACATGCTCAAATGAACTATTTACTTTATCTTCTTTTGAGATAGACTTGAGCCAGTGGTCAGCAGAGGTTGCAATTCGATGAGCAGGACCCGGAAGATGAGCCGGCTCTCTACCAAAAAAGGTGCCCTTATCCGCTGGATTGTTCTGTCGGCTTTCGACGCCGTGTTGGTTACAAGCAGCCTTGAGAGCCAAGGGGTTGCCCAAACCTGGACCCAAACGAGTGCTCCCACCAATAGTTGGAGGGCCGTGGCTTGTTCAGCGGATGGGGCCAAAGTAGTGGCGGTGGCCGCAAATGGACCGATTTTCCTTTCGACCAATAGCGGAGCCTCCTGGCGGCCCATCAACAGCCCAACCTCGAATTACCTGGCGGTGTGCGCGTCTGCGGACGGTAATACCCTGGCCGCAGTCGCAAGCGGGGCAACATATGTTTCTCGAAATGCCGGGCTAACTTGGGCGGCCACCGGGCCTGGGCTGCCATCGATTGCATGCTCCGCGGATGCGACCAAAATCCTTACGGTTGGAGGAACTGGGCAACTCTTCGCCTCGGCGGACTCGGGGGGCAATTGGACGAATCTAAGTTTTCAGGCTGTGCCAGTTGGGTTTGGTTTTCTGTCCATTGCCTCGTCCGCGGATGGAACTAAAAGTCTGATCGCGTCATACGACCAAGGGAACATCTGGGTCGAATCTGATTCCAACCTCTGGGCTGGCTCGGGGTTGTGGATTTCGGGGGGCGTACTTGGTCAAGGTTATGCCGCCTCGCTCGCCTCTTCCGCTGATGGGAATAAATTGGCCGCCTGGGTCAACGGGTTCGACTTAAGCGGCGGGACTATTTACATTTCGACAAATGGAGCCGCGAACTGGAACGCGAGAGTTACGTCGTCCGCCGAGTTTGCTTCCATCGCTTCTTCTGCCGACGGGGAACGGCTAATAGCAGTGGGCACTGGCGATACAACTTACTTGTCAACCAACTCCGGCGCAGACTGGATCCCCGTCAAGGCGCCAGCGACCAACTGGGTTTCGGTGGCGTCCTCCGCAGATGGAGACAAAGTGTTGGCTGCAGTAAGTGGAGGCGGCATATATGCTATGCAAACTGAGCCAATGCCCAGTCTGCAGGTCATTTCTTCACCGGGCGGTACGATGATTTCATGGATAATCCCATCGCAAAGCCTTGTTCTTGAACAGAGCAGCGATCTTGCGAAGCCCCTATGGACCGATGTCCCGATTACGCCGAAATTGAACCTGACAAATCTTCGTAACGAGGTAACGGTTGCAGCGTCGCAAGGGATGATGTTTTACCGGTTGGCCACACATCCGGCACCCCGCCTCATAGCCGCCTCAAGTTCTTCTGCGTCACCGTCCGTCCCAGAAAATCAAAAGGTGCCAGACCACTCTGCACAAATTCATGAATAACTGCAAAACCGGCGGGCAGCAGATCCAGCTGGGGATCTGACGAAGCATCGACATTCTTTTTACGGTCTGACCCCGCCGGCGCAGCGTCATTAGAGCGAGCGGGACGTTGTTTGGGAGCAATGCTGCTTGCCACGGTGGTGGCTTCACGCAAGATTACTTGTATGACAAGAGAGCAAGTTGAGTCTGCGGCAGCCATCGGAGTTCCATTCACCTTGCGGATGGCCGACGGAAAGGAGTATGCGGTGCCTCGTCGGAACTACATATCCATCCCACCCAGAGGCTTGTATGTCATCGTTTATGACGATCGGGGCCGCTTCACAGTCTTGCCTCTTCTCACCATGACGGGTTTGCAATCGAGCGTTCCGGATTCGGGAGCCAAGGGCCAGTGAGTCTGCAAACGAAAACGAAACGGGAAACGGGGTCAGGGGCCACACTCGAACATCTTGAAATTAATCTGCATTGTATAAGTGTCCTCCGGCCTCGCAAGCTGCGTTCCGTTACTCGGGAGCGATCTACCATGCACCTTCGCAAAAGTTCTTAGGGCTTCGGCGCGACAAGCCCGATGAGTCGCGGCGATCATCTGGCCAGGCTTGAATTGCCCAGCGGCCTCAGCCATTGTCTGCCCGGTCTCGCAAATATTTCAGCGCAAGACTACCTGAATGGCGGATCGAGTGACCACATTGATACCCTATTGGTTGTTGGCGCGGATTGGCTTCGCCGCCGTCCGTGCTGCTTCCAGCGCGATGCGCACGACCTAAAGGTGCACGGACCGGGAACAATAGTCGGTCGATACCGCTTACTCGAGAAGATCGGCGAGGGTGGTTTTGCGTCGGTGTACGTAGCGGAGCAAAAGGAGCCAGTGCAGCGACAGGTCGCGCTCAAGATCCTGAAACATGGCATGGATACGCAAGCCGTTGTCGCGCGCTTCGAGGCCGAGCGCCAGGCCCTGGCGATGATGGACCATCCCAATATCGCCCGTGTGCTGGACGCCGGAGCGACCGAAGCGGGCCGGCCCTTCTTCGTGATGGAACTGGTCATCGGACAGAAGCTCTCGGATTACTGCAAGACTCGGCAACTCTCGGTACGCCAACGGGTGGAGCTTTTCATTCTGGTGTGCCGAGCGGTGCAGCATGCGCACCAAAAAGGTGTCATCCATCGCGACTTGAAACCGTCGAACATACTGGTGATGGAACAGGAAGGAGTGGCGGTGCCCAAAGTGATCGATTTTGGCATTGCCAAGGCCACCGAACAACCGCTCAACCAGAGCGAAGGCTTAACGAGCGTGAACGCCTTTATGGGCACGCCCGCCTACATGAGCCCGGAGCAAGTCCAGTTTGGCACTCGCGACATTGACACCCGCAGCGATATTTACAGCCTGGGAGTGGTCCTCTATGAACTGCTGACCGGCGAGGCACCTTTTGACCTCACGGGAACAAGCCTCGAAGCGATGTGTCGCATTGTTCGAGAGGTAGACCCCCAGCGGCCCTCGTCAGCGCTTGGGAAAAATCTCCAGATCGCTCGCCTGCGCTCGCCAAGACTGGCCTGGCGTGAGCAGGTAGCCGCCGTGCGGGGAGACCTCGATTGCATCCTGATGAAATGCCTCGAGAAGGACCGCACGCGGCGGTACGAGACAGCCAATGGACTGGCGGCGGACCTGCAACGGCATTTGGACCACGAACCGGTCATAGCGCGTCCTCCGAGTGTGCGCTACCGATTCTTCAAGACTTGGCAACGCCACAAATTGGCCTTTGCCGCCGTCGGCGCGGTTATCGCCAGCCTCATTTTAGGGATCATCATGACCTCTTGGCAGGCCATTGAGGCCAACCATGCCCGGAGTGCCGAAACAGCGCAGCGCCTCCGCGCCGACGCGGAGAAAGCCGATGCCCGGCGCCTGCTCTATGGCGCCGACATGAATCTGGCCCAACAAGCATGGGACCAGAATAATATCGGCCGGCTCCAACAATTGCTCAACGAGACCGAGCCGTGGCCGGATCGCGGGTTCGAATGGTATTACTGGCAACGGCAACTGCATCTGCCATTAAAAACACTCTTCCATTCAAGTGCTGTAACGGCGGCCACCTTTTCCCCCGATAGCTCCCGTATGGTCACTACCAGTGAGGATGGAGTCGCCCAGGTCTGGGAGACCGTCACCGGCCGAAAGCTGGCAACTTTCCGGGGAAACGGTGCCCCGATTTACGCGGCCGCTTTTTCTCCGGATGGCCGTTGGGTCGCCAATGGGGCATGGGTTACAAATAGCGCCCGGCCTCCAATGGCAACCGTCTGGGAAGCAGCCACCGGCCGGTTGCTCTTTAGCCTCCAAGGACACAACGGTTCGGTTTGGTCCGTGGCTTTCTCACCCGATGGCCGGCGACTAGTGACGGGCAGCGAGGATCGGACGGCCAAAGTATGGGACCTGGCAAGCGGGCGGGTAACCCTGACTCTTAAGGGCCATCAGGAAAGGATTTGGTCGGTAGCCTTCTCACCCGATGGCCAGCGCATCGCCACCGGCAGCCTCGACCAGACTGCCAAAATCTGGGACGCTGCCAGCGGACGCGAACTCATAACGCTGAGAGCGCACACCGACAAAGTTTGGGGTGTAGCCTTCTCACCGGACAGCCAGCGAATTGTGACGGGCAGCGGGGATACTTTGGCAAAAGTTTGGGAAGTCTCAAGCGGCCGCGAACTTCTAACCCTTCAGGGCCATACGGCTGGCGTTGGCACCGTAGCCTTTTCCCCGAATGGCCAACGTATCGCCACGGGCAGCGGCGATCGGACAATTAAGTTGTGGAACGCCGCCACCGGCCGCGAACTGGCAACGCTCAAGGGACACACTTCGCATTTGATTTCGGTCGCCTTTTCGCTCAACGGCAAGTTGCTCTTAAGCGGCAGTGCGGATAAGACGGCCAAACTCTGGGAAGCGCCCGAGGATCGCAACCCGCTCACGCTCAGCGGGCATCGCGCGTGGATACTGGCCGTGGCATTCTCCCCGGACAGCGAGCACATTATTACGGCCAGCCAGGATGGTACCGCCAGGATATGGAATGCAACCACTGGGCGCCAACTCCTCACTCTCGAATTGCCGGGCGATGAGTTCTGGTCCGCCGCTTTTTCTCCAGATGGCCGCCGCGTCCTGACCGGCACGGGTGGCTCCGCCCATGTGGCGAAGCTCTGGGAAGCGGACAGCGGCCGGGAACTGCTCACTCTGAAAGGACATAAGGCAAGAGTTCGATCGGTCGCCTTTTCCCCCGACGGCCGACGGTTCCTCACGGGCAGTGGCGACGGCACCGCCAAACTTTGGGACGCCGCCAGCGGCCGGGAATTGCTGTCCCTGTCCGGCTCGGAAAGCGAGATTCGGTGTGCGGTCTTTTCTCCGGATGGGACCCAGATTGCAACTGGCGGCAATGACGCCGTCGTGCGCGTATGGAGCGCAGTCACCGGCCAGAACGTCCTCTCCTTCAAGGACCATGCGGTCATCCATTTAATCGCGTTCTCGCCGGACGGTCAGCGCATCCTCACAGCAACTGAGGATCAAGTCGCCCGTTTGTGGGAAGCCCGCTCCGGGCGGGAACTCGCCGCTCTGGCCGGCCACAGCGGCGAGGTCATGAGCTTCGCCTTTTCACCAGACGGTCACCGGGTCGTCACTGCGAGTACGGATCTCTCCGCCAAGCTGTGGGACCTGGCACTGGACTCCGGCAAGGACAATGTCCCCCGGGAATTGCTCACGCTTAAGGGCCATACTGATATCATTGATGGTGTCGCCTTTTCTCCCGATGGCCGGCGGATTGCCACCAGCAGCCGCGACCACACTGTGAAAATTTGGGAGGCCGCCCAACCTCAACAAGTCACCGCCTGGTACAGCGAAGAAAAGGCCCCGGTCCTGGAGTTGCCGCCTTCGAGAATCGGCGCAAGAGCGATCAACCAATAGCATGGCGCGGCATTGCTCACAGCGCTAAAGTGGCTTGAGCGATCTGGTGGGTACCTCTCCCCGGGGTACTGAATGCGAATCTTCCTCGGCACCTACCCTGTCCGCAATGATGACATTGGGTGCCGAACTCGAACTGGTAACAAACGTTTACCTTAGAGCGTGGTTTAAAAATACCCACTTGGGCGCGGGCGGATGGGTTCGGAGTCCCGCCTTTAGGCGGCCCGGCGCCAAAAGGTCCTGAAGGCGTGGACTCCAAACTCAGGTTCCCAGGCCCAAGCCGAGGTTTTAAAACACGCTCTTAGCGCATCTGTTTTTCCAAAGCTGCCAACTCCTCTTGCAGCTGTTTGCGCAAACGGTGATTCACCAAATAAATCTGGCCCAACCTGACTCCCAATTCTTTGGCAACTTTAGTCCCCGTCCAATTGCGCAGCGCATACAGTTCGAACATTTGAAACTGTTTTGGCTTGGTGCGGCGCCGCAACCTGGCCACGGCCGCTTCCATAAGGCTCTGGCGCCACTCGCTTTCCCAAATCCCCGTCAGGACATCCACCGTCTGGTCAGGAATACGGTCAACTGTCGGTGTATCGTCCGGCACGCGCGTTCGGCCGCCGCCGTAAGGAGGCGCCGCCGGACGCTTGCGCAGTTGATCGGCAATCCGCCAGCGCGTGAGGTTCAGCAGCCACCCTTTGAAAGTCCCGCGCGCCGGGTCGGACTTGAAGTCGTCGATCGTTTTGGCGACGCAGATCAGCACCTCCTGGAGGGCATCCTTTGCTTCGGAGTCGCTTAGGCCGGCCCTGACCGCGGTGGTGTAGATTAGCCGCTCATAGGTATTGGCAAAATCCTGCCAGCTATCGGCGTCCTCCCAATTCTTCAAGCGCGCCAGCAGCGAAGCGCGTGTCTGGAGAGGGTCGTCCGGTATTGGCTGCATGTCAGGTGCAGGCATGTCTACCTGTTGAAACGGGAGAGGCGAGCTCAATCTTTCAACTTTTTCGCGGATAAAGGTTCCTAAAGATTTCGTTTAGAATTCTGAAAGGTTGGCCCGGCCGCTCCCGTTTCCATAGCTGAAGCCCATGAACTGGCGATCATTAACGATGTTTCTTTGCGCCGCAATGCTGACCATGCTTGCGGCCTTGTCGTCAACGGCGGCCCCAGGCTCGAAACGGGAACTTGGTTCCAACGCTGCCAGTAGCCTGACGGACGCGCTTTCCCGGCGCAAGGTCTCCACTCAACCGCTGCAGCCAATTGGTGAGCCCACCCCACAGGAAAACCAGGAACTTCAACAGGCCCTTGACCGGTTTGCAAAACGATCTTCCCGCGATGACTTTAACGCGATAACAGATTTTCTCGATACCACCCCCCACTCCGCCTGGCGCGCGAGCCTTCTCGCGGAACTGGGCGAGGAATATTACAAGACGGGTCATTTTTCCAAAGCATTACAGGCTTGGGAGCGCGCCTGGCAGGAGCGTCCGGTAAGGCAAGGGCAGGAGCCATTGGCCTTGCCTTGTCAACAGGCCGCGGCGTCGCTGGCAAACCTCTATGCCCGGTTGGGGCGCATGGAACCGCTGCGAGTGCTTCTGGGCCAGCTTCAGGCCGTGCCGCTCATGGGCTACTACGCCAAACAAATCGAGGATGCCCGGTTCGGGTTAACGACCATGGACCAGCATCCGGAAATTGCTTTTCGCTGCGGACCGCTGGCATTGGATCGGCTTCGCTCCTGGCAACACCCGACCAATGCCTGTCACCCGCTGATTTTTAATTCCAAGTCCACCACCAACGGTATTTGCCTCAAAGAAGTGGCCCAATTGGCCCACCAGTTAGGCATGGATTACCAAATCGCGTTCCGCAGTCCAGGAGCAAAGCTGATCGTTCCGGCTGTGATTCATTGGAGAGTTGGCCACTATGCGGCCGTGGTTCGCGAGGCGCATGAACTCTTTCTCACACAAGATCCAACCTTTTGGAACGACACCTGGGCCTCAGCGGCGACGCTGGATGATGAAGCCAGCGGCTACTTTCTAGTACCGGCCGGTCCGTTGCCTGCCGGGTGGCGCGCGGTCGGCGAGGCCGAAGCCGGCTCCGTCTGGGGCAAAGGAACAACCCGGGAGGCCGATCCCGATGCCACCAGCGATCGCGATGACAAACTCAATGACAATCAATGCCATGGCATGGCCACCTGGGATTTTAATTTGATGCTGGTCAATCAGCGAATCTCCGACACCCCCATTGGATATCGGCCGCCGATTGGGCCGCCGATTTATTTCACCTTTACCATGAGCGCGCAGGATAATTGGATGCGGCAGTTCGCTTCGTGGTGGGGCACGACTCTTGGCGAGAATTGGTCCTGTAACTGGAATTCGTTCGTGCAGGACGACCCTTCGAACCCGTCGGGAAACTTGCGGGTGTACGACCAGGGCGGTTGGCTCACCTTTATTGAAGATCCAACTCAAACCGGCGTTTTCCGGTGCGAGTTCCGAAACCCGGGCTACTTCACGATCCTGACAACTAACAATATCAACCTGGGCTACATCTGGAATTTGCCGGACGGGAGCAAAAAAATTTACGGCCACGCTTACTCACAAGCTTCCAGCACGACGCAATTCTCGTTGTTGACCGCAGTGGTAGATCCAGCCGGCAATGCCGCCACGATCGAGTATGACGATAACTTTCCAGGCCGGATTACAGCCATTGTCGATGCGCTGGGACAACGAACGACTCTGGAGTACGGTCTGACCGATCCCGGGTATCCTCCGCCCCAACCGATTTCACAGGGCAATGTGCAATTCAATTGGCAAGTGACAAAGATCACCGACCCGTTTGGCCGATCGGCACAGTTCCAGTACCAAATTGTAAAGGATGGCAGCCCGCCGGCCTATTTATATTACGTGACCAACCTGATCGATGTCGTTGGCATGAGTTCGCAACTGACGTTTTTCCCGGGGTGGGCAATAAGTTCGTGGCCGATCATGCCGGACTTGACCACGCCCTACGGAACCACACACTTTCAGCCCTTCGTCATTGCCAATCGCAATTTCGGTGTCGAGATCACCGACCCCAATGGCGACAAGGAACGCCTGCAGTACTGCGAGAACAATAACGTGGGAGTCGACCCGAGCGAATTGCAGCAAAACGTGCCGCGCGGCCTCACTTACGCCGAGAACGCGTGGCTCTATGCCCGAAACGTTTTCTACTGGGATAAAAAGGCCTACGCGGAGGGATTTTCGCAAAACACCAACGATTACACCAAAGCGGTGATTTATCACTTCACTCACGCTCAGAACCTGAATGCCTCCGGCCCAATTCTCGAAAGTATCAAGCGCCCCCTGGAAAATCGCGTCTGGTTCAATTATCCGGGTCAGGGCGCCGGGTGGTTCCCCGGTACCGACGATCATCCTTCCATGATCGGCCGCGTGCTGGATGATGCCACGACACAGTTGTCCCAATTCGCGTACAACTCCTACGGCAATCTAACCAACTCAATCGATCCGGTGGGCCGCACGTTCAGTTTCATTTACGATACGAACGAAATCGATCTCCTCGAGGTCCGCCAAACGCGGCAGGGTCAGAATGAGTTAGTGCTTAAGGCCAGCTACAACAATCAACACCGGCCCGTGACCCTCACCGACGCCGCGGGGCAGACCACGGTTTATACCTACAATGGTCGCGGCCAGGTCCTGACCGCCATCAACCCGAAGAACGAGACGAACACCTTCGAGTACAATAGCAAGGGCTATCTCACCGCTATTGACGGTCCGTTGCCAGGCGCTCAGGACAGGGACACCTTCACCTACGACGCGGCTGGCCGATTACAAACCGCGACCGACCAGGATGGTTACGCGGTCACGCTGGAATATGACGATTTGGACCGCCTGACGAAAGCGACATTTCCGGACGGCACTTACCAGCAAATCACCTACGATCGGCTCAAGCCCGGGACTTTCCGCGACCGACTGGGCCGGGTGACTTCCTTCACCTATACGGCCCTCGCTCAACTGGAATCGATCCAGGATCCGCTGGGACGTTTGACCCGTTTCCAGTGGTGCCGGTGCGGAGAGCTAGAGGCCATTGTCGATCCCCTGGGTCGAATGACTTCCTGGCTGCGGGATATCGAGGGGCGAGTGACGGCAAAGCGATATGCGGACGGCTCGCTGGTTCGTTATGACTACGAGCACACCACGGGGCGCCTGCGGGAAACGCGGGACGAGCAGAACCAGGTGACGCAATTTGATTATTACAACGATAATGCGCTCAAGCGGAAAACCTTTCTGAACGCAGTTAACCCAACGCCCTCGGTGCAGTTTACCTACGATCCCAATTATCCGCGCGTGTCCACGATGCAGGACGGTGAAGGCACCACCACCTACGCTTACTATCCGATCACCGCCGCCCCCGCGCTGGGCGCGGGTCAACTCGCCTCGATCGACGGGCCCTGGCCCAATGATACCATCGCGTACACTTACGACGAACTGGGCCGGGCCATTTCGCGAGGCATCAATGGTGTGGCCCTGCGCAGGGACTTTGATACGGCCGATCGACTTAGCCGCTTGACCAATATGCTCGGGGCGTTCAACTTTGCCTGGGAAGGTGGCAGTCGGCGCATCTCCTCCGTCAAATATCCCAATGGCCAGCACACCGATTACGCTTATTACCAGAACAGTGGCGACCAGCTGCTGCGAAGTATCACCAACTATCTGCCCGACAATTCGGTGCTGTCCCAGTTTTCCTACCAGTACAATTCCCGGCGGCAGTTGACTGATTGGATCCAAACCCAAGGCAACACCAGCCAGGACTGGCAGCCCGCGTATGACCTCGCCGATCGTTTAGTGGGTGTGTCCGTTTCGTCAGGCGGCACGTCCGGCGGACCCTATACCTACAACTACGACGGCGCCAACAACACAACGCTGCTGCAGGAAGGCCCCTTGCCGCGGCAATTCCAGGAAAATGCTCTCAACGAACTGACGGCCGCAACCAACTCCGCCCTCCCCGGCATGGCTTTCGCGTGGGACGCAGCCAACCGGCTGGCCGCCATCAGCAACGGCACTCATCGAACCGAATTTCACTACGATGGCTACGACCGCTGGACCCACATTGTGGAGACCGACAACGGCAGTCCGATCAGCGATCGTCGCTATCTCTGGTGCGGGCTGCAACTGTGCGAGGAAAGAGACGCCACCGGAGGCACGGTCCTGAAACGATTCTCAACATTTGGAATTTCGAGCCAAGGCGCCCCGGATTTACCTTCGGGCAGCTATTTCTTCACCCACGACCACCTGGGCTCCATCAGGGAAATCACCGACGCCGCGGGCGTGGTACAAGGACAGTTCGCTTATACTCCTTATGGTCAGCGTCAGCTTCTGAGCGGCAGCCTGGAACCCGGCTTTGGCTTCACCGGCCATTTTCAACATCAACCCAGCTCGCTGCTGTTGGCCCCATTCCGGGCCTACAGTCCTCAGCTTGGAAGATGGCTTAACCGCGACCCGGGCCAGGAGGCGGGCGGCCTCAATCTTTACGCCTATGCCGCCAACGACCCATTGAACAATGTCGATCCCACTGGTTTTGGCGTAAAGCCCGGAGCGGTTCAGCTTGCCCAGGATTTGGAACCCGTGCAGCAGTTAAAGCAAGGCACCGACGCGTACGATAAAGCCAAGGATTACGGCAAGAAGCTCGATACCGTCATGGAAAAGGGGCTGAAAAAGGCCGCCGAGGAGGAAGCCGAACATCAGGGGGAAGAGGCGATGAAAGACCTCACAAAAAATCCCGCCAAAGATTACGAGGAGACACTCAAGCAGGCGCAAAAAACCGGCAAAGAGGGAGTTGATCCACTTAGCCAGGCTGTCCACAGCGTCTATGACCCCGCACTGGACCAGATGAACGGTAAAAATTGCGACAAGGCCAAAGAGCCTGCCCCTACCCGTAAGACGATGAAATCTTACGAAGCGGCTCCGGAACCGAGTGTCTTGGATAAAATCATACAGTTTATTACCTCTCCATTCTCGGGCTCACCGGAGAGCAGCCCCGCCAGCGCGCCAACGACCACCGGGCTGAGTCCGCTTCCGCAAAATCCTCCGCCTGGAGCTTGGGAAAACGGAACTGGATATCGCTAACAAACCTGCCGCCACTATGCCGCGCGCTTCACACATCTGGTCAAGCCGGGCTTGTAGCTCGATCATCGCGCTCCTGGTCCTTTGGCCGTTGACTCGCCTCTGGGCAGACAACATCAACTATGATGCTTCGGGCAATCCGACGCTGATCGCTCCCGCCAGCACGCCGGTTCCTCCCAATGGGCTTTCCGGTCCCATCAGCCAGGCTGTCGGTATTGGCAAATTAGCGGCCTTTGCCGTGGTGGCCGGCGGAACGCCTCGGATGAGTTATCAGTGGTTTTTCAACGGCACTCCCCTCTCGGGCGCCACCGGTGACTCGCTGGTGATCCCGAAAGTCGGTTCCGCGGACTTTGGCTCGTACTATGCGGTTGTGGCCAACAGTTTCGGCTCGGCGACCAGCGTGGTCGCCCAATTGCAACTCGATGCCGACGGCGACGGCTTGGCCGACGCCTGGGAAATCGCAAACTTCGGCTCGATCACCAACCAGAACGGCGCGATGGACTTCGATGGTGACGGCAATTCAAACCTCACGGAATACCGGGATGGGACCAATCCGACCAACAAGACATCGTTGCTCTCGCGCTTGGTTCTGCGCCCCATCGGCGGGCAGATCGACATAAGTCCAAACAACGACCACTACGATACTGGGGATTCAGTGGTTCTGACCGCGATACCCGATCCGGGCTTGACCTTCCTATCGTGGGCGGGCGATTTGTCCGGCTCCAGCTCAATCACGAATTTGGTGATGAACGGGGATAAATTCGTTCAGGCCGTCTTTGGCCTTCCTTTGAACGAGGTGCTGGGCGTTACCAACGTGTTTACCACGGGCGGCGACGGCGGTTGGCTGGGTCAAACCAACGAAAACCACGATGGTGTGTCCGCCGCGAGAACTGCCCCGGTGGTCAAGCGCACGGGTGGCTCAGTCAGTTGGATGCAAACCACCGTAACTCTGGCTCGAGATGGAACCGTCAGCTTCTGGTGGCGCTCCGATCTTTCTGACAATTTTGTCCAATTTCTCATCGATAACAACCGCATCTTTAACTCGACTCGCGAGCTGTTCAATGTCACTCCCTGGACTTTTCACACGTCCTATCTGAGCGCCGGAACTCACACGCTCAACTGGACCTTCCATCACGCGGCGGACGGCTCATCCCTCGACACCGGCTACACCACCATTCCTGAAGATGCCGCCTTCGTCGATCAGTTGGTGATCACCGAATATGCCGATCCAAATCTCGACAGCGACGGCGACGGGCTGCCCGATTTGTGGGAGTACAAGTACTTCGACATGCTTAACTACGGCGCCATGGACGATCCCGACGCCGACGGAGTCAATAACCTGACGGAATACCAGGACGGCACGCTGCCAAGTTCCGCCAGTTCAGTGGACCCCCGCCTGACCTATGTCGTGGAAGGAAGCGGCACCGCAACAGCTTCCCCGACGCTCGCCAAGTACAATTACGGTCAAACGGTGACCAACATCGGAACGCCGGCCAACGGCTGGCAGTTCGTCGCCTGGCGCGGCCCATTTCTCACGCAAACCAGCGTAACCACCAAAACCAACAATCCTTCCACCGTCCAACTTCTGATGTCGCAAACCTTGCGCGCGATTTTCGGGTTGCCCTTGGCCCAAGTCACCGACCAGCCGGGCCTGGTCTGGACCAACGGAGGCGAACTGGGCTGGTATGGACAAACCAATGTCACTCTGGACGGAGTGAGCGCCGCGCGCAGCGGGCCCGTCAGCAGCCTGGGTGAGTCTTGGATGGAAACCGTTGTCCAAGGGCCGGGCACGCTCTCGTTTTGGGCGAAAGTGGATTCGGTCACGAACCTGGATCAATTCACTTTTTTAATCAATGGCATCACTCAGCCTGCCATCGTTTCCGGCGTGGTGGATTGGCAACAGCAATCCTATTTCCTGGGCACCGGCCCGCAAACCTTGCGCTGGCGTTTCCGACGAAACGGCGGGGTCGACACCAACCGCCTTGCCGCGGCGTGGGTGGACCAGGTGCAGTTCACGACCGGCAACACCTTGCCGAGCTTTGTGGTCCAACCCACCAATCAAACGGTGCTACAGATCTCCAACGCGGTCATCCAGGTCTTCACTCGCGGGACGCCTCCCATTGCCTATCAACTCTTCGATGGCAATGTCCCATACGGGCCTTCCAGCGCGACCAACGTTCTGACGATCACCAATCCCAGCCCGAGCCTGTCGGGCAGCTGGACGGTTCAGGCCAGCAACCCTGCTGGGGTGGCCCAAAGCGATCCGTTTGTTCTAAGCATCATTGCCGCCCCTGCACTCAACGACAATTTCGCCAACCGCTTTGCGCTGCCTGCTTCGGCCGCGGTCCTGGGACAGAACTTTGGCGCCACCAAGGAGGCGGGTGAACCCAGCCAAGCCGGCCAGAGCGGAGGCGCTTCGGTTTGGTGGTCCTGGACCGCACCGCAAACCGGCTTCTATCGCGCGGTAGCACAAGCCACCAATTCCACCGATCAACTGCTGCTTGGCGTTTACACCGGTTCGGCGGTGGCATCGCTGACGGCCATCGGGTCCACGTCTTCCACGTTCGATTACCTGACCAATGGCGACTCCATTGCAACGGCGGACGATCTGTTTCGCGCCACCGCCGCCACTGCGTACTCTATCGCGGTCGACACCAGTTTTGCCGACGGCGTTTGGTTTGGATTATGGGTCGAATACCTTCCGGCACCGAGCAACGACCTGTTTGCCAACCGCACGGCCTTACTCGGCGCGAGCGCCTCTGGAACGAGCCAAACGACCACCGCCACCGCCGAACCCGGTGAACCGGCTCACGCGGGCTCCCCCGCCACCAACTCCATCTGGTGGACCTGGACAGCGCCGGCGACGGGCCCGGCAATCGTGGACGCCGTGGGCAAACCGTTGATGCCGCGGGTCGCAGTTTACACCGGGGCCGCCTTAGCCGCGCTCCAGAAAGTCGTCGCCGGGTTCGGCGGCGGCACCAACTCGGACACCGTGCTGACCTTCAATGCGACCGCTGGAACTGCCTATCAAATTGCCGCCGACAGCTTCTTTGGCGCAGTCGGAGACATACAAATCAATGTCGCCCTCAAGACTCCATCCATCGCTTCTCCCGTCGTGGATGCCAAAGGCAATCTCAACTTATCGGTACAAGCGCCCGCGGGGACAAGTTTCGCCATCGACTCCTCCGATGACCTAAAGACCTGGGGCACCATTTATACCGGCGTGGTACCCGCCAGCGGCACTTTCGATTACCAGGCTGCTATCCCGCCCGGCGCCAAAGCCCGCTTCTACCGCGTGCGCCTAAACTGAATTGAGGGAATGGCTAGTTCTTTGGCCGCGTAATCATTTCGAAATTGTCGGTGCGGAACGGGGTGACCGGGAGTCCGTCGTTGCTGAAGAGGTTGCAGACGGGATTGTCCGCCCAGGCATACCGCACGGCGACGGGGTTGGATACCTTCTCGGACCACACTTCCACTTTGTCTTTTCCCTGAACGGCACCCTTAGCCCAGTGCCACACTTTGTCTTCGCCGCAAACCGCAAAACCGATCGCCTGATCGACGTCAAAGGGACGGAGGCTGCTGCCGAAACAATCGAAGGTGATCAGGGCCTTGTTGCCGTTGATTTCCATGGTTTTGAACTCCGGGCTGCGAAAAGGGAATTTCATTCCGTAATCCTTCACCAAAGCCCAGCGCACCAATCGGGAGGCCACGTCGTGTTTGTTCCGGGGATGGATGTCTTTGCCTTCACCCAAGTCAATAATGACCGCCTGGCCGGTGTTGGGAAGTTTTAGAGTTTTGGTTTGTGACTCCCGCAATTCCGCCCAACTGCTCTCACCTGGCTCGGGCTTCTCCGCCATGAAATCGGCCAACTGCACCCAGTAGAACGGAAAGTCGCCCTGGTTCCATTCCTTGCGCCACTGCTCAATCATGAAAGGAAAGAGTTCCGCGTATTCCTGGGCGCGCCCGGCATTGGATTCGCCCTGATACCAAATGACTCCCTTGATGCCGTAACCGAGTGTGGGATAAACGACGCCGCAGAAAATATTCCCGGGACGCGCATTGCCACTGAGCCACTGAAACGGAGAAGCAGGCTGGCGCGGCGCGGGCTTTTGTTCGGCTTTGGCTTTCTCCTGGTCCTCTTTCCATTTGGCCATTTGTTTTTCGTACTCGGCCTTGGCTTCCTCGCTTTGAAGACGGGTTTCCTGTTGGACAGTCCTTTCCATGAGCGCCTTGAACCGCGGATCCTTCTCCAGCGATTCGCGGCGAACCCAGGCTTCCGCCGCTGAACCGCCCCAGGCGTTGTCGATCAGGCCGACCGGCACGCCGAGGATTTGCTGGACGTATCGGCCGAAATAAAATCCAACCGCGCTGAAGTTGCGTGCCGTCTCCGGCGTCGAGGCACGCCATTGACCTTTGAAATCGTTTTGCAACTCCTGGGTCCCGACCTGGGGGACTTTAATCAGACGGAGGTTGGGCAACTTCGAAGCGGCCGCGTCAATGTCACCGTTCCAGTCGCTCGCCAGGGTGAAACCCATATTGGATTGGCCGGAGCACATCCAGACCTCGCCGACGAGCACATCCTGAATCTCCCTCTTTTGAGTGCCGTTGATGGTGATGGTTTGCGGCGTGTCATTGGCCGGCACTGGATCCAGTTTCACCATCCATTTGCCATCCGGCCCGGCTTGTGCCGACTTGGTCTGCCCGGCGAAGGTGACGGTGACCTGGGTGCCTGGCACGTCCCAGCCCCATAAGGGATTGGAAAGGTTCTGCTGTAGAACCATATGATCCCCGATAATCGACGGCAGCTTCAATTCGGCACGCGCTACCGAAACCACCACGCATAGCAGTAAAAGGGGAACGGCTATTTTCTTTACGGCCGCGAAATTCTCCGTGCGCATAGCGAGGCACAGGGTTGAGCGATGGGTATTCATGTTGTAACGGCGTTCTATCGTAGTCGGACAAAGGAGGCGAGCAGAAAGAGCCGAGAACATTCTTGTTTTCACGGGGCTAAACGGATAAGGATTAGGGCTGTAGAAACAGGCCGCATGAAACCAATGACTATCTGGCAGCGCCTTGATCGAGCACTCCTGTTGCTCATCTGCTTGTTGTTCGTTGCGGTCGGATTAGCCTTTTGGGTCGCCTGGGAGCATTCCAATGCCAGCCAGCGAAGCGAACAACTCTTTCGAGGTCGCGACCGGGTTTATTACGACGTGATGTTGATGATCGATGCCCTGCGCGGGCTTTCACTCGATCCAAACAGCGAGCCGGAACTAAGACGGCACCACGATGCCGAGTTGGAACTGGAAACCGAGCTGGAAACCATTCAAAAAGCCTACAAAGACTTCTCCGACTTGATACCCGCGGTCAAGGATCTGAATGATTTTGCGCGCGGCTCCGGCGAGGCAAGCCTGGGAGACTTTCACAAGAAGGTAGTGGCCATCGCAGATACGGATGTCACCGGGGCCTTGACTTATTTCAACAAGAATTATCCGCGCATCAGCCGGCGGCGCGATCAACTTTTTCATAATTTGGCGGTCCAGGTCGATAAGGTGCAAAATGACGAATCGACACGGGCCCTGAGGGTGACGGTGATCGGCGGCACCTGCATTATCCTGGTGGCGCTGATCGCTTATTTGGTCGGCCGCCAGCAATCCACGGCCATCGCGGAGCCGCTCAACCGGTTGGTGGGAAATCTCGATCGGATGCGGCGCGGCGATTTCACCGAGCGGCTGGCTTTGGATCAAAAAGATGAGTTCGGGGTCGTGGGCCAGGGATTGAACCGGCTGGCGGACGATCTCTGCGAATTGGTTGGCCAGGTGCAGCGCTCCGGCATCCAGGTGAATACAACCGCTACCCAGATCGCGGCGACGGCAAAAGAACAGCAAAGCACAGCTCACGAGATCGCAACCACCACTGCGCAAATCGGTGCCACTTCCAAGGAAATCTCCTCCACTTCCAAGGAATTGGTAAAGACGATGAACGAAGTAAACCACGTAGCCGAAGAGACGGCCAAGCTGGCGGGGAGCGGCCAACTCTCGATTGCCCGAATGGAAGCGACGATGCACCAGATCATGGAAGCTTCGGGATCGATCACGGCCAAACTGGCGGTGTTGAGCGAGAAAACGACCAACATCAACTCGGTCGTCACGACCATCACCAAAGTCGCCGATCAAACCAACCTGCTCTCGCTCAATGCCGCGATTGAAGCCGAAAAAGCCGGCGAGTACGGCTTGGGTTTCGCCGTGGTGGCGATGGAAATTCGCCGGCTTGCCGACCAAACGGCCGTGGCCACGTATGACATCGAGAAAATGGTGAAAGAAATGCACTCGGCCGTTGCAGCCGGAGTGATGGGCATGGACAAATTCTCCGATGAAGTGCGGCGTGGCGTGGCGGAAGTGCGCCAGGTGAGCACGCAGTTGGGGCAGATCATTCATCAAGTCCAGACACTCACGCCGCGGTTTCAAACCGTTAATGAGGGCATGCACGCCCAGGCCACGGGAGCCGAGCAAATCAGCGAAACGCTTACGCAGCTCAGCGAAGCGGCACAACAAACTGCGGATTCCTTGCGCCAATCCAACCTGGCCATCGAACAGCTCAACGGGGCAGCCCGCGGCCTGCAGGCGAGCGTCGCCCGATTTAAACTGAGCGCGCAACCGGCCGGCGCGCTAGCCGGGGACGGCTACGGCGCGGCGATCTAATGCTTTTCCTGATATTCCAGCTGGGGGGAGTTCGCTACGCCGTGGAGGCCAATCGAGTAGCGGAGGTGTTGCCGCTGCTTGATATCACGCCCCTTCCCCAGGCCCCGAAGGGGGTGGCGGGAATTTTCAATCTACGCGGCCGGGCGGTCCCGGCCCTCGACCTGAGCGAGTTGACCTCGGGAAAGCCTGCTCGTGAACGGCTGACAACGCGTATTATTGTTATCAATCACCTGGATGCTCTCGGTCAAAGCCGGCCACTTGGGCTGATTGCCGAGAGCGTTACACAAATGTTGCGTAAAGACCCGGGCGAATTCGTCAGCTCGGGAGTTAAGCTCGGTTCGGCGTCCTATCTTGGCCCGGTGCTGCTGGAAGCGCCGGGACCAATCCATTGGCTGCGGGCCGAGCACCTGGTGACGGAACCCATCCGGCAACTGCTTTGCTCCGAAGCCGGACCCGCAACGCCACCCCAGAGCGGGTGTCTCGCCCTTGGGGCGAGAGCAGATGGGCTGCCGCTGGAAGAACCAAAGCGAATTGGGTTGTGAGCCAAGCCGAGCCTCCAGTCAGCGCCAGCCTGCCCGGTAGGCCCCAACCGGAACAGGCCCTCGAGGCCACAGGCTGCTGGAGCCAGATCGGCGTTTATGGCGACGGCTCCTGCCCCGAGCTTCGCAAGTTTGTTCACTGCCGAAATTGCCCGGTCTATTCAGCGGCGGGCGTTCAGCTCATCGATCGGCCGTTGCCGCCCAACTACCGGCGCGAGTGGGCGCAGCATTTTGCCGAGGAGAGAAGAATTACCGAAGCGGGCAGCGTCTCGGTCATCCTGTTCCGAATCCGGCACCGCTGGCTGGCACTTCCCACCCATAGCTTCCAGGAGGTGGCCGAGAAGCGGCCCATCCATTCGCTGCCCGCCCGCCGGACACCCATTCTGCTGGGCCTGGCGAATGTGCGCGGTGAATTGATCATGTGCATCTCCGTGAGTCATCTGCTTCAGCTCGACCCGGTGCCCGCACCCGAGGAGCTCCGGCAGAATTATCACCGGTTGTTGGTGCTGCAATGGGAAACCAGCCGGCTGGCCTTTCCGGTTGATGAGGTGCATGGGCCGCAACGGTTCCATCCGCAGGAGCTCCAAAACCCGCCGGTGGCACTGACCAGCCCGGCAGTCCGTTTCGAGCAGGCTCTCATCAAATGGCAGGAGCGCACCGCGGCGCTCCTGGACCCCCGGTCGGTCTTTTCGACTTTGCACCAAAGCCTGCCATGAACCCGCATCCGCACGAGGACTTGAGCAATTTCTCGATGCTCGAATTGTTCCGGGCTGAGGCGGAAAACCAGACGGCAATTCTAAACAGCGGATTGCTCGAATTGGAGCGAGGCGGGGCCGGCTCGCCGCAAACCTTTGAAGCTCTAATGCGCGCGGCCCATTCCCTCAAAGGAGCGGCCCGCATCGTCAATCTGCCAGGGGCCGTGCGCGTTGCCCACGCGCTGGAGGATTGTTTTGTGGCCGCTCAGCACCAGCAACTGGTGCTCGAGCAAGACCAATTGGACGTGCTCTTTGAAGGCGTCGACCTGCTCGGCCAGTTGGCCAGGTGCAGCGACGGCGCGCTGCTCGGTTGGGAAACCGATCACGCCGTCCACATCGACAAATTCCTGGCTGGCCTGGCGCACATCGTCCAGACGGGAACCCAGGCTCAGCCCGAGAAGGCTCACAGTGCTGCCGGCGCGCCGGCAAGCCCCGTGTTCACTGACCAATCGACTGCCGCGAGGGAGCCGCCCCCCCCATCGCTCTCGTCGGAGATTGCGCCTGAAGTTAGCGCGCGGTCGTTGGAATCGCCCGAACGTGTGGTCCGGCTTACAGCCGAGAACCTCAACCGGTTGCTGGCCCTGGCTGGCGAATCGCTGGTGGATTCGAGATGGCTGGGACCTTTTGCCCAATCGCTTCAACGATTGAAACGACATCAAGCGGAACTGGACCAGCAGTTGCGGCATCTGCGCCAGGCTTTGGAGGCTGCCGGGATGGCCGAAAGGACGGAAGCCTATTTTGTGGAGCTGTTTCGCGAGTTGGCTGATGCGAAACAGTTCCTGGGGGACCGGCTGCAGGAACTCGATTTGTTTGACCGCCGTTCGGCGCAACTGTCTCAACGATTGTACCTCGAGGTATTGCGCACCCGCATGCGACCCTTCAGCGACGGCGTGCGGCGGTTCCCTCGAATGGTGCGAGACCTGGCGCGGTCATTGGGCAAACAGATTCGATTTGAGATTTTTGGCGAAAACACCCAGGTGGATCGCGACATCCTGGACCGACTCGAAGCCCCGCTGGCTCACCTGCTGCGCAACGCCGTGGACCACGGTTGTGAAAGCATGGTCGCTCGGCAGGCCGCGGGCAAGCCCGCTGAAGGCAGCCTGCGGCTCGAAGCCCGTCACAGCGCGGGAGTGCTCCTGGTAACCGTTGCCGACGATGGAGCGGGCGTGGATCTAGAGCGCGTGCGGGAGGCCGTGGTCCGCAAACACCTGACCACAACCACAGTGGCCCAACGCCTCAGCGAATCGGAGCTCCTCGAGTTTCTATTCCTGCCGGGCTTCACGTTGAAAGAGACTGTTACCGAGCTTTCGGGGCGGGGCTTTGGCCTGGACGTGGTGCAAAACATGATCAAAAGCGTCCGCGGCACGATTCGCCTGATCAATCAAACGGGCCGCGGATTGCGTGTGCAACTGCAGCTGCCTCTGACTTTATCGGTGTTGCGCGCCTTGTTGGTCGAGATTGGCGGCGAGCCGTACGCCCTTCCGCTCAACCAGATTACCCGCACTCTTAAGCTCGCCCCATCCTCGATTGAGATGCGGGACGGCCGTCCGCATTTCCGTTTCGGCGATCAGAGCGTGAGTTTAATCACCGCTCACCAGGTGCTCGAATGCGCCATGGCCGGGCTCGCCGAGGGTGAATTGCCCGTCATCGTTCTGGAAGACCGCGCCGCGCGATTCGGGATTGTGGTGGACCGGTTCCTGGGTGAGCGCGAACTGGTCGTCCAGCCGCTCGACGGCCGCCTTGGCAAGATGCGCAATATCAGTGCAGCGGCGCTGATGGAGGACGGAGCCCCGGTGCTGATCGTGGACGTGGAAGATTTAATACGCTCCATTGAAAAGCTGGTCGAGACAGGGACTCTCAGTACTATCCGGCCGGAGCCGTGGAGCGAACTGCTGGGCAAACCCAAACGCGTCCTGGTAGTGGATGATTCGGTAACGGTGCGAGAACTCGAGCGCAAGCTCCTCGCGGGGCGAGGCTATGTCACCGAGGCGGCCATCGACGGGATGGATGCCTGGAACGCGGTCCGGGCGGGCACTTATGACTTGCTCATTACGGACGTGGATATGCCCCGGCTGGACGGCATCCAATTGACCAGGCGCATAAAGCAGGATCCGCGCTTGAAAAACCTGCCGGTTCTGATTGTTTCTTATAAAGACCGCGAGGAGGATCGCCTGCGCGGTCTGGAAGCCGGAGCTGACTATTATCTGACCAAGGGCTCCTTTCACGACGAGACCCTCGTTCAAGCTGTGATAGATTTGATCGGCGAAGCACGTCCATGAGAATCGCGATTGTCAACGACCTCGCCTTGGCCCGGGAAGCCATCCGCCGGGTGATCTTAAATTCCAAGGCCCACGAAATCGCCTGGACTGCCTCCGACGGACATCAGGCACTGGATCTGTGCCTCCAGGATCGGCCCGATTTAATCCTGATGGACCTTTTTATGCCCCGCATGGACGGTGTCGCAGCCGTCCGCCGAATTATGTCTCAATGCCCTTGTGCCATCCTGGTCGTCACCGGCAGCGTCACCGGCCATTGCGCCCAAGTGTTTGAGGCGATGGGCGCTGGGGCCCTGGACGCGGTAAATACGCCGGTACTGGAATGGCCCGGCTCATGCAAAGGCGCGTCAAACCTGCTCGCCAAGATCGAAACCATTCGCAAGCTCCTTGGGGTCCCGCCAAGCAAAATAATCCAGGAAACGCCGGGGTCACCAGACTCCGATCCTGCCCTGGGACGCCTGATCGCCATCGGGGCTTCTGCCGGAGGTCCAGCGGCTTTGGCCAGGATACTGTCTTACCTGCCGGCGACCCTAGGCTCGGCCATCGTCATCATCCAGCATGTGGATGCTCAATTTGCGGCGGCGCTGGCAAACTGGCTCGATGACCAGAGTCCTCTGCGCGTCCGCCTGGCACAAGATGGGGATGTTCCGGCTCCAGGCACCATCCTGCTGGCCGGCCGCGATCAGCACCTGGTCCTGGCCCCAAACGGGCGGCTCGCCTATACCGAGCAACCGGAAGATCATCCGTACCGGCCCTCGGTGGATGTTTTTTTCAACAGCGTTCGACAGAATTGGACCGGAAGAATCACTGGGCTCCTGCTGACCGGAATGGGCCGGGATGGGGCACGAGGTCTGTTGAACCTGCGCCAGTCAGGACATCATACGATCGCACAGGACCAGGCGAGCAGCGCCGTTTACGGAATGCCCCGCGCTGCAGCCCACCTGAAGGCCGCCGCAGAAATCCTGAATCTTGACCAAATTGGTCTGCGCCTCCGCTCCCTGGGCGCGCTGGTGCCGCATGACCATGCCTGAATCTTCAAACCATCCAGCCGCCTCAGTCGACCCAGGCCAGCCTGCGCCTGTGCCCGACTACCACGTGATGGTCTTGCTGGTTGACGATCAAGCGATGGTCTGCGAGGCGGTTCGCCGCGCCCTGGCCAGCCAGGCCGACATGGATTTTCACTACTGCGCGGATGCGCGTGAGGCGCTGATCGTGGCCAATCAAATCAAGCCGACGGTGATCCTGCAGGACCTGGTGATGCCGGGAATCGACGGCCTGACTTTGCTGAGCCAATACCGCGCTCACCCCGGCACCAAAGACATTCCGATTATCGTTCTCTCGACCAATGAGAATCCCCAGGTCAAAGGCCAGGCTTTCGCGCTCGGCGCCAATGATTACCTGGTCAAATTGCCGGACAGAATCGAGCTGATCGCCCGGATTCGGTATCACTCCAAAGCGTTCCTGAACATCATCCAACGCGATGCCGCCTACCGGGCCTTGCGCGAAAGCCAGCAACAACTGATCGAGAGTAATGCCGCCCTCATTTCGCTCAATCAAAAGCTCGAGGAAGCCACCCTCGCCAAATCACAGTTCCTCGCCAATATGAGCCACGAAATCCGCACCCCGATGAATGGTGTGCTGGGAATGACGGCGTTGCTGCTGGATACGGAATTGACCGATGAGCAACGCGATTATGTCGAGGCCACGCGCAGCAGCGCCGACGCGCTCCTGACGATCATCAACGATATTCTGGATTTCTCCAAGATCGAATCCGGCAAACTTGAACTCGAGAACCATCCGTTCGAGCTTCACACCTGCATCGAGGAAGCCTTGGACTTGCTTGCTTCGAAAGCCGCCGAAAAGAACCTGGATCTCTGTTACCTGGTCGACGATTCGATTCCAAAGATCCTGGTAAGCGACGTCACCCGGCTGCGGCAAATCCTGGTGAACCTCATCGGCAATGCCGTAAAATTCACGCGCCAGGGCGAAGTGGTTATCGAAGTGGCCCCGATTGCCCGGGGTAAGCGGACGCTCCAGCCTGGCCAACCCCATGACACGGACTTCCTCCGGCACCCGGAGGAATGGTCGTTGCATTTCTCAGTTCGCGATACCGGGATTGGCATTCCGCTCGATAAGCAGACTCGTTTGTTTAAATCCTTCCAACAGGTGGACGCCTCAACCACGCGCCAATACGGCGGAACGGGTCTGGGCCTGGCGATTTCAAAACGGCTGGCCGAACTGCTCGGCGGCAAGATTTGGGTTGAAAGCGATGCCGGCAAGGGAGCCACTTTCCATTTTACGATGGTCGCCCGAGCCGCCGCCGCCGCGGGTGTTCCGTCCTGGCTCGGCACCCAGGCGCGCCTTGCCGGTAAACGCTTATTGCTCATCGAAGATAACCCGACCAACCAGCGCATCTTTTCGGCCCGAGCGCGCGGTTGGAGCATGCCGCTCGAGATCGCGAGCTCGGCGGAACAGGCGTTACAGCGGCTTCAGAATGCGCCGTCCTATGACGCAATTATTTTGGATCTGCAACTGCCCGGAACCGACGGCATGGACTTGGCCCGCCGGATCCGCCAACTTGAGGCGGGGGCGCAGGTGCCCTTGCTCTTGTTATCTTCCCTTCGACTGCGGAGCGATGACCCACGACCGGCCGAGGCCGGCATTTCGGGGTACATCCACAAACCCATTCGCCCGGCACAAGTGCTGGATGCCTTGTCCCGGGCCGTGAGCGCTCAACCCAAATTTGAAAAAAAGGCCCCGACCGCTCCGGTGCTGGACCCGGACCTGGCCCAGCGATTGCCCATGCGCCTGTTGCTGGCCGACGATAATCCAATCAATCAAAAAGTCGGCCTGAGCGTATTGCACAAACTGGGATATCGTGCCGATCTAGCCAATAACGGCCTGGAGGTTTTACACGCGCTCGAACAAAAAGTTTACGACCTGATCTTTTTGGATGTTCAAATGCCCGAGATGGATGGCTTGGACGCGGCCCGCCAGATTTGTCAGCGCTGGAGCCCCGAACGCCGCCCGGCCATTATCGCGATGACTGGGAATGCCTTGATGGGCGACCGCGAGAAATGCCTGGCGGCGGGGATGGACGATTACATCTCCAAGCCAGTTCGCGTCGCCGAAATACAGTCGGCTCTCGAACGCTGGGGTCCGCTCAAGACGGCGCATTCCGATACCAAGATCCTCCTGCGCGCCAAAGCAACCTCGCCTGAGGAACTGCTCGATCAGGCGCTGATCGCTACACTGAGAAGCGCGGCCGCGAATGGCGCCACTCCCACGCCGATCGAGCAATTCCTGGAAGCTGCGCCGCAGGAATTGTCGCAATTGAGCAAATGCGCCGCTGAGCCAGGGGACCTGGCCAAAGCCGCGGCCGCATTCAAACAGCTGAGCGCGGAGGCGGGCGCTAAACGCATGGCAATTTTATGCCACAAGCTCGAAGAACTCGGCGCCGCAACCACCATCGAGAGCGTGCCGGCGGTCCTGCAAGAACTGCGCGCCGCTTTCGCCCTGACCCGCATGCAATTGTTGGCGCTCAGCACCCCGCCACAGCCGGATTCGGCTGCCTAACAGCTCCGCCAGGATAAATCTCGCGATTTGCATGGTCCTTAAACCCGAGCGTCTCAGGCAAGGAGACATTATTGGGGTCGTCGCGCCGGCCAGCGCCCCCGCGGATGCCGCCAGCATCGACCTTGGGCTCGCAGCCCTGGAAGGCCTTGGCTTTAAAGCGCGACCGGCCACGAACTTGCGCGGGCGCTGGGGCTTTTTGGCCGGCAGCGACCAGGAACGCGCCGATGATCTGATGGAGATGTTCAGCGCGCCAGACGTGAAAGGCATCTTTTGTTTCCGTGGCGGTTATGGGACAGCGCGCCTGCTATCACGGCTCGACTACGACGTGATTCGCAGCCATCCAAAAGTCTTCGTCGGCTATAGTGATATCACGTCGCTCCACTGCGCCTTTCTGGAGAAAGCCAACCTGGTTTCCTTTCATGGACCCATGTTGAACTCGGACTTCTTGAAAGATAATATGCCCGAGTTTACCCGGCGCAGTTTCCTAAAATGCCTGATGGAAGCCAGCGCGCCAGGCAGCCTTTGCCAGGGTTACCGAAAAAAAACCGTTCAGGTGCTTGCGACGGGCATTGCGTCCGGCCCGCTGGTCGGAGGGAATATTTCGATTCTGTGCGCGTCGCTCGGCACGCCCTACCAGCCTCCCCTTTCCGGAGCCATCCTCTTTATTGAGGACCTCAATGAAGAGCCGTACCGGTTCGACCGGATGCTGACTCAGTTGCTCAATGCCGGGTTGCTTCAGAGGGTTGCGGGGGTAGCCATTGGGGTGAATAAGAACTGCCGCGATCCCAAAGCAAAACGCTGCACGGAGTACCGGCAAACCCTCGAAGACGTTCTGAGGGAAAGACTGTTGCCGCTAAAAGTGCCGGTGGTGCTCGGTTTGCCGTTTGGTCACGTGCGTTACAACGCAACTCTGCCCGTTGGCGTGACCGCCGTACTGGACGGTGACAAGGGTGATCTGAGAATTGTCGAAGCGGCAGTCACCTGACCGGAGGCCGAATTTTACCGGCTCAGCCGATAAAACCGCGTTCCCAGGCCAAGTGGGACAATGACGCTACGCGTGGCCCCATCGTCGGTTGGCGTCAAGCCTGTGGGGGACCAGTCCGGCGGATCCAGGCTTGGCGCTTGCTCGAGCACGAACCCGGATGAGGGGGAAGGCCAGCTCAACAAAACAGTGTTCGTCGCCGTCAGTGAAATGGTAAGTAACGGCGCAGCCATGGTCTCGGCGGGCAGGGCAACGGCCCAAAAGCCGCCCATGAGAGTAAATTCACCTCCAGTTAGACTGCCGGCATCCGGCTGGCCGATGCTGCCGCTCAGGCTGTAAATCCCGCCGGTGCTGGTTGTGCCGGCGCCAGTGTCCCACCAGTCGACCGTGTAGCTCTCATCTGCGCGCACTTGGGCAGCCATCAGCAGTGCGACCCAACCAAGCAGCAGCAGAATCGCTGGGCAGCGACCCGAAAGTGAAACTGACCAGGATCGTCCGACCCGAGGTCGTCCCGGGGAAGGCCGCCGCGGTGACGGAGGATTTGCCTGCGGTCTCGTGCGGTCCAAGTAATCTTCGCGAGGCGCCATATCTCCCTCTTTATTTAGCGAGCAGTTTAGTCACTAGCGTTTTCAGGTCGGCAATCTCCAGCTCCAAGGCTCCAATTCGAGAGTCTTTTTCCTTCAGCACCTCGTTCAGGCCTTGAATCGCGGCCAGCGCTACGCCGCTTTCATCCACCGTAGTGATGTGACGATCATCCTCACCCAACCCAAACGAACCGTAAAAATCCTGCGAAATCGGCCCGAGGTGCCGAACTCCCTCGGGTTCGCTTTTGTAACGCCAGGTCTGCACCGGCAGAGCGCAGACTCTTTCAAGCACATCGCGATTCGAGACCGGCATGAAGTCGGTCTTAATGTTTCGATCGCTGCCCTGAGAAAGCGTACCCCGGACCGAAACGTTGCCCGTGCTGAACCACTGGAGGGACAGTTGTGAGCCACCTGAGGTCGAGCCCAGGCCGCCTCCGCTCCAGCCGTATATAACCGGCCCGTCCGGACTGACGGTGCCAAAGAGCCGGCCGGCGCCATACCAACCTAGGCCGTGATTGCGATCGGTGCCTTCTCGAAAGTAAATGTCATTCTTATTCAACCGCACATTGCCCTGAATATCGAGCAGGGCGTCCCCGGGGGCCGCGCCAATACCTACCCCGCCGCTGGCCCCGATGATGAACTGGTTTTGAGCGGTCGTGTGAATATCGCCACTGACGCCCGAACTCCCATCGTTCCAAACGAAGGAATAACCGTGGTCGGCGTAGGCGTAATAGCCAAGGGCCACGCTCGACGACCCCGCCGCCGTGCTACTATAGCCGCCGGCCAACGAATTGGCTCCGCTGGCAGTGCTCCACAGACCCATCGCGACGGCGCTGGAGGCCAGCGCTTTTGTGTTGCGTCCCATCGCGGTCGAACCAACACCTCCAGCCAGAGTATTGGTGCCCATGGCGGTAGAGCAGGAATTCGTGGCTTTAGTGTAATTTCCCATAGCCATCGAGTAATCGCCGCTGGCAGTCGTCACTTCACCCAGCGCGGTGGATTCCCAACCGCTGGCCGTGGTCCGGTCGCCCAGGGCGACAGCGGCGGAGCCGCTGGCTGTTGTCGAGTAGCCCAGCGCCACCGCAGTCGCGCCACTGGCGTTAGCACCGCCACCGCCGGAAATCGAGGCGCCCCATTGCGATGGTTTCAACGTAAGCGCCGGCGAATTGTTCGCCCGAAGCTCCAGCGGTTTGTTGTCGGTCGTCCCAATGAAATTGACGCCTGCGGTAGTTCCAGCAGTTCCAGTCAAAGACCACGCGTCCGCGGATCCTGGTGTGCCCTGCGGTCCTTGAGGACCCTGCGGGCCGGTGGCACCAGTCGCTCCAGTATCCCCCTTGAGACCTTGCGGACCCATCGGACCGATCGCTCCGGTGGTGCCCGTGTCTCCTTTGAGACCCTGGGGCCCGGTCGGCCCTGCAGGGCCGACATCGCCTTTGGGCCCCTGAGGACCGGTGGCGCCCGTGGCTCCAGTATCCCCCTTGAGACCCTGCGGACCCGTCGGGCCAACCGCACCGGTATCACCCTTAGGGCCTTGCGGTCCGGTCGGGCCGGTAAGCCCCACATCGCCCTTAGGCCCTTGAGCACCGGTGGCCCCCGTTGCGCCGGTATCGCCTTTGGCGCCTTGTGGACCGGTCAGACCGATCGCTCCAGTGGCGCCTGTATCTCCTTTGAGACCCTGGGGTCCGGTTGGCCCTGTCAGACCAACATCGCCTTTGGCCCCCTGAGGACCCATCGGTCCAGTTGCACCGGTGTCGCCTTTCGGTCCTTGAGGTCCGGCGGGTGTCAGAGCGTACAAGGCGTACGGTGCCGGGGCAATGGCCTGGCGCGGGTTCAGGACGGTGTAGTTCGCCGCCGCATTGGTCTTAACGGAGATCATCAGCCAGCAGGCGTTTCCATCGAAGGCATTGCCGAAATCCAAGGTCGCGGTGAAGCTTCCCGAGGCGACCGGGACGGCGGATAACTCGATCGATGAACCGTGCTGCGCACCGCCGCTGGCAGAATCAAACAGGGCAAAACTGAAATCAAAATAGCCCGTCGCGGCGGTGCTGCCCCGGCTCAGCTTGCCCTGGTAAGTAAAAGCAGTGCCAAGAGGGGCGGCAATTCCGACTGAAGCGCTCAGCAGAAGCGCGACACAGAAGACCATTTGAGTGCGAGTTTTCATAGGGGTAAGCTCGGCTGGGGGTTCGTTGGAGAGTGTCTGAGAACTCCCCGCGCGCGAAGCAGATTCATTTCGAAATAGCAGTTGTTGCGGTACTCATTAACTACACTGGTATTACGTGTCTATATAATTATAGTTTCTGCTTAAATGTCACGTCAATTCAGCTGTAGGTGAGGCGGGCAAGGGCGGGTTGTAGTTGCGGACGCTATGATCCAGCCGGAAGCGTCGGAGGATTTCCCCGCAGATTCCGGGCGACCGCAGATGGGGATCCGGGGATTGGGAATTTACGATTTACGATTTGCGATTGCGATTTTGGGGGGCGCGGAAATTTTCGCCTTCGCTGCGGGTTATCACGGGTCAACGACCCGGTTCATCGGGCCTGCAGGCTCACCTGCGCCTGTTGAAGACCCTCGGAGGCGGCCGTGAGAGTGATGTGGCCCGGTTCGCCGGTTGAGCGCAGGATGACCAGGCACAGGCCATTGAAGGCGGTGTGCTGTCTGCTTTGGAAAGGTTCGAAGCTCGTCGGGTCGCCGTTGTCCATGGCCACGATCTCGGCCGGACCGGTTACGGAGCAATTGATTTGATTTTTAGTTCTCGGGACGAGCAAGCCATTGTGATCGGCAATCGTAACGGTGATGAAGCTCAGGTCATTGCCATCCGCACGAAGGGCGGAACGGTCGGGCTTGAGCAGGAGTTGCGCGGCGGAGCCGGTGGTTTTAACCACCTCCTGGGCCCAAACTTTATGGTCTTTGTAGGCGACTACCTTCAGTTCCCCGGGTTGGTACACCACGTCATCCCAGCGCAAGCGATACTCATAGGCCGCTTTGATTTTCCTGCCGAGAGATTTTCCGTTAAGGAAGAGCTCGGCTTCGTCGCCGGAGGTGTAGACGTGGACTGGCGTGACCTGGCCGACGCGCTCCGGCCAGGTCCAGTGCGGGAGGATGTGCGCCATCCTTAGTTCTGGCCGCCAGCGGGCCTGGTAGATATAGAACCGATCCTTTTTGAAGCCGGCCAGGTCGATGATGCCAAAATAGGAACTGCGCGAAGGCACCCGGATTTTCCCCAGCTCCTCCAGTTGTTTCTGCAAGCGCGCTTTTTCCGCCGGGTCGGTGAAATTGAGGAGGTTGCTGGTGTCACCGTTGTAGGGGGTGGGCTCGCCGAGGTAATCGAACCCCGTCCAGACGAACTCGCCCGCGCTGAAGGGGTACTCATCCTGGCCGCGGAATTCGGTGTCAGGAGTAGTAGCCCAAGGGGGCGCATAGAGATCGTAGGAGCTCATTTGAAAATCAGCCTTGCCCTGGTTCTTATCGTCGCTGACTGGAAAGAAGTACTCGCCCCGGGAACTCACGCATGAGGCGGTCTCGCTGCCAAAAATTGGCAGCGCCGGATTCGCTTCCCGGACTTTGCCGTAGCCAGCCGGTTTATAATTATAGCCGAAAACGTCGACTTGTTTTTGAAAGCCGTTGAAGCCGGCCCGAGTGTCGTTGCAGGCGGCGGTGACCGGTCGCGTAAGATCTTCCGAGTGGACGATAGCGGCGAGCTGCGCCGCCACCTGGTGGCCGGCTGGAGAACCTTGCTCCGGGATTTCATTGCCAATGCTCCAGAGAATCACACAGGGATGGTTGCGATCGCGACGGACCAAAGCCCGTACGTCTTTGTCATGCCAATCGGGGAACAGCAGGTGATAATCGTTGCGTTTCTTGCCGCGCACCCAGCAGTCAAATGCCTCGTCCATGACCACCAGGCCGAGGCGATCGCAAATGTCGAGCAACTCGGGCGCAGGCGGGTTATGGCTGGTGCGAATCGCGTTGCAGCCCATTTCCTTCAGTATTTCGACCTGGCGTTCGAGGGCGCGCACGTTCAAGGCTGAGCCCAGCGCTCCAAGGTCGTGATGATCGCACACACCGTTGAGCTCGACTCGCGCTCCGTTGAGCAGGAAACCGTTATCGGCGGTAAACTTTATGGTCCGAATGCCAAAGGGTGTTTCATAGGTATCGGTCACTCGGCCATCCACTTGCAGGGCGGTCACCGCGACATAGCGCTGAGGCCGTTGTAGAGACCAAAGTTTTGGTTTGGGCAAACTCCCCTTGAGAGTGGCGGAGGCAACCTCGCCGGAGGCGACATCCGCCGTCGCCGGTTCGAGTGAAGCCAGCGGTTTGCCAGAGGGATGACCTGCGGGAGTGGCTTCGAAAATCTCGGTCAGGATGTGGGCTTTAACTGGAGCGGTAGAATCGTTTTTAACCGAAACAGCGAGATTAAGCTGTGCCGCCGCGTCGCTCACTTCTGGCGTGGTGATAAACGAGCCCCAATGAGCCACGTGGACCGGCGCGGTTTTTACCAACCAAACATTGCGGTAAATTCCACCACCGGGATACCAGCGCGAGGAATCGCGCGGATTGTCCAACCGGATGGCAATGGCGTTGTCCGCGCCGGGCTTGGCAAAGCGAGTCAGATCGAGAGACCACGAAGCGTAGCCATAAGGCCAGCCGCCGACGAATTGGCCATTAACCCACACGGCTGCGTAGGCCATGGCGCCGTCCATTTCGAGAAAGATCCGGCGGCCGGCATCGCTTGCTGGCAACTGGAAATGTTTTCGGTACCAGGCCACGCCCCACCAGGGCAGCTTGCCGGTTTCGCCGGGGTATTCCTGTTTGAAGGGACCTTCGATCCCCCAATCATGAGGGAGGTTGAGTTTGCGCCACGCGGAGTCGTCGAACGCCGGCTGGGCGTAGCTGAGCTCGGCGCCGGGATTGCCTTCCGGTCGCGCCACGGATTGGCCATTCGTAGCCAATTCCGAAGCGCTGGCCAGCAACCAGGGTTTCAGAGTGTTGTAATCGAGTTGAGCGGTCGCATCGGACGGGTCGTCTTTGGTGAAACGCCAATCGGCATTGAAGGACACGCGCTCGCGCCCTGCCACCCCATTGGGATTTGGAGAGGCAGCGCTGAGGGATAAAACGAAGGTGAGCGCAAGTCCTGCTGTGATTGCCCGGCTGCCGAGAAGCTTGTAAATGTTCATAAGCACGGATTTGTGAGCACGGCTAATTGACGGCCGAGATTGGCGCGAGGCGAGTGGTGTGTCAATGCCCGTGGCGCCGACTCGGGGGTGGGCGTATGGGGTTTGGAGTCCCGCCTTTAGGCGGCCCGGCGCCAAAACCGCCTAAAGGCTGCCTAAAGGCGGGACTCCAAACCGAATTCCAAAGCAAGCTCTAAGCACTAATGCGGGCCAGCCCCATGAGGGGCGCAATGTTTATAGAATGTATAGCGAATAATACGCAAGCCCCAGCGGGGCGAAATGCGGCCCAATTGAACATTGCGCCCCGCGGGGGCTAATGGGTTATAAGGCTGCTCTTTACTATAAACATTAAGCCCCGGCTGGGGCTGAACACCTCACCACCACCGGGCGCCCTGATATGCCAAGCCTACGACTACCGGTTTGTCGAGTTGGCCCCCGCTTGGAGCGCGAACAGCCGATTCATGGTCGCCACGTATAGAACGCCGTTCGCGGCGGCGGCGGTCGCGCTAATAGGCTGGCCCAGTTCGATCGAGCTCAGCAGCTTCTTTTCACGACTGATCTCGAACACGTAGAACGTCCCGCTTCGGGTCCCAATATACACTTTGCCGTCGGCGGCCAATGGCGAGGCCCAGGCTTCGCCATTGATTTCATGAGTCCAACAGACCTTGCCGGTTTCCGCGTCGACGCAATGGAACTTGCGTCCGCAATCGGCAATGAAGACCAAGCCATTCACGACCGCAGGCGTTCCCATCACGTGCTTCTCCAATTGATACGACCAAATCTGCCCGTTACGGGTGATATCGCCGGTCCGGGTGGCATCGATACACTTGAGCCACGCTTGGTTTTTGCCCCACCAGAGGTCGCCGCCGCCGGCCAGGTAGATGCGATTTCGATCGAATACGGGCATGCCGTAGAAGTTGCTGGGGCTAACCTGGCGATTGCTGTTGAAGCGATGCACGTTGGTTTTCGGCGCGTCGGGATCGAAATCGAACTGCCACACTTTATTCAAACCAATCGGCTGGGCGTTCGTGAAGGAAACTCGAGCCTTTGGCAACGCCTCGAAAGCGTAGAGAATCCCGTTGCCGCCGCCGAAGAAAATCAGAGGTTTGCCGTTGACGTCCGCCAGCGACGGAGCGCACCAAGTGCTGTGAAAAATATTGGGCGCCATATGCTCGTAATCGCGGGCCACAAATTTTCCCGTGCGCTTGTCCAGCACGACCAGGCTGGGGGCATCGGGTGTGCGAATGCGTTTGTGGGTGTTATCGACCCCGGTGCCTGAATTGAGATAGAGGAAATCGCCATCGATTAGTATCGAGCTGTGCGCCGCGTCATGGGACCAAATGCCGGCCCCGGATGGAAGGTCGAACCGCCAGAGGATATCGGCATCCAACTGGCCTGGCACGAGTTGATCGGTCAGGGTATGCGGCGTCATGTGCGCGCCTTCCGATTGAAACGGCCCGTCGTTTCCATTGCGCAAACCCTCCGCATCCAGGCAAAGCACTTCGCCGCGGTTGCTGACGATGTACACGCGGTCGCCCTCGACCGTTGCCGGCGAGGAGATCCCGCTGTTGGGCCAATCAAAATAAATGTCTTCGTCGCGTTTGGGCACGACCAATTGCCATAGAAGTTCACCGGATTTTTCGTCGAAGCACATCAGCACGCCACGGTCGCCCTGGTGTTTCGGGTCACGCGGATTGCCGTTATTAGTGCCGATGTACACGCGGCCTCCCGCAATAACTGGGGAAGAGTGGGCCTCGGTTCCCAGCCGGGCCGACCATTTGATGTTCCTTCCGGTTTGCGGGTCAAAGGAATCGGGTAAGCCGGTTTCGGCCGAAACCATATTGCGCGACCTGGCCTCGCCCCATTGAGGACGGTCCGCGGATGTTGCCCCAAACGCGGCCAGCACCGCCGTGGCGGCCAGCGTGTGCAGCTTGAGAATCAGCGTGGCAGAGTATTTCATCGGATCAGGCCTCTCCAGCAAACCCAATCGCTCCGGCGGGAACAAGAACTTTGAATCTTCTTCTGTGGTCGCCCCGAATCTGCGGGGTTCAGAGGAATGGGTAGGACGCGCCGGCTGCGCGCGCGCTGATCGTTGCCACACTAAATAACGCGCACGAGTAACGCGCCCCACCAAATTCTTTCTCCCGGCGAGAACTGCGCCCGCTACCTGGAAATATCGCTCTGGCGCAACGTGCGGAACTGGTGCCGCCCCAAAGCCTGCTCGGCCATATCGTTATCTTCCATGCTCAAGGCAACGATGGATTTGCCCTGCGGATGTGGGATAAACGAGTAAAGATAATTGATATTCAATTCCGCCTCCAAAAGCGTTGCCATCAAACGGCTCAATTCGCTCGAATCAACCTCGACCGTGACCAGGTAACTCTCGGTAAAAGGAAAACCCTCCTGAACCAAAAGCTCGCGCGCTTTATCCGGATCGTCAACCACCAGCCGGATAATCGCACTGTCGGTCGTGTCGAGCACCATCAACGCCAGAACGTGAACGTTTCGCGCGTTGAGCAGCCTTATGAGGTCATGCAACCGCCCCAGTCGGTTGGGCGTAAAGACAGAAAACTGAATGACCTGGTCGGCTCGCCTCGGTTTAGCCGTTTCAACCATGTGCAAACCTACCACAAATCCGCCATTTGTGCAGGGGCCGAAGCCGCAGCCGTTCCATTCAACACGGATGGACACCAATGAACACTGATACAGGGGATGAGATCAGCTCAGTGTTCGTCCGTATTCTTCAACTGCCTTGTTTGGGGGGCGTCAAAACAGGCGCGGCTGGCCGGCAGCGGCGGGTTTCAGGCCCAATTTTTTATAACCTAATTCGGTCGCAACGCGTCCTTGAGGCGTCCGTTTGAGATAACCCTCCATAATCAAATAGGGTTCATATACCTCTTCCAGCGTGTCAGGCTCTTCCCCGACCGCCACCGCCAGCGAGCTCAGCCCGACGGGCCCGCCGCTGAACTTGGTAATGATGGCCTCCAGTATGCGCTTGTCCATTTCGTCCAGGCCGTTCTCGTCAATTTCGAGCATGGCCAAAGCCGCGTCTGCCACTTCCGGCGTCACCCGGCCCTGGTGCCGGACCTGGGCAAAATCGCGAACTCGGCGCAGCAAATTATTGGCAATGCGCGGAGTGCCGCGGCTCCGGCGGGCAATCTCCTTTGCGCCCTTGTCCTCGATCTCGACATTGAGCAACCGGGCGGAGCGCAAAACGATGTGTTGGAGCTGATCGGCCTGGTAATAATCCAGCCGCTCGCGAATCGGGAACCGGGTCAACAAAGGAGCTGTCAGCAGCCCGCTGCGGGTGGTGGCACCGATCAAGGTGAAACGTGGAAGGTTGAGTCGAACACTGCGGGCATTTGGCCCCTGATCGATGATGATATCCAACTTAAAATCCTCCATCGCCGGGTAGAGGTACTCTTCGATGGTCTTCTGCAATCGATGGATCTCATCGATGAACAAGACATCCCCTTCTTCCAGGTTGGTCAGCAAGCCCGCCAGGTCACCCGCTTTTTCTATCGTCGGCCCGCTGGTGCTCTTGACATTCGCGTTCATCGCCTTGGCAATGATATTGGCCAGGGTGGTTTTGCCTAGCCCCGGCGGCCCGCTAAGCAGTACGTGATCAATGGCTTCTCCCCTCTGCCGTGCGGCTGCCACCGTGATTTCCAAACGCTCCTTGACCTTAGCTTGGCCGGTGAATTCCGAAAAAAGCGATGGACGCAGCGTTAATTCCAACGCCACATCTGGTTTGGCAAGCACCTCTGACATCATCCGTTCTGCCATGCTCTTAAGCATGAGGAAACCCGAGCCGCGAGCAAAGGCAAAACAAGTCCACCGACACGGCTGGATCTCTGCGGACTGAAAGTCAGACTGAAAGTCCGCGCGCCGGCGCGCGCGCATTCCTTGCCCGCAGAAACGGCCGATTACCGCCTGACGCCAAACTTCCCTGCGCCAGATTCAGTTCCGGGATCTCTGCGGACTGAAAGTCCGCGCGCCGATAGGGGTAGGGATGGCGCTTTCGCGCCACCCCTCCCTCCAAACCGGACGGGCGGATTTCCCGCATCCGGCTTTCCAGTCGGTGGTGTCTCGGCGAGACTAACCAT